>Ga0194113_10002260_pt1 | contig 26458 bp, 20 predicted proteins | sample TA2MahC200mmetaG_FD_146193 | JGI IMG/M metagenome (GOLD analysis project Ga0194113, IMG submission 146193) | Freshwater microbial communities from Lake Tanganyika, Tanzania - TA2015017 Mahale Deep Cast 200m | ecosystem: Environmental > Aquatic > Freshwater > Lake | place: Tanzania: Lake... | reverse complement strand
AACACCACCGCCGCCGACACCGACGTTGCCGCCGACCGTGGTTTCCACATCAAAGCTGGTCGGATAGATGTATTCGGTGACGACCTTCATGATGGCTTCCTGTCCCGACTTGGTGACCACTTTGGGAGCGGAGAGGATGTCGGTGCTGGTCTTTTGGCTCAGCGCGTGGAGGATCATGGAGATCGCGTTTCCGTCAAGCCCGGCGGTCAGCTTGAGGAGATCGTCCTGCCGGGTGCCCCCGTCGGACAGCACGCCGTTGCCCGCCGAGTTGATGAACCGCATGCCTCGGCCAAAACTATTCGCCGGCGGGGTGGCATTCCATGCCCACTGTCTCGTTGTTCCAGGCGGCGTCAGCCAGCCTCCCGGATTGAGGGGATCCGGCACGCCCGGGGTCAACACATCGATCCAGCTTCCGCCCGAACCGCCGCCGTCAACAATCAGATTGCCTGAGTCATAGGGGCGAAGCATCGCATTGCCACTCAGCGGATTCAGATTACCATCGGGGAGAGACGTAAAGGTGTCGAGCGATCCAATACCCGTGTTAACACCCAGATTCCCGTTCAGTATCCACTCGAAGCCGAGCGAGTTGAGGTCTTCCTGGGCGACCTCGACAAAGCGGGCTTCAACCTCGATCTGGCGCGGGGTGACATTGAGCTCCTCCAGCACCTGTTCGAAAATAGCCAGATTGTCCGTGGTGTTGGACACGCGGAGCTTGCCGATGGTCGCCAGATAGGCGATGGCCGACCCTTCGGGCCAGTTGACCCCCATCTGGCCGAAGAACCCCTTCCAATCGGTCGCCCCGCTCATATCCGCAGGGTCGGCAAACCCGCCGCCACCGCCGCCGGCCGGGGCGATTTCGCGGTGGGTGGACAACACGCGTTCGGTAAGCGTCGGCAGAACGTTGTAGGAGCGGGTGATCAGAACATCATCCGGGACATTCATCGGCATGATTGTGACGATGTTGCCCTTGATTCGGAACTTCATATTGGAGACGTCCATGACGGTCTTCAGGGCGTCGTACAGGGTCACATAGCGCGCTGAGAAGGTGATGGGGCCCGAGCCGAGGCCAGCCGTTGGAGAGCCACCGGTTGCTGCGGGAGAGAACACATCGGGAATCGCGCCACCGCCGCCGGTTACGGAAGCGGCCCCGCCTCCGGGCTTGATCACAAAGTTGACGCCGCGCTTCTCGTGCGCCTTCTCGGTGTCATATTCGCGGCTGGCCTTCTCGAAGAACGAAATCACATCGGTGATGTTGGCCGCGTTGAACTGGATCGAGGGGATCATGATCGCCTGCATCTTTTTCTGAATTTCCTGTTCCGGCGAAAGGCCTTTGTCCGGAGCCTTGCTGGCGCGGGACAGGTCGTCAGTCTTCGGCTTCAGGTCGACGGCAAAAGCGGCGTCAATGCCGTACCGATCAGGCGTCCATGCGGCGCTCACATCGCGAATCATCCGCTCGCGGGTGGTCAGTTGTTCCAGATTGGAAACATCGTTCATCCGTTCCGCGATGCGGCGGAGGAGGCGGATCCCCTCGACATTGAACGGCTCTTCCTTGACGACCAGCTCGGCCTCGTCCCGCGCCTTGGTGTACTCGCCTACCACATAGTGCTGACGGGCGCGGCGCATACTGGCCGCCACCTTCTCACGGCTCTCCTTGAATTCAAGCTGGCTGGCCCGGGGGATCGCCACCGTTTCGGCCTTCTTGGCCGGAATCTCCATATCTTTGCGGATCATTCCCACCAACCGATCGGCCTGTTTCTGGCCTTTGCCCTGTGCGGTGCGGGCCTCGACAAGCGCCTGATCCAAAAGTCCTTTTTTGCGGAGAATCAGCGCATGCTGATAATGCGCGTCGGCCAGACCCTTTTCCGCCGCCACACGCGACGCGCGGGTGTCGGGCGTGTCCGGAATATAGCTCAGCGCGTTTGAGAACTTACGCTTGGCTTCGTCATGCAGTCCCTTGGCCAGATCGTCCCAGGCCGCCGCGAGTTCATTGCCACCCTGCCTGATCTTCGCTTCGCGACGCATCCGTTCCAGTGTCGCCAGCTCCGAAATCACCGCCTCGCGCGACGTGGGTGAACTCAGGCCGTTGGGCGTGGCGGAATCCGATCTGTCGGCTTCTGGATTTTCGATGGCCGGCAAATCTTCCGTTTCGGCGGGTTCGGCCGCCACGTCCGCTGGCGCTTCGGCAGTCTTGACGGGGTCACCGTCGGCAACGACGGGAAGGTCGGCTTCCGGCGCTGGAACCGTGATAGCCGGGTCGGCGGCAGGCGGAACAGCGGGTTCGGCCTTAGGTTGTGCGCCACCGCCCAACTCCTGCAGCAGCGCATCGATGTCACCCAGATCGTCCTGCGCGTGTGCCCACAGGCCGACAAAAACAAGAACGGCAGCGGTCAACTTAACACGCATCGAGCGAGATGAACCGGTCATAGGGGGGGGACTCCTTTAAAACAGATACGTTTTCAAAAAAGTAAATGGGCCTGCGAAACAATTCTGACGGACGACGCATCCGCCCTATCTCCCGAGCGTCAACCTTTTCCGAGTTGATGCGCTTTCTATTACAACAGTTTGGGTCTTGCTGTCAACACTGATTACGTTATAGCGTTCGTTCCTCAGGGTGAATGTACCCCCCGCGACGACGGCATAGGTTGAGCCATCGACGGGAAGAACCAATTCGGCCACCGTCTCGGAGAACGCCTCGTCGTTCATCTGCAGGCGGAACATCTGCTCGTCGGCCAGTCGCTTGATCGTGGCGAAAGAGGTCTCAACCGTGACCTCCCCGAGGGTCGGGTGAGCTCGTTTCTCATAGTTTTCGGTGAATGCGACGAAGACGAACCCAGTGTTATAGAAGTCATTGCTAATGGCTTCTCCCTCGCGGATAAAGAATGATCGTCCCTGCTGGACGAACTGACATTGGACCTGGCCATCGGGCATTCTGCTCTTTCCGCGCAACGCCAGTTCGATGCGCTTGGCGGTGACCTCCTTGACCCGCAGGAGCACATCTATCGGCGGGTGACTCTGGGCTTCCCGCGGATCGGTTTTGGCCAAGAACTCCTCCACGTTCGTAAAGCCGTCGCCGTCCGCGTCGCCGTCCGCGTCGTTTGGATCGAACGGGTCAAAGCCGTACTGACGCTCCCAGATGTCGAACATGCCGTCGCCATCGGTGTCGGGGACCGGAGCCGCGAGTTTCGGTTGTTCTTCCGTGCAGAACGGGCAGATTTCGGCGGCATACGGGATGGGTTTGGAGCATCGGACGCACCAGACGCGGCGGTCGGGAACAAAGAGACCCTGATCGGGAGCGTCCAAAGCAATCTGTTTGGGTTGGACGAGTTGCTGTAGCGCATTTGAATACACGCCCATATCGAATCCCGTGCCTTCAAGCGGCCTGGGCGTGAGCGCGTTGAGCGCGGCCTGATAGGCCTTCTCCTCCTGCTGCCGTCTCTCCTGGGAGGAGGTCAGCCACAGCAATGAGAACAGGAGGCTCACGAGCACCACAACAGCCAGCACCTTGTCGTACTGCTCAATAAAAACGGATTGGTTCCCTATCTTTGCCACGGCAAACCCCTCAGAATATCTCGACGTCCAACGTCATGCGAACCAACAGTGGGGCATCCAGTTCGGGTCCCGATACCACCCGCTGCTGATGGTGTGCATCCCCCATCTCCATCCAATTCTCGGGTGGCGCTTTGACATCCGATCCCGCTTTCCGAACGTCAATATCCCTCACCGTCACAAACAGGTCACAGCTCGCGAGCCGGTTCAGAACGGCCAGCATCGCGCCCTTGCGGGCCGTAAATTCCAGTATAAACGGATGCCGGCCGGTCAAGGTAGGGGGATTGCGGTCGAGGTCGGCCATCGGGCGGGGTGCGACCGCCCCGAGCCGGGTCGCCCGCGATGCGTGAGCCGGGGTTTCCGGCGTGGCGCGATCAGAAACAGCGTGCTGAATCTTGGTCAGGACGATGACATTGGCGGCGAACATCTCGCGACATAGCCGCCGTGTCAATTCAAGCTGTACCGCCAATCGCGGGATGTCGGCGACCGCCGGCATGCGGTCCCCCGGAATGTAGGCGTCAAAGCCGAACGCAAAATCGGCGGCGACGACGCGCGCGCCGCCGTCCGTCTGTGTCTTGGCGAGCTCCCGGATGGCCGGCTGGAGCACTTGAATCTTGAATTGCGAGGGCGACAAATTCGTTTCGACCTGCAGGATGGCCCGCTGTGTCTTGATGAAGTCGGTGTTCCAACTCGACAAGGCACGGGTATCATCGTGGATCATGGTGACATGGGCGGTGGATGGGAAAACCGGCTCGGAATAAATCCGACCCAGTTCCGCACGCTTGTTATCGCGTGTCCGGGCGACGTCCTCGGTATGCGATAACGCCGATGCCAGAACGCACCCACTGCCGATCAGCACGCCGGCCATCGCCACGCCCAACCCGACCATCGCAATCTGTTTTCTCTTCATGCCTGATCCGGCCTTTCTCAAGAAATCGGTGACAAGGCCGCCTCCACCACGAATCCACGGACCGATCCGTCCGGCTCTTCCTGTTCGTTTGCGATTTTCACCCCGTCGGTCACAAAGATCGGCCGCATCTTCAACTGGTCACGGAACAGCTCCACCGCCGTTGTCGGCCCGCCGTTCTTCTTCTCGATCTCCTTCAGCCGGTCCACCCATCCGCGGCCCGAAATGCGCAGTTGAACCAACTCGCCCTGGGCGTTGCGGACCGACTCGATGGAGGTCAGCCACATTCCAGGAAAGAGACACTCCCGTATTGCGTCCATCGCTCGCACCAGATGGACGCGGCCAGCAATCCTATTCCGGATCGCATCCGACTCCTTTTGAACGCTCTTGAATTGGGCCCGCGCGTCATCGAGTTTCTTCTGATCTTCAGCCAGAAGTTTCACACGCTCGTCCACTTGCTGGGCTTGCTTTTCGTAGAGCTTGAGCGTCCCCTTCGTGTAGACCGTCCAGACCCCGGCCGTCAGCACGAGACCTGCGGCCGCGAGACCGAAATAGGGAATCCGTCGCCGGAAGGTCTTGCGCCGTGCCAGCGCGGGGGGCAGCAGATTGATCTCGACCGGACAGGCGAGCTTGCGTCGCAAGGCCAGTCCGATCACCTCGGCCAGCATGAAGGCGTCCCGGCCGATCTGTTCCGTGTTGATCTGCGGCGCCAGCGCCACATGCAGAAAGGGATTGAGATACTGGACTTCGACCTGAAGCTTGTCGGCAAAAAACGTGTTCATGTGGGGAATCACGCTCGACCCGCCGGTCAAAAAGACGCGGTGGGGCGTGCTTCCCCCTTGCTGGCTCCTGTAAAAGGCGATCGACCGGCTGATCTCGGCGTGAAGCCGCGTGATCACGTTCCGCACCACCTTTGACACACGGTCCGCCCGCTCGTCACCGACCGGCGCAAACACGCCGCCGAGGGCAACGAACGCGCATTCCCGCTTCAGCGCCTCAGCCGCCCGGTGCCCGACCTGGAAGCTTTTCGCCAACTCCTGCGTGATGGCGTTGCCCGCAACCGGAATGCAGCGACTGAAGAACTTGCCGTCCTCGATGAACACCAGATTGGTGGACCGGGCGCCGATGTCTACGATCATCGAACAGCCGTCCAGGTCCGGATAGTTGTAGCGGGCGCAATTGTAGAGCGCCATCGGGGCGACATCGATGACTTCGGGATCGAGACCCGCCTCGACGACCGAATCGATGAGCTCGGTCACCGTTTCGTTCTTCGCGGCCACGATCATGACGTTCTGCTCGCCCTCAGACACCCCGCCAATCAACTGGTAATCCCAGACCAACTCGGTAATCGGAAACGGCACATTCTGCTCGGCGTCGAGCTGGATCATCTGCAGCAGCTTGTCCTTGGACACGGGCGGCATCTTGGGAAACCGCGGAAACACGAGCTGCCCGGAAACCGACATCAGCAACGGCGCGGGCCGGATCCCGCGGGCGTTCATCACCTCCTTCAGCGCCGCAATCAGGAAGGCGCTCGACGCCGATTCATTCTCAGGGTCCATGCCGAATTCGCCAAATCCGTAATTCAACAGAACCGGGACGCGACCGTTCCGGACAGAAAACTCGGCCAGCGCCAGCTTGCCAGCGCCGACGTTCAGTGCGAGTATGTGGTCTGAGCCGAACACTATTTCACCACCTCGTAATCGTCCATGTTGATCAACGCGAAGGGGGTCTTGCTGCGCTCCAGCAAGCCCTCGCGCCGGGTGACCAACGCATTGTCGATGATGCGGGGATTCTTCCACCAGTCCTCTGTGGGCAAGGACGTCTCCCTCGCCGCAACCTCGGATTTGCTGTCCAGCAACGCGCCATTCTGATAGATCTCAATCGCGAGCGCCACCGGCTCGCCAAATCGGGCGAGCGTGTTCGGCGCCAGTATCACGCAGCTTGTGTGGTCGCCTTTTTGAATGTCAATGTACGTCACGCGGGACTGAAAGAGGCTGTAGGCATCCTTGCCGTCAGCCCCCTTCGTCCGCGTCATCACCGAATAGGCGATGTCCAAGGAGTCCAACCACTCCGGCGTCGTTTCGTATTCAAATTCCAGAAGCGCCCACTCCCGGTTCTTTGGGGTGCGCGAACTGCGCGCTACACTGGTCTGGAATTCGGGCGTCCGCACCATCACCGCACGAGTGGGCTTGGGCATTCTCCGGATCCGCAACACGCCCGCTTTGGTCTCCGGGCGAACCGCTGGCGCCCCCGGCCGCCCCAGCGGCGCGACCTGCGCATCCACGCGGTCAACCACGACCAGGAACGCAGCCACACCCGTCAGCATCACTAAAAGCCGCAGTACGAGAATCCGTTTCATGGCAGCCCTTTCAAAGAATAAGATTCACCGCAGTTTCAGTACACTGTACCGTGTTTCAGCGATAACCGCAATAGGGAAAAATAAAAAAACTTTTTGTTGCAATTGACGCGCCTGCTGCCATGGGCTACACTACGACCATTCACGTGCGTCTTGCAGACTGTCCGTCCGTCCGATGTCACGGGCGTTCATCGGAACGCTGGGTAATAGGAGAAGGAGTCACTGATGATCATGCACCTGTCCGCCAATCGTCTGCTTCTCGTAGCCGCGCTTCTGGTCGGAACGCTGCGGGCTCAACACGCCAGCGTCGTTCCTCTCTTTCAGTTGATCCGCGTCCAGGGCGCCTGTCACGTCAGATGCCCCGGCGACACGGCCTTCGGGCCGGCCATCGACAACAAAGCCTATCCGTTCGGCACGACGATCCAAACCGGACCAGCCGGATCGGCGGTGATCTCGTTCACCGGGACCTCCGCCACGCTGGACCTGTTGGCCATGATGGGTGCAGCCACGGAGGCGATCGTCGAGCGCGCGCCTGATGCGCCCACCAACCACATCATCACCCTCCTCGCCGGCGAGATACAGGTGCTTGCCGACCGGGACACCCCGGCACCGGCGCTTGTCGTCGCAACGCCCGACTATGCGGTATCCGGATTCTCTGGACGCGCCGTGGTGAAGCTCCTGCCCGCCGCCGCTGATCTGATCTCCACCCGGGTCGAGGTCATCAAGGGCTCTATCGCCATCGACGGCAATCAGTTCGCCATGGCCAGCGTGCCGGCCGGGTGCGCGTTCCGGATCGAGACCGCAGCCGACCGCAGCCTCACCCGAATCACCACAGAAGACGGCGAAGCCGTCATCACCCTCGCCAACGGGACGCCGGAACCGCTGGAATTTAACGCCGTCCCAAACGCGACGGTCAAGATCTGGCGCGAATATGCCCCGGTCGGCGGCCGCCTGATCGTGGCTGTTTTTGCGGTAGGACCCGAAGGCAAACGTCCGGAGTGCTACGCATTCTCGGAGGGACGGGAGGGTTTGGTGGCGGTCGATGCCGGGGATATCGAGAACGCCGCCCAATCGGCCCGTTCCGGCGCCGCCAACCCGACCGCCTCTCCCGAAGAAACCTTGGATGAAGACAACACCGAATCCGGTGACACTGCCGCGCTTCCCGCGAGATTGAGTCCCTAGTCCGGCATTTTTCGTCTCGGTACACGATCCGGATGACCCGCGTTGCCGCCCGGAGCGTTTTTTTTGTAATAACGCATGTCAGTGAATGGAAACCAACCGTGGTCATTTATCATTTTAACCGCATCATCCGCAACCGCTTCATCTGGGGCGTCTTCGTCATCGTCATCGCCTTGGCTTTTGTCTCGGTTGACTCGTGCTCGATCTCGACCGGTCACGACCGGTCCACGGCCGGCTCCATCGACGGCAAGCCCGTCCTCCTCCAAACATATCGCGCGCTCGAACGCTATATCCGCCAGACGGGCCGCAATGAGGGCGCGCCGCCGCCGGCCATGCTCTATACCCAGACGTGGGAACGCCTGGCCTCGGCTCAGGTCGCCGCACAGGCCGGCATTGCCGCATCGCCCAACCTTGTCAAGCAGGAAATCCTGGAATCCGGCGCCTTCACCGAAGGATTCAACTCCGATCTCTACCGCTACCTGCTCAATAAGAACCTGCAGTTGTCCGAACAAGAATTCGAGGCCGGCCTGGCCAACACCATCACGTTGCGCATGATCGGCGCTGTCGTCGGCTCGGCGGCTTGGGTCTCGCCGCTGGAGGTCGATGACGCGCTCGCCAGCTATACCGACACCTTCTCGGTCCGCCATGCCGTGGTATCGAACACCTTTGCCCAAGCCGACCTGCCGCTCAGCGAGCAGGACATCGCGCGCCACTACGAGGCCCACCGCACCGAGTATGCATTCCCCGACCGCGTCGCCATCCGCTATGTCGCCGTCCCCATCTCCAATTATGTCTCGGCCGTCACCGTCTCCGATGCCGACATCCTGGATTATTACGACAGCAACCCGCAGCGGTTCTCCCGCCCGGCCGAAACCAACGAGACCGAGGACACCACCATCCCGCTGGACGAGGCGCGTCCGGCCATCGTGGAAGCCCTCATGGAAGAACAGACCGCCGACGCCGCCTTCACCGACGTGTGCCATGTGCTGCTCGAACAGGCCATCACCAACGGCATTGCCGCCGTCGCCGCCGCGCGTAATCTCCCCGTTCTGGAAACCCCGCTCTTCGGCGCCGACGATTTCATTCCCCAGATTGAAAATGTGGCCGAGTTCCGGGAAAAAGCGTTTGAACTCGACGGCCGTCAGGCCCAGACCCGTTTCAACGCCGTTCGCGGCAAAAGTGTCGTCTACCTGATTGTCGCCCATTCCAACGATGTCGCGCGCATCCCCGACTTCGCCGAAGTCGCCGACCGTGTGCGCGCCGCCGCCGGCGCCGCCGCCCGCAATGAGGCGTTTAAGGCCCGGATTACCGCAGCCTGCGAGTCCATCACCTCAGCCGTGGCCGCCGGCAAAACCTTTGAAGAGGCTGCCCGCGCCGTCAACCTGACGGCGACCACCAATTATTTCTTCTCCATCAACGCCGGCGTCCCCTCTGCGATTCCCGAAATCAACGCCGTCATCCGCGAAGCCGTCAAGCTGCGCCCCGGCGGCATCGCGGCCAGCCCGGCGCCCCGCTTCGGCAACGCCGTCATCGTCACGGTCTCTGACCGCACGCCGGGCGATCCCCTGACCGGCAACCTCCTGCGTGACCAGATCCGCAGCGCCATCGAGAAGCGCATCTTCCCGCCCCTCTTCGCCGAGTGGTCGGCCTGGAATCTGAAGCAGTCGGCCTTCAGCCCGGCAGCCGACACCGAACCGGCGGCCGCGTCCACGGATGATGCCGACACCGCCGAATAAGAGGGGATGGCTATGCGTTTTCTAAGCGAGCTGACACGGGGCATCATCCGGGAAAATCCGACCTTCCGGCTGGTCCTCGGCATGTGCCCCACCCTGGCGACCACCTCGTCGCTGGAGAACGGCTTGGGCATGGGCGTGGCAGCAACCTTTGTTCTGGTCGGGTCGAATGCCGTGATCTCCTCATTACGCCATGTGATCCCCGCCAAGGTCCGCATCCCCTGCTATGTCGTGGTGATCGCCACCTTCGTCACTGTGATCGACCTGCTGATGCAGGCGTTCACCCCGGCGCTCGCCGCCAGCCTCGGCATCTTCATCCCGCTGATCGTCGTCAACTGCATCATCCTCGGCCGCGCCGAGGCCTTTGCCGCCAAGAACGCGATCGGGTATAGCGTGGCGGACGGGATCGGCATGGGCGCGGGCTTTACGCTGGCGCTGGCGGTCATTGCCGCCGTTCGCGAAATCATCGGCAATGGCACCCTCACGGTCTGGGGAGACTGGGCCTACCGCATCCATCCCAACACCCTCACGCTGGCCATCCTCCCCGCCGGCGGCTTCATCACCCTCGGCTGCATTCTGGCCCTCATCAACCATGTCCAGGCACGGGCCGCCGCCGTCAGCGGCAAGGCGGCTCCCGTCCCCCTGGAACTCGATTGCCGCCATTGCGTGATCTGCCGCCTGGCGGAATGAGGCCCCCGCAAGGGAGCCGGGAGTGTCATGAACGCCGAACCGCACACCCCCGCCATCCGCCTCGACGCCGTCACAGCCGGTTACCACGGCGAGGCGGTCATCCGTGAGTTCTCCCTGAGCGTAGCCGCCGGTGAGTGCGTGGCTATCCTCGGTCCGAACGGCGTCGGCAAATCAACCCTGTTCCGGGTGATCACCGGGCTGCTGCAGACGCGCGCGGGCCAGGTTGCGATTTTTGACCGGCCGGTGCGGAAAATCCCGGCTGCGGAGCGGGCGCGCCTGGTCGCCACCGTGCCGCAGGAACTCGATACGGCCATGCCGTTCACCGCAGGCGAGTTGGTGATGATGGGGCGTACCGCCGCGCTGGGCCGCTGGATTCCGCCGTCGCACGACGACCGGCGCTGGGTCGCCGAGGCCATGGCGCTGACCGACACCCGCCACCTGAAGGACCGGGTTTTTCAGGAGATGAGCGGCGGGGAGCGCCAGCGGGTGGCTGTCGCCATGGCCCTGGCCGCCCGCCCCCGCATCATCCTGCTCGATGAACCCACCTCGCATCTCGATATGAATCACCGGCTCGAAATTGTCCAGATGATCGAGCAGATCAATCGCGAGCAGGGGATGACGATCCTCATGATTGGCCATGACCTCAACCTCGCCGCCGAATATTTTTCCCGCCTCGTGCTGCTCCATGAGGGCCGGATTGCCGCAGACGGTCCGCCCGAGGCCGTACTGACCCCCGACACGCTGGGCGCCGTCTACCAGTGCGCTGTGTCGATCCAACGCGATCCTGTGGCCGATGTCCTGCGCGTCTTCCCGTGCCGAACGGCGAAAGGACCCACCCAACGATGATTGACCCGCAGCCATCAGCGAGGCTTCCGTTTCAGGAAACGTCGTTTCTTCTGGAAACCGCGCCGGGCGCGCTGGCCGCTATCCTGCATGCGCCGAACGCCCCGCTGCGGACGGCGCTGTTTGTTCCCCCGCTTGCCGAGGAGCGAAAAGCCTGTCACCGCATCCTGTGTGATCTGGCCCGCGCCTGGGCGGCCGAGGGCACGGCCGTTCTTCGTTTCGACTATCGCGGCACCGGGGATTCCCCCGGGGATTTTGCCGACTTCTCAGTGTCCGACTGGCTGGCCGACGCGGAGGCCGCTCGCGCCTGGCTCCGGGACCGGTATCCGCAGTGCGAACCCGTCGTGCTCGGCATCCGCTTCGGCGCCGCGTTGGCCTCCCGTCTCGTCGCGCCCTGCGCCGCGCGCCTGCTGATCGAGCCGGTCGGCGGCACAGACCTCCTGAAACAACTGCTCCAGCGGAATCAGGTGAATCAGATGGTCGCCTATGGCCGCGCACCCGTTTCTCGCGCCCGGATCGAGGCGGGTTGGTTGCAGGGCACCTGCGCCGATCTGGACGGCTATCCCTTCACCCCGCGCCTGGCCGCCGATCTCGCGGTGCTCGCGCCGGGCACGTGGACGGAAGCCGGTTGCGTGGTCTCCACCGGCGCTGACACCCGCGCGGCCCATGCCGCTCACATCGGCGCACCGGCATCTGAACGCCTCGCCTTGCGCCTCCCAGCCTTCTGGAATACGGTCGGACGCGTGGGTATCGGTCCGCTGAGCGGCGCGCTGGCCGACGCCCTCCATCGCCTCGTGCCCGCAGGCGTTCCCCGCGCTGCACCCGGTCCGCTTCCGGAGTCGGTTGGCAGCGGCCCGATCACGTTTGCGTCCCCTTCCGGTACGATCCGGGGCTGGGTGGACTGGCCGTCACCGGCCCGGCCGCCCGTGGCCCGCCTGCTCCTGATTCACGGCTGGTCGGGGGATCGCACCGGGCCGCACCGGATGTTTGTCACCTTCGCCCGGCGGCTGGCCGCGGCCGGCGTGATGGCGCTGCGCATTGACCTCTCCGGCCGGGGTGACAGCGACGGGGATGCCGACGCCGCGTCCATCGAGGCCATGACCGCCGACACGCGCGCCGCAGTCGCCTGGATGCGCCAGACCTGCCCGGACGGAGGCCCCATGATCATCACGGCGATTTGTTCCGGATGCAAGGTCGCCTTCTGCGCCGCCGCCGAGCCGGGCATTGACGCGCTCACGCTCTGGTCTCCCGAATCGATGGGTTCGCTCCGATCCGCCGCCACCGGTCGCCGCCACACCTGGCGCGCGATCAAGACCTATGCGATCAAGCTGACCCGGCGTGAAACCTGGGTCAAGCTCACCACCGGCCGCATCCGCGCCGATATGGTGAAGAAAACGCTGGTGCACCATGAGACCCGATCCGCCGCCGAGGCCACCGAGGAAGACCGCATCCTGCAACACTTTCGGCGCTATCCGGGCCGCATCCGCTTGATCTTCGGCGGCTCTGATCCAGACGCCGCCGGTTCCGCCGCCGCTTATGCCGCGTTCTGCGCCCGCCACTCCATCCGTCACGATGTGCACATCGTCCCGCACGCGGGACACAGTTTCTACTCGCTGGCGTGGGAGTCGGACGTGCTCGCGCGAAGCGAGTCGTTTATTCTGCACGTCGCGCGGGGGGGGAGATGACCCAATGCCGGACTCCCCACACACATCCCTGACGTTCTCGCTTTCGACCAACTGGAACAGCGCGCGACATCCGACGGGCGAGGCGATGGTTGACGAGATCCTGAAGCTGGGATTTGACGCCGTCGAACTGGGCTACCAGTTGGACGAGCAGCAAGCCGAGGGCGTGTTGCGCCGGGTGAGGCAGGGTGGCGTTGCCGTGTCCAGCGTCCATGCCTTTTGTCCTGCGCCACCGCATGTCGCGGGAGGCCACCCCGAGCTGTACCTGACGGCATCTTTGGATGAAGATGAACGCGTCATGGCCATTCTGCTGGCCGGCAAGACCCTGGAGTTTGCCCAGCAGGTCGGCGCGCGGGCGGTCATCCTCCATGCCGGGCGCATTCGGCAGGGCTGGTGGCGCCGCGGACTCGATTCCGAAAGTCTCATGCGCCGTGTGTCGGATTCCGGAATTGACGACCCGCTTTTCAAGAAGCAGACGGCGCGCGCGCTCTGGGCACGCGAACGCCGGGCGGGCCGACACCTCCAGGCGCTGCGACGGTCGCTCGACCGCCTCGTCCCCCGTTTTGAGCAGGCCGGGGTGACGCTCTGCCTCGAGAATCTGCCCTCCTGGGAAGCGGTGCCGTCCGATGCCGAAATCCTGCAACTGACCGCCGACTATCCGGCGTCGGCCCTCGCGTACTGGCACGATTTGGGGCACGGGCAGATACGGCAACACTTTGGATGGAGCCCCGATCACGCGGCCGTCGCGGCGCATCTGCTGCCGATCACACGCGGCGTTCACATTCACGATGTGCACGGCCTCGCCGATGACCATCACGTGCCGGGTACGGGCGTCATTGATTTCACACGCTTCGCGTTTTATGGAACCGCCGCCGTGATCCGCGTCTTCGAACCGCTTCCCGGAACGCCCGCCACAGCCCTGGCTGCGGCGCTGGCGCACCTGCGTCAGATCTGGGGCGGCGGTTGATGCTTCCGTTCCTGATAGCAGGATATCAGAAAAACGATGGACGCCACAAAGATCAACGCATAGCCGGCCAGCTCGGTCCCCTCCTCGGCCAGGCGCCGGACACTGCGGACGCTCGTGAAGGCCAACTGCGAACCCAGCAACGCCATCCAGTTGCGGCGCATGCCGAAGATCCGGGAGAAGACAAAGACCATGCCGAAGCCGCTGCACAGGATGCCCCAATACGGTTGCGTCACCTCCCGCGCGAAGGCGTCGAAAAACGTCTTCCGCCTCGGCCACACCCCGCACACCACGGCAATCATCACGAGGGTCGCCGGCACCACCCAGAAGCCATGCCAGACTTTGTCAAGCACCCAATCCAGCTCGCGCACAAACGCCAGCGCCGCCAGGCCCATCAGCAGGCAGGCCGGAATGCGGCGTTCGCGGGTGAGACGCCCGCCGACGGTAAAGGCCGCGCCCGACAGAAACAGCAGCGTAACTTGCGCCGTTTCCGTCCAAGACTGTTCGGAGAAAAAGTCCTGTGTGGTCGGGTAGCCATGCACATCGAGCAGAAAGACACCCGCGACACCGCCGAGAACGGCACACAGAAACAGCAGCCGGAATCCGGCCCTCAAGCAAACGGCTAATGAGTGAGTCATGGTACACGTTCTTCCTTCTAATCATTTAGGTTCGCGTCATCGCGCATCGGTCGCGTCTGAGAACTGGTGGGCGGGGCGGGACTTGAACCCGCACGGCTTGCGCCACAAGATCCTAAGTCTTGCGTGTCTGCCAATTCCACCACTCGCCCGGTATTGCCCCACTTAGGTGAGGCTCGCGCAGAAAGCCCGGAAACGGGCCAGCCCTGTCTCAATCGTCTCCTGGGTGCAGGCGTAGCTGAGCCGGACGCACGCATCGGCCCCGAAGGCGACGCCGGGCACCACGGCAACGTTGTGCGATTCGAGCAGGCGGCGGGCGAAGGTGATGGAATCCAAGCCAAGCGCTGAGATGTCGGGGAAGACGTAGAAGGCGCCGGTCGGCCGGGGGCAGACGACGCCGGGGATGGCGGACATCAGGGCGAACATGCTCCGACGGCGAGCGTCAAACGCGGCCACCATCTCGCGGATCGAGTCGTCGCCGCGCTCAACTGCGGCAATGCCGCCCCACTGGGCAAAGGTGTTGGGCGCCGAAGCCGTGTGGCTCTGCAGGGCGTTCATGGCCTTGATGAAAGGCTGGGGCGCGGCGGTGTAGCCCAGACGCCAGCCCGTCATGGAGTAGGCCTTGCTCATGCCGTTGACCGTGATGGTGTGGGCGTACAGTGCGGGAGAGAAGGCGGCCATGCTCGCCTGCTCATGGCCGTCGTAGACCATTTTTTCGTAGATCTCGTCCGAAATGAGGGTCAGTCCGAGGCGGATCGCCGTCTCGCCGATGGCGCGCAATTCCGCCGGGGTGTACATCGTGCCGGTGGGATTGCACGGACTGTTGATCACGAGGGCAACGGTGCGCGCCGTCGCAGCCCGCTCGATGTCGGCCGGGGTGATCTTGAAGTCGGCCGCTGGCGTGGCCGTGACAAAGACCGGGACGCCGCCCGCGATGCGGACCATCTCGGGGTAACTCAGCCAGTAGGGCGCGGGGATGATCACCTCGTCACCCGGATTCAGGAGCGTCTGGAAGACCAGCGCCAGCGAATGCTTGGCCCCGCAACTCACGACGATCTGCGAGGGTGTGTAGTCCAGTCCGTTGTCTCGCTTCAACTTGGCGGCGATCACCTCGCAGAGCCTGGGCACCCCGGCCACCGGCGTATATTTGGTCTTCCCCTCGCGCAGCGCGACGATAGCGGCATCCTTGATGAACGTGGGCGTGTCGAAGTCGGGCTCGCCAGCCGCGAAGTCGCAAACAGGACGTCCCTGGGCGGCCAACTGCTTGGCCAGCGCGGCGATGGCGAGGGTGGCGGAGGGCTGGATGGCGAGAATGCTTGAATTCAGTGTTTTCACGGATAGTGGGCCTTAATCAGCTCTTCAAACTGGGCATCCCGTTCGATGTCAATGATGGCCATCTCGCGAACGGCGTTTTCGGCGGAATCGGAGGCGTGCGCGGCGTTGACCATGATGTTGGTGCCGAATTCGCGGCGGATCGTGCCGCTGCTGGCCTTGCTCGGATCGGTCGAACCGAGGATATCGCGGACCTTGTTGACGGCATCCACCCCCTCGTACACGATGGCCAGGCACTCCTCGGTCCCCTTCAACTGCTTGATCGCGTCGGAGCATGAGGAGGGTCTGCGACCGGTCATGAACTCGACGATGTTCTCAAACTCGAAATCGGCGAAATCGGGGGCGATCAGCTCGCACAGCGAGGTCAGCCGATCCGGATCGACCGAGAGACCGAATGCTGTCGACAGCGCCTGGGCGGCGCGCGCCTTGCCAATCAGGGGAAAAATGCGGCGCAGATTCGCCCGCACCGGCTCGTAGAACTTCTCGGCCTGGGCCACGCTCATGGCGAACTTCTTGACCGCCACGATGCGCAGCCCCGCGCGGGAGAGGAGACTCATGATGTTGCCCGCGCGCAACGACGGCTGCCGGAAGTTTTCCGGCTTGATCAGCACCAGCGTGCGATGCACGTCCGGCCCTTCGGGCACGTCGCTTGCGCCGCGGACGATGCCGGCCTCGGACTCAAACTGACGGCACCAGATTTTAAGCAGCTCGCCCGTAACCCGCACATTAGGGCCGACGATGACGCTCGGTTCGAAATAGAGCATCTTCCCGGTCTGCTCGTCGCACACGAAGTCGCCGAAGGTGTCGCGCACCGTCAGACCGGTTCCCCACGTCTGGCGCAGGCTCCCCGTGATCTCATAAATCTTGGCGACCGCGTTCTCGCCTTCAAACAGCAACATCATACTGCGGTGGGATCGGCCCAGAACGGAATCCGGCGTGTAATTGCTCCGGACGTATCCGGCGAGCAGTTTGCACTTATCCGGATCGTCGGCATCATAGGTCTCCAGATAGTCGGCCAGCGTGCCCGCCAGCTCCCGCGAGGCGCCAAACATCCGGGCGCCGACCAGCTTCAGATCGGTCTGAACGAGATAACGCGCAATGATCCCCCCCGTCCGCGACTTGCGGATCGAATACGGGTTGATCAGCACGAACGCCAATTCTTTTGCCATATCCATCCCATTTCTTGGCTGTGTGCCGGAATATCCCGCCGATGACCCCTGTTTCCCGGCGGCCACACACGCCATCCCTGCCCGTCATGCATGGCATGAGCAGGTCTTTCAGTGGATGTTAGCATGTAACCGGCGAAGTTGTCACATACAAAATGCGGATGCGGAATCTCCGAAGGTGTGGTAAAGTGAATGCGCCCTCGGGTGGGCGGATATCCCCACGTGTTGGGGCGGACGCGGAACACCACGCCTCGCAAATAAGCCGGAATGCGTGTATGGGTGGAACGAGAAAGAGTGAAATCGGCGATCGCAGGGTCAAGCGGTTGCCGCTTTATTTGCGGCTCTTGCGGGAGATGCGCGCGCGGGGTGAGGTTTTCGCGTCGAGCGCGACACTGGCCAGGATACTGGAGGTCGACCCGATCGTCGTGCGCAAGGACCTGGCCGGGGCGGGTGTCTGCGGCACCCCACGCCTGGGGTTTCCCATCGATCCGTTGATCACGGGGATCGAGCGGTATGTCGGTTGGAGCGATGACACGGCGACGGTTTTGGCGGGTGTCGGCCGATTGGGAACAGCGTTGCTCGGTTACACCGGATTTCGCGAACACGGCCTGCAGATCGTCGCGGCGTTTGACCTGGCCGCGTGGCGGGTGGGACGGCGGGTGTCGGGCGTACCGGTCTATGCGACCGATAAACTGACCGAAGTCGTCAGGCGGCTGAACGTCCGCATCGGGATTCTGACGGTTCCCCAGGAGGTGGCTCAGCCGGTCGCGGATGCGATGATCGCCGGCGGGATCAGGGGCATATGGAATTTTACGACGGTGCAGCTGGTCGTTCCCGCCGAGGTGATCATCAAGCGCGAGGATTTGGCTGCAAGCCTGGCGGTGCTTTCGCACCGACTCCATGTGAAATAAGGCTGAACCCTCACGCCTCGCCGGGGATGCGCAGGTCGCAGAGGATCGGCAGGTGGTCGGAGAGGGCCGAGTCGAGAATCTCGAAACGGACGGGTGTAATGTCGGCCGTGGTGCAGATGAAGTCCAGCTCGCGGGCGGGCCGCCAACTCGGATAGGTCGGCCGGTGGCTTGGATTGACCGATGTCAGGCCGGTGGCGGCGAGGAAGAGCTTCATTTCTTTGGAACCCGACAGGGCGTTGAAGTCGCCCATCACGACGCACGGCTTGGCCGACGCCATGACGAGATCGTGCAGGTCGGCGAGCTGCCGCTGGCGGGTGCCAAAGCGGAGCGACAGGTGGACGAGAAACAGGTTAATTTTCTCCATTTCCAGCTCGATGACCAGGCGCTTGAATCCGTAGTTCAGATAGTGGAACCGCTCCCGGTGAATCTCGCCACGCGTGAGAATGGCGTTGGCCTGCTTGTTAAAGACGGGCAGGCGTTCAAACAGCCCGCCCTTGGAGTATTTTACCTCACAGCGGTGAAAATAGCTGCCCAGATCCTCGGCGATCGCCTCGGCTTGGTTGACGCCCCGGCTGCGGAACGAGCCGGTGTCCACCTCGACCAGGCCGATGACGTCGGGATTGTGCCTGCGGATCAGCTCGGTGATCCGCGGCAGATGATTGACGGTTTTACGCAACAGATCCATCCAGGCGCGGTTTTTGCGACGCCCGGTTCCATAACGGATGTTGTAGAGGAAGAAACGCATGGGGTTTGCGGCGAGAACGGAGCACGGAGCAGTCAGGTATCCCGTGCTGCGGTCTGGATCAGCCAGGCGGCCTGTATGGCGCGTGACAGGGGGATCAGCCAACCGCTGTAGATGGCCTCCAGGGCGGCGGGCAGGCAGTCGGCGTTGGGGGGCGGCAGGGTACAGGCGCGACTGTGTTCCGCGGCGCAGGATCGGACGCGATGCAGGACGAGTTGTTCGACCGATGGAAAGGTGATCAACGCCTCGATCTGGGCCGCGTCGCCCGCCTCTGCGGCCGCCCGGAGGCGGGTGTCGTTTCCAGCAAACTTGCACGCCGCGACCTGCAGCGAGAGGCCGAGCCGGATGGCGATGGCGGCGATGGCGCCGGCGTCTGCGGCGCGCAGCGCGTCCTCCGTCCCGGCCCCGGTTCTGGCGCCCCGAATCAGGAGCGGCAGGACGGAGCGGGTGAAACCGGCCTCGATCCGGGCCTGGAAGGATTCAAGAGCAGGCGGAAAAGCCGCTTCCGACGCTAGGCGGCGAAAGGTCGGCGCGCTCCAGCCGACGGGGTAAAAACCGGCAGGCGCCACGCCACAGACCGCCCGCTGCGCGAGACGACGGACAACCACATCGTCCTGCCTGGCAATCTGCTGGCGTATCTGTTCGAGCGGTGTGTTCATGAGCGTCTCATTGTGGCGTCAAAGGGGCTGTTTAGGCAAGCGTTTATCGTCTGGACTCGACGAAAAGGGCCGGACGTGAGACAATCAGAACCAATGCCGGATCGGATTTCGCCCCGTTGCTTCTGAACCTTGAACACCGAACCCCGTCGCCCGGCCGGAAAACCGCTATGAGTGCTGCCGCCCGTCTTCGTTCGCTGATACATGCGTGGGAAACGGTTCGTTACGAACTGCTGAACACCCGTCTCTGTGATCTCAATCTGCGTCTCTCCCGCTCGCCGATCCTGCCTGCGCTCAACCGTCTGCAGAAGGAGTTTCATGATCGCAAGATCGGCTTCGTGCCCGCGTTCTATATCACCGATGGCTGGGGCTGCCCCAACCGGGTCCCGGTGATCGGCATCCCGTTCTATCTGGCCGACAAACGCCTGATGCGGATTGAGGAGGAGCAGACCGGGGAGATCGAGGATGAGCAGATGGTGATGATGCTCCTGCGCCACGAAGCCGGCCATGCCGTAAACTACGGCTACCGCCTCTGGGAGGATCCGGAGTGGAGCGAACTGTTTGGCCGATTCGCCGAGCCCTACCGCGACACCTTCGACACCGACCCCTTCAGCCGCCGTTTCGTCCGCCATCTGGCGCACGGTCAGGCGCGGCGGACGACCTACGCCCAGAAGCATCCGGACGAGGATTTCGCCGAAACCTTTGCTGTCTGGCTGACGCCAAAATCGGGCTGGCGCAGGCGCTACGCCAACTGGCCCGCCCTGCGCAAGCTCGCGTACGTGGACCGGGTGATGCGCCGCCTGCGCACGCGCCCCCCCGCAGTGACCGGCGGTGAACTGATGCAGCCGATCGAGACGCTCGCAATGACGATCGCCGAGCACTACGGCCAGCGCGCCGAACGTTACCGCTCCAAAGCCCAAGGCTACCTCGACGACAAGCTCCAGCGCGTGTTTCCGCAATTCCGGTCCCCGGTCCCCGCCGTCGAGGCGGCCACCTTCATCACCCGCCGCCGCCGCATGCTCATCACCCGTGTCGCCGACTGGTCGGCGATGGCACCGGATGATATCCGCATGCTGCTCGACAAGGTGGTGGAGCGTGCCCGTTCGCTCGGGCTGCGGGTGCGGATGGACAAGCAGGAGGAGCGCCTGATGGATCTGGCCTCGCTCCTCACCGCCATGGCGGTCACGTTCCGCCACACAGGCAAGTTCATGGAATGACACAAGCCTCCGGGGAATCGCATGCACATCACTTATGGAATGGAAAGCCTGCACGCTTCCGACAGGCGGCGGCGAATACCGGGTGGCCTGTCATGTTGAACCTCCTTCGCGTCCACAATCTCGCGATCGTCGAGGAGGCCTCGGTTCTCCCCGGGGCCGGTCTCAACATCATCACCGGAGAGACCGGCGCTGGCAAATCCATCCTGATGGGCGCGCTCGATCTCGTGCTGGGCGGGCGCGCGGACAAGTCGCTGGTGCGCAGCGGCGCCGCCGAAGCCCAAGTCGAGGCGGCCTTCGCCTTGGCCGCCCCCGCCGCCGTGGATGCCGTGCTCGCCGAGTCCGGCCTGCCCCCCTGCGAGGACGGACAATTGATCATTCGCCGCACGATCGCCGCCGCAGGCGCGGGCCGATGCCTGCTCAACGATGCCGCAGTCACCGTCCAGACGATCCGGCGTGTCGGTGCCCTGCTGGTGGACATCCACGGCCCGAATGACCACCAGTCGCTGCTCGATCCCGCCTTCCAACTCGACCTGCTCGACAGCTTTGGCCGCTGTCTACCCGCCCGAACGGCCTATGACGAGGCCTGGCGCACCGTCGCAGCGCTCGAACGCCGCCGCGCCGATCTGCTGGGCGGCGGCGCCGATACCGCCAGCGAAATGGACCGGCTTCAGTTTGTCATTGATGAACTGGCCAGCGCCCGCCTGACCCCGGCGGACGACACCGACCTTATCCGCGAACACGCTGAAGCGGCCAATGCCGAGGCGATCCTGCAATCCGGAAACGCCCTCCTCGCCGGGCTGACCGATGGCGAGGGATCGGCCTTCGACACCCTCGCGGCCTTGCAGCACCGCCTGCTCGAATTGGGCCGCATGCTACCCGATGCCGAGGGCTGGCGCGCCGAATTGCAGTCCGCCGCCACCCAGGTGCAGGAACTCGGCCGCACGATTGCCGGACGCCTGCAACGGATTGACGCCGATCCGGGCCGCCTGCAGCAACTGGAGGAGCGGATGGCGCTGGTGCAGAAGCTCAGGCGCAAATACGGCGCCTCGGTGCGGGAGATGCTCGACACCCTGCAGAAGAGCCGGGATCGGCTCGACGATCTCGCCGCGCGGGACGAGCGGCTTGCGGGCCTGGATGCGGAGATCGCCGCCGCCCTGGCCGGGCGCGCCACCCGCGCCGCCGTGCTGTCCCAGGCCCGCGCCGCAGCCTCGGCCGGTCTCGCCCGGGCGATCACACGGGAACTGCGCGACCTTGGCTTCCTCCGAGCCGGATTTGGCGTCGACGTCACCCCGGTGTCCCCGCGTCCCGACGGCGCCGACGCCGTCTCCTTCGCTTTTGCGCCCAACCCTGGCGAACCTATGCGCGCCTTGCGCGACATCGCATCGAGCGGCGAGATCGCACGCGTCATGCTCGCCGTCAAGACGGTGCTGGCCCGGCACGACCGCATCCCCGTGCTGGTGTTTGACGAGATCGACGCCAACATCGGGGGCGAAGTGGGGCATGCCGTGGGCCGCAAGCTGCGCACCGTTGCCGCCTCCCATCAGGTGCTGTGCATCACCCACCTGCCGCAGGTCGCGGTCTTCGGCGATGTCCATTTCGTGGTGAGCAAGGCGGTGCAGAGGAATCGCACGCTCACCCGCATCTCACCGGTGACCGACGAGGCGCGCGCCGAGGAGATTGCCCGCATGCTGGGCGGCAAGAACCTGACCTCCGTGACCCTCGAGCACGCCCGCAAGCTGCTGGAAACGACGGCGTGAGAGCAGTCTGAGCTTCCGGGTTTGTGTGTGGATTGTTCCGTGAAGCAGGCGGGTCTCATGAATGCCTCCCAGACCGAGAAGGCCAATAAACTAAACACGGTGTTTGCTCCCATGACACTGCTCTTCCTTCGTCTCTCCAGTTGCCGCGACACAGCCGCGTCCTCCACGCACCGCGTGCTGGCGGATCTGGCTCTGACCGCGCATCCCGACACCGCGATTGACTTCGCCTTCCTGCCGCCCACGCGCGATCCGCGCGTCATCGGAACGTTCACCGGACGCGAATGGTCAACCTGCGATTTGATCCTCGTCACCAATTCCTGCGTGCAAGAGGCGGTTAACCTTCCCTGGCTGCTCCACGCGAACGGCCTTTCTCCCTGGGCGCCGGATCGTCCGGAGACGTTCCCGCCCGTCCTTCTCGGAGGCTCCAATGCGTTTGCCGCGCACTGTCTCGTTCGCACCGACGGCACGGCCGTCCCTGACGCGATGTTCTTTGGCGAAGCCGAGGACGCCCTTCCCGTTTTCCTGCGCCGCTGGCGGGAGGCTTCCGGTTCCAAGCGCGAACGCCTCACCCGTGCCGCTCACGCGCTGGACGGCTTCTGGGTCACGGGCGTTGTGCCCGACACGCCCATCCGACAGGCCGTGGCACGCGGAAAGCCGCCCCTCGCCTCGCCCCAGCCCCTGCTCGATACTGAAAGCACGGGCACCGCGCGCCTTTCTGTGGGCGCCGGCTGCGCCGCCTTTTGTTCGTTCTGCTTCGAGGGCTATGAACGCAAACCCTATCGTTCATGGGCGCTCGCCGATGTCCTGGCGCAGGCCCGCAGCCTCAAGGCCGCCTGCGGCGCGCGCGGCATCGAGCTCGACGCCTTCAACCTCAACACCTACGCGGAGCTCGGCCCGCTGGTGGAGCGCTGCGCGCGGCTCTTCCACACCGTTTCGTTCAAGAGCCAGCGGGCTGACGGCGTCGCCGCATGCCCCGGGATTGTGGACCTCGAACGCGCGGCCGGCAAAGGCTCCTTCACGCTCGGCATCGAGGGCATCAGCCCCCGTATGCGGGCCTTTCTCTGCAAGTCCCTCGCCGATGATGCCATCGCCGCCGCCATCCAGACCCTGCTTCAGCGGGGCGCGCGCGAAATCAAGCTGTTCTACATCCTTACCGCGCACGAGACACCGGCGGATCTGGCCGCTTTCGGCGACTTCTGTTCGCGCCTGAGCGGCTGGATGCGAACGCCGCCGGCCTGCACACGCGTCGTGCTGAGTTTCGGCCGGCTGGTGCGCATGCCCAACACCCCCCTCGCCCGTGACCGCCTCTTCCTCAACGAGTCAGACTGGCGTTTCTGCGTGGACGGCGTTGCGGCGATCTGCAGGCGCTACCGGCTTGAATCCCGCTTCGCGCTCGTCTGGCCTGATTACCTCGCCACGCAGCTCCTGGCCGCCTGTACTCACGACGACGCCGATGCTGTCGTTCGCCTCGCGTGCGACGGTCTCACCACTCACAGCCCCTGGCGCGAAGCCGATGCGCATCGCCTGGCCGATGCCCTCGCGCTCCCCGCGCAACAGGCCGCCGTTTCTTCAGCCCGCTGCTTCCCCTTCATTCAACGCGCGGTATCCGACGCTTTTCTCGCGTCGCGCTGGGATGCGGCCCGCCGTTTTCTGGATGCCGGATATTGCCTCGGCACGTCGTGCTCCGCGTGCGGAGCCTGCGCCGATGACTCCGAACGCCAGTCCATCATCAACCAGTCCCGCACGCTGACTATCCCGTCCTCGCTCATTGCGACCGTGGCAGGCATCGAAGCGGACAAACGCCGCCTGATCCCCTTCTACCACCGCGCCTGCCTGCCCGTCGACTTTGCGGGGCGCTCGCCCGAATGGGTGTCCGCCCGGCTTCTGCAAGGTCTGCTCACGCGACATCCGGCGCTCATCGACACCTTGCTGACGGTTGACGAAGCGGTCTTCTCGCTGGGCGAGGCGGCCGGTGAGCGGATCATCCCATGTGGCGAAACCCTGCTGCGCTTTCGTGCGTGGGACGCAGCTCCCGTGCTCGCCGCGCTGACGCAGGAGACGGCCCTCTTTCCTTCCGCGCCAGTGCCGTCTGACGTCACACCCGGACACTTCACACGGGCCACCTGGCAGATCTCCTGTTCTACGGCACCGCGCGACACGGCGCAGACCGCATCCGAATGGCTCCATGCGCTCAGGCTGCCTCATTCCCTCCAACGCGATGGCGATGTCTGGCGCGCCACGCTCGCCCCGGCTGCTGTCAAAAAGAAGTGGGTGTTCGCCCTGACGGTCATGGCGGGATCGCCACCCGTCACGCAGTGTCCCACGCGCCCGCTTGCACCAACCAACGAAGCGGGCGACACGACTCGAACCTGCGGATCAACACTGAGTATCACCTTCTCGCATCAGGTGCCGCTACGCACCCTACTCACTCGGTTGCATCCAGCCTCCGGTCACCCGCAAGCCACCTGCCTTGATCTGAGGGTCTGTTGACTTGTTTTAAACATCGGTTCATAATAAATTACTCAATAGAGATGGGGACGGGAGAAGCATGGCCATGAGCAGGGCAACGAAGATCGATGCGTTTCACACTGCGGCCACAAGCATTCTGGAAAGCATTTCGGACGGCGTCTTCACGGTGGACTCCGACTGGCGAATCACATCGTTCAACCGCGCCGCTGTGGCCATTACCGGTATTCGGCGGCGCGACGCCATTGGGAAGCCCTGTTCAGACGTGTTTCGTGCGAGCATGTGCGAGGCGGATTGCCCCCTCCGCCAAACGGTTAAAACCGGCAAGCCCATCATCAATAAGGCTGCTTTTATTGTCAATGCCGACGGCCGCAGACTTCCCATCTCCGTTTCAACGGCCATATTGCGCGACGCATGCGGTAGGCTCACCGGAGGCGCGGAAACCTTTCGCGACCTCAGCCTGGAGGAGGAACTGCGCAAAGAACTGGAGGGGCGTTGCCAGATGGGTGATCTGGTCAGCCGTTGCGCCCTATTGCGCCGGATCTGCGACCTCCTCCCGCAGATCGCCCCCAGCGATGCGACCGTGCTGATCCACGGCGACACCGTCACAGGCAAGGAACTTTTGGCGCGCGCCATCCACACCCTCAGCCTGCGCAAGAACAAGCCCTTCGTTCCGATCAACTGCGGTGCCTTGCCCGACACCTTGCTCGAATCCGAGATCTTTGGTTACGTCAAGGGCGCGTTCACGGGAGCTGTGCACGACAAGCCCGGTCGCTTCGCGCTGGCCGAGGGCGGCACCGTGTTTCTGGATGAGATCGGCGACATCAGCCCGGCGATGCAGGTGCGCCTGCTGCGCGTGCTCCAGGAACGAACCTATGAGCCCCTCGGCGGCACCGAAACGCGGCACGCGAATGTGCGCATGATTGCTGCCACGCATCGCGATCTGCCTGCACTGATCCGCAAAGATCTGTTCCGCGAAGACCTCTATTACCGATTGAATGTCGTCAAATTGGAGCTGCCCCCGCTTCGCAAGCGCAAGGAGGACATCCCCATCCTCGTCGATCACTTCGTCGCCCGTTTTAATCGACGGCAGGGCAAAGCGGTGGTTGGTGTCACCCCAGAGGTGATGGCGCTGCTCGTGGCGCACGACTATCCCGGCAATGTGCGCGAGCTGGAGAACATCATCGAGCGAGCGTTCGTCTTGTGCGGGGCTGGAAAGATCGAACGCCATCACCTTCCGTCCGAACTCACCGGTCAACGACCGGCACCCCTTGTCCCGACGGGCGACACGATCGCTGCGCAGACGCGTGCCGCCGAAGCACATGCCATCCGCGCAGCGCTGGCGCAACACGACTTCAACCGCCTCGCCACCGCCCGCGCCCTTGGCCTCCACAAGAGCACGCTTTTCCGAAAAATGCGCGCCCTGAATATCGACCATCCCGCGCGAGATGGCCGATCCCGCGCTGCGGCCAAGTAGAGTCGCTGAAATGCGACACTCTCATCTACAGACCGTTGCGATTCCGCAACTCTCATCATCGCGCAGCATCCGGCCATGGTTTGCTGCATCCACTTGCGATCACACGCGTTACGTTCAATCAGAAGGTTCGTTCAGCACCTTGGCACGCTTCGTGATACTCGTGGGTTAGTCACGACGTTAAGGAATACGAATCATGAAA
>Ga0194113_10002257_pt1 | contig 26487 bp, 17 predicted proteins | sample TA2MahC200mmetaG_FD_146193 | JGI IMG/M metagenome (GOLD analysis project Ga0194113, IMG submission 146193) | Freshwater microbial communities from Lake Tanganyika, Tanzania - TA2015017 Mahale Deep Cast 200m | ecosystem: Environmental > Aquatic > Freshwater > Lake | place: Tanzania: Lake... | reverse complement strand
CTGCCCGCCGCCAAGGCGTCAAACATCTTGTTGGGCGACCACGTGTGCTCTTTGGCCGCCCGGTAGATCGTCAGGCAGACGTCGCAGCCGGCCACAAGGCGGGCAACTTCCTCCTTGTCCGCCACCGACGGGCTGAAGACCACGTTGGTCAGGCCGTAACGGCGAACAAGACTCTCGAGTTCGTCCCGTTTGCCGCCGTTGCCGTGCAGGACCAGCACGATGTGATCCTTCCCCCGCTCGGCCAGGAGGCGCGCCGCCTCGACCACATAGTCCAGACCGTTGGCCAGGCCCATCGCCCCAAAGTAGAGGGCGGCGAAGCGCCGGCCGAGACCGAGCCGCTCCCGGGCAGCGCTGCCGTTGAGATCGGGACGGAAGAGGTCCAGGTCGCTGGCGTTCGGAATGACGGTGACCTTCTCGGCGGACACCCCGGCGCGGACGATCCCGTCCTTCATGCCGGACGAAAGTGCCACGATGTGGCCGGCCTCGCGATAAATCCGCCGGGCCATCCGCCGCAGCCACCAGATCGCGGCCGGATTGGTCAGGGCGCCCACGTTGACCAGCGCCTCCGGCCACAGGTCCCGCACCTCGAAGACGAACGGGACCCCGAACCGGCGGCCCAGCTCCACGCCGGCCAACCCGACCGTCAGGGGCGTATGCGTGGCAAAGACGACATCGGGTCGGCCGAGGTGCCGGCCCACCTCCACCGCGGTCTTGGCAAACTGATGGAACTTGAGCATCCGCTGCCAGCCATGCAGAGCCGTGCCGACATTGGGGTCGTTATAGGCGCTCGCAACGGAGACCACGTGCAGACCGTCAATCTCGTACCGGCAGCACAATTCGCCTCGGCAGACCGGGAATTCGCGGTTGGCCAGACCCGAGGTGATCATCGTCACCGCGTGGCCCTTGCTCACGAGGTAGCGTCCGAACTCATAGGACCGCGTGCCCGTTCGGCCCTTGCGTGTGGCGAAATATTGGTGGATATAGAGAATCTGCATAAGGATAAATTATCGAACGCGCAGTGAAAATCCCAAGCACCAAACGCAGCCCCGGGGTGGAAGCACCAAAGCCCAAGGAAATTCCAAGCACCAAATTCCAAATCCCAAACAAATCCAAAATCCAAAACTCCAAGGCTCAAGACGCTGGCGCCCCGCGGGAGAGCCGCCGGTCTTGAGCAGGTGGGGCTCGGCACGAGAGGTTTTGAATTTTCTCCGCGTTTGGTGCTTTGGATTTGTTTGGAATTTGGTGCTTGGAATTTGGGATTTCCGCGTCCCGCAGCGATTTACCAGTACAGTCCTTCGTACCGCGGCGTCTGCGGGTCCAGGCCCGCGATCCCGACCGTATCCAGGACGCGAATACCCGCCCGGGTCCAGTCGAGGACGCGCTGCGCCGCGACCGTCGGGTGGTTCAGAAGAATCAGGTCGGCGCCCGCCAGATCGTCCAGCGAGCCGACCAGCAGCTCTTCCAGATGGCGCAGGGCCTGCTGGACCTGCTCCTTGTTGCTGCCGATCAGGCGCTGCGGCTGCACCACGGGATCGTGGATCCGCAGCTTCACGCCCTCGCCGATCAGCGCCTTGGCGATGCGGACGTAGGGGCTTTCCCGCATGTCGTCCGTGCCGGTCTTGAAGGCCAAGCCGACCATGCCCACCATCTTGGGCTGATGGGCGAGAATGCGCCGGACGATCTGCTCGATCTGCCCTTCGTTGCTTTCGAGGACTCTCTCCAGCATGGGCAGGCGCACGGATTTGAGCGCGGCCAGGCGCAGGAGGGCCCGCAGGTCCTTGGGCAGGCACGAGCCGCCGAATGCCGGGCCCGGCCGGAGGTATTTCGGGCTGATGTTGAGCCGGGTATCCGCACAGAAGACCTCCGTCACCCGACGGGCGTCCAGACCCGCGGATTTGGCGACGGCTCCCATTTCATTGGCAAAGGTGATCTTGAGGGCGTGGAAGAGATTGTCCCAGTACTTGACCATCTCCGCGGCGGCGATGCTGAGCCGGAACACGGGGGCACCGCACCCGTGGTAAAGCGCCAACAGCCGATCCGCCGCACCGGGCCGGTCCTCACCGACCACCGTTTTCGGCGGGTTGAGGAAGTCCTCCACCCCGGTACCCTCGCGCAAGAATTCCGGATGGAAGACCAGGTCGATCTCCCGGCCGGCCGTCAGTCCGGACTCGCGCTCGAGCAATGGGATGATGCGCTCGTTCGTCGTGCCGGGCAGACACGTGCTGCGCAGGACAATCGACGGCCGCTCGGCCCCGCCCCGCAACGTCCGGCCGATCTGCCGGACCACGGTCTCGACCGCCGCCAGATCGATCCCGCCGTCGGACGCGCAGGGCGTCCCGACACAGATCCAAGCCATGTCGCTGCCGGTCAAGCTCTCCTGTGGGTCCGTCGTCGCCCGCAAGCGGCCCGCCCGATGTCCGGCGGTCAGCAATTCGGCCACCCCCGGCTCCTGCACGGGCGAACACCCGCGCCCCAGGTCCGCGACCTTGGCGCCGACCGGATCGATTCCCAGGATTTCGTGGCCGTCGCGCAGCAGACACGCCGCACTGACGACCCCGACATACCCCATGCCGAAGATGCTGATCTTCATCGTCCCACAAACCACTGGAGGACATTCACGATGCGTGCGGCGGCGTGGCCGGCGCCGTAGTAGTCCGGACGCGGCTTCTGCGTGAAGTCCTCCCGGAGAATAGCCTCCGTCGCCTCAAGGATGGCCTCGGTCTTCGCGCCCACGAGGCGGTTCCAGCCGATCTCCACCAACTCCGTCCACTCCGTCTCCTCGCGGGCCACGACGCAGGGCACCCCGAAGAAGTACGCCTCCTTCTGGACGCCGCCGGAATCCGTCAGCAGCAAGCGTGCCTCGCTCTCCAGCGCGATCATCGCCACGTAGGACACCGGCTCGCTCAGGATGATCCCGGCCGTGTCCGCCAGCGCCGGCAGATCGGCCTTCTCCATCGCCTTTCGCGTGCGCGGGTGGACCGGGAAAAGGACTTTCAGGCCGCGCCGGGCAATCTGCCGCATCGCCTCCAGGATGCCGCGGAGATTCTCCGGCTCGTCGGTATTGCTGGCGCGATGGATCGTCGTCAGGACGTACTCGTGCGGCTGGAGGCCGTACCGGCTCAGAATCTCCGTCTGTCCCCGCCCTTCGCCCCCCAGCCGCTCCTTCACCTGCCGGGCCAGATCGAGCATCACGTCCCCGACATTGACGACCAGCGGAGCCTGGAATTGATGATGGATAATGGATGATGGACGATTCGCGTCGATATCCGCAGCACCGATGAGGTTGTGAAAGCCTTCCTTCTTGAGGTTTTCGACGGCGGTTTCGGTCGGACAGAACAGCAGGTCCGAGCAGTGGTCCGCGACGATGCGGTTGATCTCTTCGGGCATCCGGCGGTTGAAGCTGCGCAGGCCCGCCTCGACGTGGGCGATGGGAATGTGCAGCTTCACCGGCGCCAGCGCCCCGGCGAGCGTCGTGTTCGTGTCGCCGTAGATGACGACGATATCCGGATCTTCCTTCAGCAGCACCTCCTCGATGCCCGTGAGCATGCGGGCCGTCTGCTCGCCGTGCCGGCCCGAGCCGATGCCGAGATAGTGGCTCGGCGCCGGCAGCTCCAGCTCCCGGAAGAAGACCTCCGACATGCCGAAATCGTAGTGCTGGCCCGTGTGCACCAGCAGCTCGTCGAAGCCGACCCGGCGCATCTGCCGCGAGACGACCGCCGCCTTGATGAACTGGGGCCGCGCCCCGACGATCGAAAGAACCTTCATCCGCTCACCCCCGAGCGCAGAACATTGGAACGATGGAAGGATGGAATAGAGTCTTTGTCAGGAACTTCTACCACACATTCGGACATCTTTTTGGTTGCGGCCGAAGGCCGCGCTAGGGGAATATTGGGAAGATCGAGAAACGTTCTGGCCATGCTTCCAGTATTCCGACATTCCGACATTCCGACCCCATCCAAGATCACACCGCCGGGAGGACCGTCGTCAAGGCCGGAGGCCTTGGCGATGCCACCCTTCAGCGGTCCTTCGTGTAGTACCGCGTTTCACAAGTACCGCGACTATAGGTGAGATTGCTTCGTCGCTGCGCTCCTCGCAATGACATACGGCGCCCAAGTATGTCATTGCGAGGAGCTTCAGCGACGAAGCAATCATGTCATTGCGAGGAGCCCGGCGACGAAGCAACCTCCTCCCTATTGTCTCAGGACTTGCGAAATGCCGTATGGTCGTGGATCACCTGCGCGATCCGCTCGGCCGTGTGACCGTCCCACAAGGCCGGGACCTGGCCCTGTTTCCACTGCCCCGCGAGGATCCGGGCGGATTGCGCCTCGATATTGCTCATGTCCGCCAGCTCGTTGGTCCCTTCGGTGATCGTGATGGGCCGTTCCGTGTTGGGCCGCAGCGTCAGGCAGGGCAACCGCAGATAGGTCGCCTCCTCCTGGATGCCGCCGGAGTCCGTCACGATGAACCGGGCATTGTTCTGCAGCGTGAGAAATTCCCGGTACCGCACGGGCTCGACGATATGAAACGCGTCGCGGAACGAGGCCTCGATCCCGAAGGCCTCGATGTTCTTGCGCGTCCGCGGATGCACAGGAAAGACCACCGGCACCCGGGCCGCTAGACCGTTCAGATATGTCAGGATCTGCGCCAGGCCCTCCCGCTCGTCCACGTTCGCGGGCCGGTGCAGGGTCACGAGCACGTAGTTCCGCTTCGTCAGGCCGAAACGCTGGACGATCTGCTCCTGGTGGTCCTGGTTGATTCGGTCCAGGATGCCGATCAGCGAGTCGATCATGATGTTGCCGACGCGGTGAATCTTCCGGGGCGCGACGCCCTCCCGGAGCAGGTTCTCGTCGCCATCGGGCGAGGGCGTGAAGAGCAGGTCGGAGATGGTATCCGTCACGCGCCGGTTGATCTCTTCCGGCATGGTCTCATCGAAACTGCGCAGGCCCGCCTCCACGTGGGCGACCGGGACCAGCAGCTTCTTGGCCGTCAGGCTGCACGCCACCGTCGAATTGACGTCGCCGAAGACGACGATGAGATCGGGCTTCTCCGCCAGGAGCACTTTCTCGAACTCGATCATGATCCGGGCCGTCTGCTCGGCATGAGAGCCGGAGCCGGTGCCGAGGAAGTGGTGCGGCTGCGGCAGCTCCAGGTCCTCGAAGAACGCCTGCGACATGACGTAATCGTAATGCTGTCCCGTGTGGACGATCAGCGGCTGGAGCGACGGGACTTTGCCCATCGCGAAATACAGCGGGGCCATCTTCATGAAATTGGGTCGCGCCCCGACGACCAAGAGCACTTTCGCCAAGTCAGTTCCCTCCTTGCGTTTGGAGTACTGTCTCATAAATCCGCAAGAGCTTGCGGCTTTCTTGTTCCCAGTTGTACCGGTCCAGCACCGCCCGGCGGCCGTTTTCGCCCATCCGCCGTGCCTCCTGCGGATGCTCGATCAGATAGAGCATCGCCCGGGCGATGTCCTCGGGCCGGGCCGGATCGACCACCAACCCGCACCGGTTCGGCTCCACCACGTCCTGGTAGAGCGGGAAATCCGACGCCACCACCGGCAGGCCGACCAGCATATAGTCGAACAGCTTGTTGGGCAAGCAACTTGTGTTGTTCGCATGGGGCAGGTACGTAATGATTCCCAGGGACGCCTGGCAGGAAAGCCGCTCCTTCTCTTCATACGGCACCCACGCGATGAACTTCACCTGCGTCTCTATGCCCAGCTTCCGGGCCAGGTCTCGCAGCTCCTGCTCGAAGGAGGGCGGCCGGCTCAATCCCACCAGATAGAGCTCCCAGCTCGGGCGCTTGCCGGCGACGAGAGCAAAGGCTTGCACCACCTCCACCAATCCGCGCGGCCGCGCCATGGCGCCAAGATAGATGATCCGCTCCCGCGGCTCGCGCCGGAACGTCTCGGAGAGCTTGAGGATCGGGTAGTTCTCCACGGGACCCGACCGCACCCGCATGGTCTGGTAGCGGTGCCCGACGAAGGGGGTCGTGTAGATCACGTAGTCGAAGAACCGCACCACCGCCCGCTCGAACAGATCGAACGAGGCGGCGATGATCCGCCGCAGCGGCTTGGCGAGGTAGTACTTGTCGAGGATGCTGTTGGGATAGTGCTCGTGGACATCCCAGATGACTTTCTTGCCGCGCTGTTTCAGCAGCAGGCCGACGATCATCAGCTCCGGGTCGTGGAAATGGTAGACGTCGGCGTCCTCCTGCACGGCCAGGCGATAGAGCCGCCACAGGACCTTCGTCGTCCGGTGCAGCCGGTTCTTCGGTTGCGGCAGCCCCACGACGCGAACGCCTTCCACCACCTCGTCCTTGTCGTGGGGGGCGATCAACACCACCTCATACCCGGCTTGGGCGAGGCTCCTGGCCGCCCGATGGAAGATCCGGCCGTCAAAGGCGATATGGACCGAAGTCAGCAGGCAGACCTTGGCGGCACGCGGTCGCGGGGACTTGTCCACCGGGATTCGCGACACTCCGCCTGCGCTATCGGGGCAGGTACAGGGTGCTCCATCACCAACCGCAATGGGTGGCAGCGCCAAAGGCTCTGCCTTTGACGATGGCCGTGAGTCGCGGGCGCGAGCGCCCGCGCATACCGAGGGCCTCTGGCCCTCGATTCGAAGGCGGGACGCCTTCGGCACGCGCGGGCAAGATGCCCGCGACACGACAGGTGGCAGCGTCGAGCGCAGCTTGACGATGGTCTCAATCCATCGCGAGAAGAGCCATCGCCAAGGCCTTCGGTCTTGACGCTGCCACCCAGGATATAGGCAATCTTCAGACATGTGACAGGTGCCTGCTTTCTTCCGTAGGGTGTGCTGTGCACACCATCGCCTGCGATCTGTCATCGTGCGGACCGCACGCTCCGGCCAGCGACCATAACGCCTCGGCGAGAAGGGAGGCGTTGCGCTCGGAGTCGAAGACTTCCCGGGCGTGCTGTTGTCCTCTTTGTCCCGCGGCCAGGCGAAACGCCTCGTCGGCAATCATCCGTTCCAGCGCCTGGCGGAGTTGCTCGACGTTCCTCGGCTCGACGAGCAGGCCGGTCTGCCCGTCGAGGACGGCCTCGGGGATTCCGCCGACGCGCGTCGCGACGACGGGCAAGCCGCAATCCATCGCCTCCAGAACCGCCTGGGACATGCCTTCGCTGTGGGACGGCAGCACGAAGAAATCCGCCGCGCGGAGAAACCGCGGAACCTCATCCGGCGTCACCCGGCCGGGCAGTACCACCGCCCCTGCGCGCCCCAGACGGTCGCGCAGCGCCCGCAGGCTCTCCCGCCTCGGTCCATCGCCCACGCAGACAAGTTGGAAGCGCTCGTGCTTTCGGAGCAGTGGCTCGGCAGCGGCCGCAAGCTCCTTGATCCCTTTGGTCTCGACCAGACCGCCGGTGTAGACGCCGACAATGTTGTCCTTGGGCCAGCCAAGCTGCTCTCGGACCCGATCCCTGCTCCCGGCAGGAATGAATTGCTTGGTGTCCCGGCTCAGGTACACGCACAGCGGTTCGCGCCGGCACTTGCCGGTCTCGGCCAACCGCCGGCAGACGGACCGGCTGACACCGATCGGCAGATCGACGCATGCAAGGGTCTCGCCGACCCGCCGCCATAGGGCCGCCATCCGGTCCGGGTACACCATTACATCGCTGCCCACCGCCAGCGCGGCTACCGGCAGGTCAAGCTCGCGCGCCACCATCACCGTTGCCTCCGCGTCCGGGAGCATCGACACGCCCAGGACCAGATGGAACGGCCGCTCGCGATGCCACCGGCGGGCCGCCGGCAACAGGGCGCGGGCCAGGGACCGGCCCTCGAACCGGCGAAAGCCGAACCCGGGCGGACGAACATACGCAACCGCACAGGCCCGCAGTCCCTCGGGCGGCGCCAGAGGATTCGCCGGCCCGTACCCCCGCCAGCGCGGGACATAATGCAGCGGCCAGGGCGCCCACGGCCGGCCGACGAGAAACTCGCACTCGATCCCGTGCGGTTGCAGATACCGCACCTGCCGGCAGAGGAAGGCCCCGTACTGCGCGGAGCGGGCCGTGGGGAACATGTGGCTGATTGTCAGGACCCGCAATGTCGTCATGAGCAAGAGAACCGCACAAGACCCCGGATAGAAATCCCAAGCACCAAATCCCAAACAAACATGTCATTGCGAGCGAGGCTCGCCGAGCGCGGCAATCTCTACCCGGCACCGAGGAGATTGCTTCGTCGCTGCGCTCCTCGCAATGACATGATTCCAAGGTTCAAAACGCTGACGCCGGCTGCAACTGCCGTTTTGAATTTTCTTCCCTTTTGATCATTTGGATTTGTTTGGGATTTGGGATTTGAGATTTGGAAGTTCGTGCCGGGAATCTCCGCATCCGGCGTCTTCAACTATCCTGGTCGTCCGCCATCTCTTCGGCCATCTCCCCCTGCGGTTCCACGTGGTTCCAGCCCAGGCGCTCCGCGGCCAGGACGAAGGCCAGGAAGACCCAGTAGTACTTGGCGGAGACCTGCTTGATGTTGAGTCCCATCACCAGCAGGAAGGTCAGCACGGCCCGGGCGTAGAGTTTTTCCACCGTCAAGGGCGTGCGTTTGACGGTCAGCATCAGCAGGATCACGAACACGGCGAACAGGACCGCCGCCGGGATGCCGTAGACGCCCAAGGCGAAAAACAGATCGTTGTGCGGCCAGATCGGGCTGCCGGTCCGCTCGAACCAACTGATATAGCCGGTGCCCAGAGGCCAGACCAGAGCGGCGTGCACGGCCCGGTCGAGCGCCTCGGCCCGAAAGGCCAGCGCCTGTTTGGCCCGGCCGACATTCGTCAATCGCTCGGCCACCGAGCCGGCCAAGGCCTGCTCTCTCACCAGCAGGCCCACCGAGAGGGACGCCAGCACAACCACCGCCAGCAGCAAGGCCGCCAGCGCGGGCCGGCGGAGCACCTGGCGCACGAACAGCAGGGGTGATAACAACGTGAATGCCAGCGCCACCAGGCCGCCGCGCGAGCCGGTCCGGAGCATCATGATCGGCAGGAACACCAGTGCCACCAAGTAGACCGCCCGCCAGAGAAGGCTGCGATCCCGGGCAAACAGGTAGATCGCGGAAAGAAACGCCACCGCAATCAGGGCGGACAGCATATTCGCGTCGATCGCGTGGCCGAGCGTCGCCGCGTAGCGCACGTCGCGCGTCTCCTGCATGGCCCGAATCGCCTGGCCCGACCGCAGGGCCACGACCACCGAGCCGACCATGCCCACGACGTACGACCGCAGGGCCCAGCGGAATGTGGCTTCGGAGTTCGTCTCCAGAATCCAGTAGACGATCAGGATCAACAGGACAAGCTGGAACTGGGTGAACGCGCGGCGCAGCTCCTGCCCCAGGTACGGCTGCACCAGCGCGGTCACGCCGATCCACAGGCTCAGGGCCGCCGCGACCCACAGGGCTTGGTGCCGGATGCGCAGGCCCGGACGGGTCAGCAGCACATTGAGAAAGAAGCTGGCCGCCAGGGCCAACCCCGCGGCCCGGTCGAGACTGAACGACTGCTGCCAGGCCACGCCGGCCCCGGTGGGCAAGACCAGCATGGCGATGCACAGGGCGAACGTCGGCTTGATCACCATGCCGACAAAGGTCGGAATCGCCACGACCATGGCCCCCGCCAGGGGACTCTTGGCCCCCACCGCCACCGCCAGGCCGATCGCACAGAGGATCAGCCAGGCCACGAGAAGCAGGTAGCTCATGGCCGGCGCGAGCGGGATATCGGACGTACGCTCCAGCGGCTCTTCGAGCAGAGCGCCTTCGTCTATGATGTCATGGGTCCAGGTGGTGTACATCGAAGAGAACATCGGCATCTCGCCGCCAGCGCGGTGTGTTTCGGATTCGGGGCTTGGAATCTGAGATTTCGGATTGGATGCTTCTTGGCCCACGCGCAGCCTCGACCGGGGCGAGGTGGCCCTCCGGCGCGCGATGTTTCTGCCGCCGGGCGCTGCGGAAGAACAGGCGCAGAATCGGGTGGCGGCCGGAGAGCACGTAACGCGTCGCGTAGAATCTCAGCGACTGGAGATAATCGGCACGGGTCGGGGGCAGTAGTTCCTGCCGGTACACCGGTACGGGCCGGCCCACCAGCCGGCACAACCGCATCCGCGCCGGCAGCTTCCTTCTCTGGAAGAGCGCGTCGCCCTCGGAGGCGAGCAGGTCGGGCAGCTCCAGCTCCGATAACTCGACCGCCTCCATCGCGGCCGCGTATTCCAGCAACTCCTCCGCCTCCGAGGTGCGCGAGACGACGAACGATCGGTCCGCCGGCTCGGTCGGCACGCTCTCCGGGAGCCAGACCTCGCCGCAGGTCAGGTCGCTCAACTCGCCCAGCATGTCGCTGCACAAGGTGCACCGCCACGGCGTGTGCGGATCGAACTGCCGATGACGGCACGCCAGGCCGATCCGGTAGCGGATTTGCCGGGCGAGCTTGGGAATCCGCCGCTCGGCCTTGCGAATCCCCTGGATCTGGCATGGGAGCCCGACCACCGCGACGCGGTCATCGCCGGCGAGAATCTCCTGCAGCAGCGTGTTCGTCGCGACCGGGCCGTACTGCGAGCAGGCCGCGGCCAGGATCTCCTCCGGCGTCCGGGCAATGAACGGCTCGAACTGGGAAGGGTCATCCGCGCGCATCCGCGTCACTATGGCCCCGTCGATCAGGCCTTCTTCCAGGGCGAACACCAGCAAAGTGCTGACGAGCCCGCCGGAAGCGCCGCGACACCTCGCCGCCTCGTCCATTGCGTGACCGACGTAGCATCCTAGGTACCGGCCGAGAGCGACGTCTTCGGGGATCTCTCCGAACAGATCGACGCTCAACGTTCTGAAGTCCACGCTGTGCCCCGGACAGACTTCGTGGCACAACCCGCAGCGGTTGCAGCGCTTGCGGTCCCGCCGCGGAACATAGACCCCCTTCTTCAGGACCATCGTGAGGGCCCCGCGCGGGCAGACCCCGACGCACGTGCCGCATCCGGTGCACAGGTGGCGTTTGACGACCGACTTGATTGTCTGCTTATCCGTCACGGCTGCGCGGCACCTATACCGCTTCTACTTGAGGATTTCGCAGTCTGGGTGGCATCGCCAAGGGCTCCGCCCTTGACGATGGTTTGTGCCTCTATGAGAACGGGGCCGCATACGGGAGAGCCATCGTCAAGGCCTTAGGCCTTGGCGATGCCACCCAACGTGGGAGCAGAGTCTGAAAAATCCGGATAGAAGCGGTGCTATTTATAGCTTCTTGATCGTGCGCACCGTCTCCTCGATCAGTCCGCAAAGCTCCTCCCGAATCGGTCCGAGAGATTGTCGTATCGTGTTCTTCGTCTCGAACAACGCGCCGACTCTCCGCGCGGCCTCGCCCTCGCTCATGGCATCCATGTCGATAATCCGGCTCTCACAGCGGCACATCGCACCGATGATCCCATGCGTTCGCGTGTCCTGGCGGTTCGTCAGAGCGGCGAAGGGCGTCCCCATGGAAACGGCGGCGATCAGCGCGTGCGTCCGCTCGCCGACCAGGAAATCACAGGCGCCGATCAGGCCCTTGAGCAGCCGGGCCCCGCAGTCCTGCTCGATAATCTGCGCCGCGTCCGGTCCAGTTTTCATCTGCGCGAGGACATGGCGGGCTGCGACCACGTCGCTGCCGGTCTGCTCCACGGAATGGGGCAGAAACAGCAGAAACGCCCGATGCCGCGCCACCAGGCGGTCAAGGATGGCCGCCAGGTATTTCGCGTGGGCCTCCTGCTTGGCCGGCCCGCGCAGATCCGGTCGAAAGCCCGCGTACACCCGGCCCTTCTCCAGAACCGTCACGGCGACGACAGGCCGCCGGTCGTGGCGGGCCTGGCGGTACCGCTCGTACTGCTCAAGCATCTGTCGCACCGCTTCGGGCGGCGCAGCTTGCAGGGCGAAGGCCGGATCGGGGCCGACCCGGAGCTTGCCCGGATGCCGGCAGACCTGCTTCATGCTCTCACAGGAATGCCTCTCGCGAAAGATGCAGAAATCGCTCTCCGCCAAGGCCCGGCGGTACAGCCCCGCCTTGTAAAGCTGCCCGTTGCCCAGACCGGTGCTGGCGCCGAGAATGCCGACGCGTTTGCCCTGCTTTTTCGCCAAATGAATGATGCCGCAGGATTCCACGCCAAAGACGCCGTCGTGACCCACCAGCACGTAGTGGGCACGTGCGAAGAAGTCCGCCAGCGGCCGGTGCCGCTCCGTGGGGGCGGACGTGAGATTCCGCAAGGGCCCGTACCTTCCGAGTCGAAGCTGCAAGGCGATCCGCGCCTGCGCCCAAACGCGGCCGACGCCGGAGAGGGCCCCGTTGCCCTGGAAACGGAACAACCATTCGCGCGGGAAGATGGTGAGGTTCTCCCGCTGCGTGATCTGGGGAACGTTGTCGAAAAGCCCCAGTGCCACAGACCGGCCGGCCGACAGCATGTCCTCAATCCCGCGCACGATCGCCTCTTCGCCTTTGTTCGCGAGCGGCACGTAATCGGCCAACAGAATGTACAGCTTGTCGTCCATGCAGACGCCGCTGCCAGGGATATCGGCACGCGGGCCGTTTAGAGTTCCGCGTTTACGCGGCGTTCGGAGTTCCGCCTTCAGGCGGGTCAAACAGTCCGGCCTTCCTCTTTTCTTTTGCGTGCGCAGAAAGGGGAGCCGGCTGCGCCGGAAGACTCTCCCACCCGCCTAATGATTTTTGACGAGCAAGATCGGTAATCAGAACCCGGCGACGGGCGCTCTTCGTAGGGCGAGCGTCCCCGCTCGCCGAAGATGTCGTGCGAGGACGCACGACCTACGCGGAGAGCGGCCCGCGCGGCCATTACCGAACTTGCTCGTCAAGTGGTTGTAGGGTGGGGCTTGCCCCACCAAGAAGCCGGACCCAAGGAAAGCGGTGGGGCAAGCCCCACCCTACACATTACCGAACTTGTTCGTCAAAACTCATAAGGTGGAACTCCGAACGGCGGGCGCGATGGTCTCGGCCGTTGCACTGTCGGCGCGGCCCCTGTTGCGCCGGAGGATGGACAGCAAACGCCGATGCTCCTCTTTGTCCATGCTCAGGAACCAGGCGGAGACGACCGTGATCCCGGCCGTCGCGGCCACCACGGCCACGAGACCCGCCCACGAGGCGGGCGGCGCAAGCTGTTTCCACACGCCGATCAGCACCATGCCCGGAACGGCGCCCAGCAGTGCGGGCCACCAGACCTGCCGCAGGCTGTCCCAGCCGGAGATCTTCATTTTGCGGTTGAAGTAGATCGGGAGAATGACGCCCGCCACGAGCGCCATCGGCAGGAGATTGCTCCAGGCGATGCCGCGCAGGCCCCAGCCGAGGACCTTCACCGCCACGACGGCGCTCGAAACGCACAGGACCGCCTCGACCGCGGTCAGGAGGCCGAACACCCGGTGCTCGCCGCGACCCGACAGGACCAGGTAGTTGCTGTGCTGGCTCAGGAGCAGGCCGTAACCGACCGTCAGAATCGCCAGAACCCCCGCCATGGATTGCAGCACCGCCGGATCGCCAAACCGCCCGGCCACCCAGACGGTCAGAAACTCGCGGCCCATGATCATCAGGAACGCGCCCGCCGGCAACAGGATCAGCAGGCTGTACTTCTGCGTCAGGAACGCGATCAGCTTGACCCGCGTCTGGTCGTCCCGCGTGTCGAGATCGCTGACGGCGGGCTTGATCGCGACCGTGAACGCCTGCACGAACTCCGACAACAGCAGCAGGCCCGCCGCCGCGACCTGAAGCTGGCTGACCTCGGCGGTCCCGAGATAGATGCCGACGATCGTCTCGCTGGCCCGATAGATGATCACGGCCCCGAGCGCGTACAGGAACGTATTCATGCCGTAGAAGAGCATTTCCCGCAGGAGGACGCGATCTATATAGCGCCAGGAGAAGTATCGCGTGGGCAGGAGCCGCCGGGCCAGGTAGTGCTGGACGCCCCGCGCGACCACCTCGCTGGCGCCGTAGATGATGCCGAGTGTCACCAGCCCATAGCCGCGCAGCAGCAGGACAACCGTCACGATGGTCCTGACGATCATGGCCACGACCGTCACCATACTGACCATGTCGTACCGCTGCATGCCGCTGAGGACCGCGGTCGTCAGTTGCAGCGGGGTCGAGGCGGCCAGGCCCACCCCGACCACCAGCGTCAGCAGGCTCGCCTCCCGCACCAGGTGAGGCTCGATCGTGAACCAGTCGCCGATCTTTGCCGCCAGCACCATCGTCAGGATCACCAGGACCACGGCCATGACCGAGAAGAAGAACAGGGCCGTGCTGATGACCTTGCGGACGCCTTCCTCGTCGTCCCGGGCCAGGTACATCGGAATCCGGCGATTGACGGCGCTGTTGAGCCCCAGGCCCAGGACCATGCGGTAGCGGAAGATCGAGCCGACGAGCACCCAGACGCCGTTTCGCGCCGGGCCGAAGCAGCCGAGGTAGAAACGGATCAGAAAGAAGTAGATGAGGGCGTTGCTCATCAACATCAGGACGTTGAAGAAGGTGTTGCGGATCAGCGCCCGCGAGGTGGTGACGGTCTTGACCATACGCTGCTACTGGGGGCCTTTATTAGTCACTGGAGTTCTGCAAGATGGGGAGTTGGGCCTATTATTCTTCTCGGACACCGCGCCAGCGGTGTCCGAGAAGAATCCGCCGCCGGCCCCGCCGGCGCGGGCGGTCGCGAACGGGCCCCGGCCCGCTTCCCGATTTCTTTCTTTCTCAAGTAGGCCCAACTCCCCATTTTGCAGAACTCCAGTCAATCACTTGTCGGCACCGGTTTGACAACGCGCCACAGGACGCCGGCCTGCGTCAGTTGGTAGTGGCTCAGAACAAAGGCCGGACAGTAGCCGGATTGCCGGGAGACGACATAGACCGGGTACTGGGCGAGCAGAGATCCGACGGTCTGCTCGTTGACTCTCGGGGCTCCCTGGCTGCGAACGATGCTCGCGACGATCTTGACGTCCGGCCGCACGTCTTTGACTTCCTGCACGTACAGCAGCGGCGCCACCGTCGTGGTATCCGCACAGATGATGGCGTCGGGCTCAGCCGCCTCCAGGGCCGTACGGGCAAAGCGCTCCGCCCCCCGGCAGCCGGTCCGCCAGGGTCGCAGGAAGTACTCGTAGTCGTTGCGGTACGGGAGGTCCTGCCGGGTCCCGAGGGACAGATTCCATCGCTGCGCCAGGCCCGGCGCCGCGGCATAGACTCCCACCGGCACCAGCGCCAACAGCACGAGCAGACAAGACACTGCCGCGTGGGGAAATCGCGCGCGAAGCTCGTGCGCGCCCAGACCGATCACCGCCGCGACCAGGCAGTAGAACGGCAGAAAGAACGCGTAGCGGTCCGGGACGGTATAGCGAAACGCGAACAGAAAGAACAACAGCAGCATTGCCGCCAGGATGGCGCGAAAGGCCGAGGTTCGGCCGGTCCGAATCAATGCCGCCAAACCCAAAAAGAACAAGAGGAAATTGGGGGTCGGGAAGTTGAGCAGGGGCAGCAGCAGGCTCTCTTTGATGAGCGTCCACGACAGGCTCGTGTTGAGCACGGCAGCCCGCCAGCGGTCGCCGAACGCCGCGGAGGACAGCGTGCCGAGGATGGCACCGCTCTGGACCATGTTCTTGAGAATCAGGTACACCAAGGGCAGCGCCCCCAGAATCCACAAGGCCCCGATGAGCGCCAGGTCGCGCGCCCGAATGCTCCCGCGCACCAGGAGCACGAAAAGAAACACCACGTAGCAAGCCAGCGGAATCACCGCGAGCATGTGCACGGCGATCGCCAGACCGTTGAGCAGGCCGAGCAGGTAGAGCGTAGGGTGTGCAGTGCACGCCTTGGTACTACGTTTCGGGAGTCCTGCGGCCAACGGAAGGAGATTGCTTCGTCGCTGCGCTCCTCGCAATGACATAAGAGGGATTGGACCGGTATCCGCCCCGCCCGCCGGGAGGCAGGTTTCCTCCGCTGCTCGCGATGACATGCTTGGCGGCTGTATGTCATTGCGAGCGAGGCTGACCGAGCGCGGCAATCTATCCCCATCGTCTCGGGACTGGTGAAACACCCTCTTACCTCTGGCGTACACCAGCAGCGCGATCAACTCGCCGAGGAACAGAGCCGCCCAGAGCGTGTAGGTCTCGGCAACGCTCGCATGCCACCAGAACGTGTGCGAGACCGCCAGCGACAGCGCGGCAATCACCGCCGGGAAATCCCTGCCCAGCCAAAGACGCACCAGCAGGTACAGGTTCGCCACGGCCAAGGCCGCCGCCACCGCGGAAACGAGGTTGATGCGGTGGCCGAACTCCCCCGCCGGGACCTGTTTGGCGCCGATCGCGACCAGGTAGTACAGCGGATGCGAGAGGGCCAGCCCCGCGAAGCCTTCGAGATCGTTGTGCCACACCCGGTATTGAATCAGTCCGCTGTCCTGCCACGCCGCACCCGGGGCGCAACTGACGCCGTATAACGCCAGCGCGATCAGAAAAACAGCACCATACTTGGCCATCATGGAGGAGATCCACTCGCGGTGCGCCGTTCCGCCTCGGGGTGGCATCGCCAAGGCCTTTGGCCTTGACGATCGTCGTTCGCACGGGGATTCCGCCATCGCCAAGCTTCGAAGACTGCGCTTGACGCTGCCACCCGGACTGTGAAATCCGCGGGCAGAATCGACGGGTGGCAGCGTCAAGCGAAGCTTGGCGATGGCATCCAGATCACGAAACTCTCCAGCCGAATCGATATCAGCAGACCGTCACGACGAGTCCTTCGGTGCTGACGCGGAAATCGAAGAAGCGAGCCCGCGCGTTGGGCGGCTCGCGTTCGAGCGTCCCGCGCACCGCGACCGCATCTTCGGGCGATTTGCAGACCATCAGCATGAACCCGCCGCCGCCGGCGCCGAGGAGCTTGCCGCCGTAGATGTGCGGCTGGACACGGGCAAAGAGCGCCTCGATCTCGTCGTTGCTGCTGTTGGGGTCCAGGCGCTTGTTCAGTTGCCAGGCGACGTCCATCAGGCCGCCGAAACTCGCGAGGTCCTTGCGGATGAACGTATCCATGACGTCGCGGGCGAGCGCGCCGATATGCCGCAGCGTGGTCATCGCCTCGCGGTCCCGGTTCAGGCAGCGTCCCACGACCTGCTGGAGGATGTTCTTCGCCAGGCGGGTGATGCCGGTGTAGTACAGCAGTGTCCGGCCGCCGTTGGCGCCGGGGTCGAGAATGTCCGCAGGCAGGTAGTGGATATGGGCATCCGGAACCATCCCGGGTTCCGCGACGATCATCTTGACGCCATCGACGCCGCCGCCGATCTGGTCCTGCCAGCCGCCGCCGGTGGTCAGGGCCTGCTCCAGGCGCAGCACGCTGTGGAACAGCTCCCGCGACGAGAGCTGCCGGCCCATCACCCGTCCGAGCGCGGCCACGATCACGGCCCCCATGATGCTGGAGGTGCCCAGTCCGCTGCCCTTGGGAATGGCCGCCAGGGTCGTCAGCTCGATGCCGCCGCCGAAGGCTTCGAGTGCCTTCTTCAAACTCCTGCGGCCCGTGCGTCGCTCGGGCGACAAGCCGGACAGGGCCATGGCTGCTTTGGCCAGGGCGAAGCTGCCCGTCGCCTGGCGGTAGTCCATCAGGTCTTCGAACTTGCGGACCTCGATCCGTACGCCCAGATCGATCGAGCCGATCCGAATCACCGGCTCGTCGATCACGCGCACGTAGGCCTGGATCGGCGGCTGGCCGTTGAGATTCACCGCGGCGTTTGTCACGCAGCCGCCCCATTCCAGGGAATAGGGCGGGGTATCCGTCCAGCCACCGCCCAAATCCAGCCGGGCCGGGGCCCGGGCCCAGACGATCTCATCGCTGCGCAGCACGCTGTGCGGCGTGACGTCTTCCTGCGTCCCGCTGGCCACGATCGCCTGTTCCAACCCCTCGAACGCGGCCTCCTGCATCCGGCCGCACCATTGCGCGACCGTGGTTTTGTCGTCCAGCCCGACCCCGATCGATCGGAGGCGGCGCTCGGTCGTCGGGTCAAGCAGCCCGTCCAGGCCGGGCAGTGCTTTGGCCATCGGCTTATCACTGCCCGGATGAAGATCCAGCAGGGCCGAGCCCAACGTGTGGACGATCCGCGGAAAGACCAGCGCGGCGGTCCCCGAGGGCGGTTGGCCTTCGCCGTACCGGCACACGTGTTTCAGCGCCTCCGCCACCCAGACCGCCGGGCGGTCCGTGCGCCGCATCAGGGCGGTCAGCTCGCGCGCGGACAGGCCGCTGTCCGGCCGAAAGGCCCGCTGGAGCGAGTTCCGCACGACATCCGCCCGGAGCGCCTGGCGGCGCTCGTAGAAGCCCTGGTGGTCGGCCAGGGTGAGAATCTGTTCCAGGCTGTAACGCCGGGCGGACCGCCACGCCTGGCGCTGGGCGTCGGAGGCCTGGGCAGGATCGAACATCCAGAGCCACTGGCGGTACTCGCCGGGCCGCGACACGGCCGGAAACAGCCGTGCATTCCAGATCGTGCGGTCCTTCGGGCCGACCTCGGCATTCCAGACGTCCTCCTGTACGGCCCCCACGTCCCATAGCCATGCCAGGAGGCGCCTCCCGCAGAAAACCGCGCCTTGCTCCGCCGGCTCTTTGAAGGTGTCATCGATCCCGTAGCAGCGGACGAACCACACCTCGCCCTTCGAAGCATCCTGCCCGCGGATGACATCCAGGCATGTCCCGGCGGGCAGAGACAGGGGCTCCTCCACGTCGAGGCCGGCCACCACGTTATCCCCGGCCAGCGTCAGCGGCGCGTGAATCCGGCAGCCCTCGACCCAGCCCGCGGACCCCTGGATCGCCCCGCCGGCGGCGATCTCGTTGTTGATGTCCAGGCAGGTCTGCAACTGGGAAGCGCCCTGGTCCTCCTGGAGCAGGCGGGTGCCGCTGTTGAGGAGACTGCGGTTCATGCCGAAATCGAGGAACTCGCAGTGCTTGAGCAACTGCATATGGAACGGGACGGCCGAGAGGGTCTCGAACAGCTCGCCCAGCATCGGCTTCGTCCATTTCGAGCCGCTCTCGTGCGCCGAACGGAGGTGATGGGTGGGCTTGGCTTGGTGTCCCAGGGCACAGCAGATCTCGCGGTAGAAGTCGAGCCCCCGCTCGAAGACGGCCTGCCCGCGCGCGCCGGCAAAGGCCAGCCGCCCTTGTTGGCCCGGCCGTGCGCCGAACAGTTGCAGGAGCCGGACCGCGGTGGCGGCGTCGAAGTGCATCACGCCGATATCGAGACAGGCCTGGCCGTAGGCGTCGATGGCGCCCCGGGCCTTCTGCTCGGCGATCGCAGGCTTCTGCAGGTACAGCCGGACCTCGTCCTCCCGTCCGCAGCAGAACACGCCATGACGGCTCGCCTGTTGCGGGTGGGCGTGGCAGGCCAGACCGGTCACGCCCTCGTGCCGGAACCGTACTTGCGTCGGATCGAACCGCAGCAGCACGTCGCCGGAGGTGATGACAATCTGGCCGCGCCCCTGCTGGGGCTCGGGCAGCGCCAGGTACGTGGGCAATTGCCGGTCGAACAGGCTCAGGCAGACCGCGCTGTCGTTCTCGCCGGGCACCGGGATGAAGAGCTTGCCGCAGGCGCTGTAGGCCGGCAGGCGCCGGGAGTCGCCGCCGGCGTGCTGGATCAAAATCCGCAGCTCGCCCAGGATCTGCTCCCACGCGGCGGGATCGGACCCGCCGTGGCGAGGGCGTCCCGCCCTTGCCACGGCAGGCGAACCGCATCGCAGCCGGCGGGACAGCACCTCCATCAGGCAGTACAGCGTGCTGCCGCCGCTGCCGATCCGCTGGCCGTCGGGATCGGCGACGACGAGCACCTCGCGCACCTCGCTGAGCAGACCCAACTCGCGGCGGACCTCCACCTGGGCCGCGTACGCCTGGGCCTGCCGCTCATTCGAGGCTGTGACAATCAGATAATCCCAAGGCCGGGCTCTCACCTGCATACCGTCCACCTGTGCTCCCCCCTGTTGCCGCATCGCGCGGATTATGACTGGAGTTTTGCAGAATGGGGAGTTGGGCCTACTTGAGAAAGAAAGAAATCGGGAAGCGGGCCGGGGGCCGTTCGCGGCCGCCCGCGCCGGCGGGGCCGGCGGCGGATTCTTCTCGGAAATCCGCTTCCCGATTTCTTTCTTTCGAATTCGGCCCCCAACCGGCCTGGCGCGGCCCCTGGGCCGGGACGGGAAGCGGATTGATCTCTCCGCTGGCGCGGTGTCCGAGAAGAACAATAGGCCCAACTCCCCATTCTGCAAAACTCCAGTTATGAGTCTTACTCGTCCTATCGGTCCGCCTGATCCAGACTTTTGTCGCAGGCATCTTATGGGACCTATACGCGTCGCGGGGCGCGACGGATTGACGCGCTATCCGTCGTTATTCTGGCCCCGATAGTACTCCACGATCATCCGCAGGGTCTGATCGAGACTGGTCTGGGGCTGCCAGCCGATGGCCTGGCGGATTCGCTCAGTATTGGGGACCCGACGCATCATATCTTCGATGGGCCGGCCGTACGCGACGACGTAGGGCACGAACTCCTTGCGGCTCGTGCTGCCCGTGATTGCGATGATCCGGTCCGCGAGGACTTCCATCGTGATCTCTTCCGTCGAGCCGATGTTGAAAACCCGGCCCGCCGCCTGCTCGCAGTGCATCAGGCCGATCACTGCGTCCACCAGATCCTGGACGCAGCAGAAGCACCGGGTCTGTTGGCCGGTCCCATAAATCTGAATCGGCTCATTCCGCAGGGCCCACTGCACGAAGCGAGGCACCACCATGCCATATCGGCCCGTCTGGCGCGGCCCGATCGTATTGAAAAACCGCGCCCCTACCACGCTCAGGCCGTACTGCTGGTGAAAGGCCTGACCCAGGAACTCGTCCACCGCCTTGCTGCATGCGTACGCCCAGCGGGAGAACGCGGTGCCACCCAGCACGAAATCGTCGTCCTCGGCGAAAGGGACCTTCTCGCTCTTGCCGTAGATCTCGCTGCTTGAGGCCAGCAGGATCTTGCGGCCGAACTTGTTGGCCGCTTCCAGGACGACCTGGGTCCCGGCGATGTTCGTCTCGATCGTCCGGACCGGGTCGTCGGCGATCAGTTGCACACCGACCGCCGCCGCCAGGTGGAAGATGACATCGCACTGCGACGCCAGCAACTGCACCAGCGTGGAATCCCGGATGTCGCCCTTGACGAACTGCAGCTTGGGATGGTGGCGAAAGCCCTGGAGATTCTCGAGCCGGCCCGTGCTGAGGTCGTCGATAACGATCGCCTCATCGCCGCTCTGAAGCAGCCGCTCGGCCAGATGCGAGCCGATGAAGCCGGCTCCGCCTGTGATCAATGCCTTCATATTTATTATCTACTATTTCAGATTGACTACTTGCACGGCCGTCCCGATCGTTGGACTGAGCGCGGTCACAAATCGTAAATCATAAATCGTAAATCGTAAATCACAAATGGGCAGACTCCGTCCCCGTCGGCTGCGCGTAAAAAGAGCAGCCTCCTTGCCCCATTACATGCTTCTACCACCTAAGTATCGGAAAACACGGAACATAGCCTTGAGTCCGGAAACCTGTTCCGAGCACCGGTCGGGCGGGGAAAATGGAAAATTTAGGCGAAGTGGAGAGACAGAGCGGCGATCGGGGGCTGCTGCGGGAAGGGCCTGCCGCGGCTCTCGCGGCCCCGATCGCACGGCATCCGGTGCCCCTGAGGCACAAACAATCGGCCGGGGCGGGTCAAGTGCGAGGCTTTCCGGCCCGATAATGGGGTGCAGGCAACTTCTATGCGAAAGGAAATCCTGTGAAATCCGCAATGAGATCGTTGGGTCGGGTTCTGATCGTCATGGTGATCGTCAGCCTGGTGGTGTTCGTATCGCGGGCCGGCGGACCCAGCCAGGCGCTGTCCGCCTCCTTCACGGCCGAGGCGGCGCCCCAGATCAAAATGTATCTGCGGGTGGACGGCATCGGGGGGGAGCTCACGGACGATCTGCACAAGGGCTGCCTGGAGGTCCGGACGTACGAGCATGTGCCCTACATCTGGGGCGATCCGCACATCACCGAGGGGGGCAAGGAAGACGATCTGCGGGCCGGCCGGCTGACGGTAACCAAGCCGGTTGGCAGCGCCACGCCCGCCCTGCTGCTGCAGTACTGCAAGCAGACGCCCATCCGGACGGTCACGCTCGAGCTGTGGCGCGAGGGCGGTCCGGTGCCGCAGAAGGTGATGGTCTACACGCACCATGACTGCGCGATGAACGCGATCCGCAACATGAAGAGCGCGGCGGCGGACGACCCGCCGCTCGAGGAGCTGAATTTCGTCTTCTCCCGGACGGAATGGGTCCATACGGAATACGATGCCAACGGCAAGCCCAAGGGCGAGACGCGAGCCCAATGGGACGGCCGCGCAACCAAATGATGAGCCGCGGCGGCGGCGCGGAATCCCGCATCTTCCGTCCGGAAAACAATCTCCAGAGCCGGCCGGCGCCGATTTTTGACCGGCCCAACACTTTACAAACCCGCCGACAACCGTTAGGATGACCGTAGATTCGCCGATGTAGCTCAACGGTAGAGCACGGCTTTCGTAAAGCCGGGGTTGTGGGTTCAAGTCCCACCATCGGCTGTTCTTTTTTTAAGACGCGTCCACCAGCAGGTGTGTCGGGCACGCCGTTCCCCTGATTGGGGTTCCCGCAAATGAGAATTCCGGCCATGCCATCCGGCCGGGATCAGCGACGGTAATGGCGGCACTTCTTCGCAGCACTTCTTCTTGGGGGTTCCGGGTTGGGGCACTATAATAGGCAGGCGGTGTGCACAGCACACCCTACGCGTTACTGGGGATTGTCGGACCGATGACGGATATACAATCAACCTGGGGCAAAGGCGATACCTCGCCCGAGGCGCGGCGGGTGCAGTACGATCTTTGCCGGCGGATGTCGCTGGGGCAACGGTTGGAGCTGGCCTTCGACATGTGCGATACCGGGCGGGCGCTGGCAATGGCCGGTCTGCGAATGCGACATCCCGAGGCGAGCGAAGAGCAATTGCAGCGGCTCTGGGCCCGGCAGCATCTCGGTCGGGAATTGTTCGAGCGGGTCTACGGAGCCGAGACGCATGAGTGAGACGCGCCATATCGAAGTGGTGGAGCAGCTCGTCGAGGTGTTCGACAGCCTGGGCATCGCCTATGCAATCGGCGGCTCACTGGCCAGTTCTGCCTATGGCGCCTCCCGTTTCACCCAGGATGCGGACATCGTGGTTCAGCCTTTCGGGCCCGTAGCCGAACGCTTCTACGATCTCGTCAAAGACGAGTTCTATATCAGCGCGGAGGCGATGCGACAGGCCCTGACCTCCTGCGGCAGTTTCAACGTGATTCACTTCAAGACCTCGTTCAAAATCGATATCTTCATCCAGGGGCCGGGCGAGTTTGAGAAGCAGTTGTTGGCACGCCGCAGGACGGCGAAATTCAGTGACGTCGGCTCCCGAGCTCTTGGTATCGTCTCTCCGGAGGATATCATCCTGTTGAAATTGCGCTGGTTCCGGGAGACCGGAGGCACGTCGGACCGCCAGTGGAGCGACGTCCTGGGCGTGCTGGCGGTGCAGGGAGCGTCACTGGATTTCGAGTATTTGACCGATTCCGCGCGAAAATTGGGCCTGGGGGAACTCTTGGAGCGAGCAAGAGCCGAGGCGGATACGTAGGACAGAGCATGACATTCAAAGACAAGCATGAATCGTTACGGAGAATCCTGAAGGACCTGGGCCGGGTGGTGGTCGCCTATTCCGGCGGGGTGGACAGCACGTTTCTTCTCAAAGCGGCGGTGGACACCCTGGGGACGGCAAACGTCCTGGCGTGCACGAGCGTCGGTCCGGCCGAGCCGGGCAGCCAGTACGAGCGGGCCCGGAAAGCCGCCGAGGGCATCGGCGTCGAGCTGATGGTCGTCGAGGCGGGCGAGATGGAGGACCCGCGGTTCACGGCGAACAACCCCGACCGGTGCTTCCACTGCAAGTCGCGGCTGTGCCACCGGCTCCTCGATGTCGCGCAGGAGCGGGGCTTCGAGCACGTGGTCTTCGGGACCAACCGCGACGACCTGGACGACTTCCGGCCGGGCAATCAGGCCCTCAAGGCTTTCGGCATCCGCTCGCCGTTGGCGGAGGCGGGACTGACCAAGGACGACATCCGGCAGTTGAGCCGGCAGGCGGGCCTGCCGACCGCCGACCAGCCGGCCTCGCCGTGCCTGGCGTCACGGATTCCGTACGGCCTGGAAATCACCGAGCAGAAGCTCAAGCAGGTCGATGACGCGGAAGGTTTCCTGCGGACGCTGGGCTTCGTCGAGCTGCGGGTCCGGCACCACGACCGGATGGCCCGCATCGAGGTCCGGCCGCACGAGGTCGCCAAGCTCACCGCCGAGCCCGTCCGCACGCAGGTGGTGGAGAAACTGAAGGCCCTGGGCTTTCAGTTCGTCACCGTGGACCTGCAGGGGTTCCGTTCCGGCTCCCTGAACGAAGCGCTCTCGCAGGAGCAGAAGAGGGCCGGGCAGGGGAGTTGACAAGACGCAACAAGAGAAATTCCAAATCCCAAACATACCTCGCCAGCGGGGAGATCGATGCAAATGCTCAAAGCTCAAGACGTGGCACGGCGAGCACAGCGAAGCAAGCTCCTGTCCCCTCGCACAGGGTGAGATTGCTTCGTCGCTGCGCTCCTCGCAATGACATAGGCGAGGCGATGCCGGCGCCGGCGTTTCGGTCATTTGGCATTTGGATTTTGGATTTGTTTCGGATTTGGTGCTTTGAATCTCGAATTTGGTTTCTGAAAAGGGAGGTCTCCATGTCCCGCAGGTGGCTCGTTCGCACATTGGTCTTTGGGTTGCTCTTGACGCTGACTCTGAATCTTCCGGCTCCGGCCGCGGTGGTCTGCGAGGAGCCTCCGGCCCAGCCGGACGTGCTCGTGATGAGCTTCAACATCCGCTACGGGACCGCCAAAGACGGCGAGAACCACTGGGACAAACGCCGCGACATGGTCTGCGAGCTGCTGCAGCGGCAAAGCCCCGACCTGGTCGGCTTGCAGGAGGCGCTGCGGTTCCAGATCGACGAGATCCGCTCGGCCCTGCCCCAGTACGCGGAGATCGGCTGCGGCCGGGACGACGGCAAGACCCTGGGCGAGTACTCCGGCATCCTCTACCGCAAAAACCGCTTCGATGTGAACGACTCCGGGACGTTCTGGCTGTCGGACACGCCCGAGGTCCCCGGCTCGATCACCTGGGGCAATGCCTGCACCCGCCTGTGCACCTGGGGCCGCTTTGTCCCCAAGGGCTCCGGCAAGGCTTTCTACATGTTCAACACGCACCTGGACCACATCTCGCAGCTCTCGCGCGACAAGGCCATTGTCCTGATCGCCTCAAAGCTGCGCGACCGCCGGCACCCGGACCCCATCGTCTTCACCGGGGATTTCAACGTCGGCGAGAGCAACTCGGTGGCCCGCTACCTCCGGGGCGAAGCGCCGATCTCCGTCGCTTCGGACGGCCTGACGCAGAACCCCATCCCGCTGGTGGACACGTTCCGCGTCCTGCACCCCGACGCCAAAGACGTGGGCACGTTCAACGGCTTCAAGGGCATTCGCACCGGCCAGAAGATCGATTACATCTTCGTCCAGCCCGGCGTGGAGGTCCTCAAGGCCGAGATCCTCTACGACAACCACAATAACCGCTACCCCTCCGACCACTTCCCCATCACCGCCGCGATCCGCTGGCCGAAGCCATAGCGCCGGGGAACAGGGCATCAGGGTAAGACTGCGGCCCCCCCCCGCCTCATAGACGGGGCGCGAATACCGGTCCGCTGTCAGGGCTCGCGCACAGCGTACGGGATCGCGCTCCTGCAAGATACCAGTCTGCGCAGCGATAGGACCGCCTGATGAATCTTGACGATCAAGTTCGGTAACGTGTGTGTGTGGGTCTGCTGCGGACGCTTCCTCGCGTTTGGAGTTCCGCCTTATGGGTTTTGACAAGCAACTTCGGTAATGGTCGCGCGAGCCGCTCTCCGCGTAGGTCGTGCGTCCGCGCACGACATCTTCGGCGAGCGGGGACGCTCGCCCTACGAAGAGCGCCCGTGGCCGGGCTCTGATTGCCGAACTTGCTCGTCAAAACTCATTAGGCGGATCAAACGGTCCGGCCTTCCTCTTCTTCCTGTCCATAGAAGATGGGGCCGGCTGCGCCGCAAACTCTCCGACCCGCCTAAGGAGTTTCGATGAGCAAGTTCGGCAATGTAGGGTGGGGCTTGCCCCACCGCCTTCTTTGGGCTCGGGGTTCCTGGTGGGGCAAGCCCCACCCTACAACCACACGTTATCTGCCACCCTGGAGGTTCGGTTCTTGAACCAGCCCGCAAAGAACGGACGAGACCCCCAGAAGAGACAACAATCCGCGCAACGGCTAAGCAGGAATCTTGGCCACAGAGGACACAGAGGTCACAGCGCGGCCTCGGGCTTCGCCCATCGGCCGCAACCAAAAAGTCCGTCCCAGAGAAAAGTGCTGTAACGCACTATGGATCAAGACGTTATGAACGCTCCAGTCA
>Ga0194113_10002250_pt1 | contig 26517 bp, 27 predicted proteins | sample TA2MahC200mmetaG_FD_146193 | JGI IMG/M metagenome (GOLD analysis project Ga0194113, IMG submission 146193) | Freshwater microbial communities from Lake Tanganyika, Tanzania - TA2015017 Mahale Deep Cast 200m | ecosystem: Environmental > Aquatic > Freshwater > Lake | place: Tanzania: Lake... | reverse complement strand
TGCTCACCAGGGCACCAGTGCAATGCAACGCGCTGAAATCAACTTGGAAGACTTGGGAGCGACTGATTTTTTCTCGGCGGTCGGGCTACCCAAACCGCAAATATCTTTCGCCTATGTCACAGATTAGGGAACCGTCCCAATAATTGACAATTTGCAATTGTCAATTTCTATGGACCGACTTCGATTTTCACTTGCCGCGTCACCGTCGAGGTGCCGCATTTCGCGGTCAGCGTGTACGTCGTCGTCGTCGTAGGCGAAACGCTGGCGGAACCCGGCGTCGCGACGCCGCCGATGCCCTGATCGATTTCGACGGAATCGGCGTTGTTGACCGCGCCCCAATTCAGCGTCGTGGCTTCGCCGGGCTTGATCTTGGTGTTCGCGGCGAAGAACGACGTGACGAGCGGCGCGCCGCTACACGCGACCGGCGCGGGATTGACCGTGATCGTCACTTTGGCGGTGCGCGTGTTCGCGCCGCATTTGGCGGTCAGCGTGTACGTCGTCGTGGTGGTTGGATTGACGACGCGCGAGCCGGGCGTTTCGACGCCGCCGATGCCCTGATCGATTTCCGCCGATTCCGCGCCGACGACCGCGCCCCAGTTCAGCGTGACGGCGGTTCCGGCGGTGATCGTCGTCGCCGATGCGCTGAACGACGCGATGTTCGGTGTGCCGGTGCAAACTGGCGCGCTCGGCACCGCGATCACAACCATCACTCGATTGCCGAATAATGTTCCGCTTGGCGTTCGCATTTGCCAAGTGCCGGTGTAGGCGCCCGGCGCGTTCGGCGCGGTCATCGGGACTTTGATGTCGGCGGTTGCGCCGGATGCGGTCGCCGGAACGGTTGCGGCGGTGTTCGTCGTCATCGCGGTTCCGCCGACGAACACGAGTTGATAGCCGGTACCCCACGCGCAGGTGCCGCTGTTGCGAAGCCGCCACGTTTTTTCAAACGTTTGACCTGCCGCAAACGTTGTGCCGTCCGGCACCGTGACATCGCGATCGAATTGCGCGTCGTTGGTGCAGGCGGCGGGCGCGGTCGTTGCGGTTGCGGTGGGAACGGGCGTCGGCGCGCCGGGTTGCGGCGCGAGCGCGGTCGCGGCGGGCACCGGCACCGCCACTTGCGCGACGGAAATCGCGACGGCGGCGGGATCGCTGACTGCGCCGGAGGTGTTGTAGGCGCGGACGCTGATCGTGTGTGTGCCGGGCGTTGCCTTCCACGTTTGGATCAGCGTGAACGAAACTTGCGGGCTGGGGGACGGATCGGTGCGGACGACGGCGCCGTCAACCAGTAATTCGACGCGCGTGATCCCGGACGAATCGGTGGAAGTGGATTGCACTGCGACTTCTTCGTTTTCGCGGAACTGACTGCCGCTCGGCGGCGCGGCGATGATGATCGTCGGTTTTCCGGCGAAGAGATTGCACGCGGTCAGATGGAGAATGAGCAAATGACAAACAACCAATGCCAAAAGTAAACGAACCTTCACAATTTCCTCCTGCGGTAAACAATGGGGTGACGGGGACGCGCACGCGCGTTGTGTCAATCTGCCGTGAGTATAACACAGGTGAAGATGATTTTCAAGCGCGGAAAACTGCGAGCGTACGGCTGGTGCAAAGTCGCGTCCGACCTATCCCCCTGTCCCCTTTCCTACGAGGAAAGGGGGAAAGTTGCTCCCCTTCCCTCGCAGGGAAGGGGCTGGGGGTTGGGTTGGTTGGCAAGTCAATAGACTTTGCACCAGCCGTGACTGCGAGCGGGCATTCCACTTTGCTGACGACGCGCGGCGCGAGTGCAGAGACGCGTCGCGCGTCGTCGCGATCCACATCGGGCAGGAATCGGAACCCAAAAACAAACCCGACCGGTCTTCACCAACCAGTCGGGTTTTCTTCATCCCTTCGACTTCGTTCAGGGCAGGCTCTTCCGCCTTCATCCTTCATCCTTCACTTCAACGCCGCATCCGCCGGCATCCCCGGCTTCAACTCCATCTGCGGATTCGGAATTTGCACCTTGACCGCGAACACTGTGTTCACGCGTTCCGTTTTCGTTTGCACGTTGCGCGGCGTGAACTCCGCTTGCGACGCGATGAAAATCACCTTGCCTTGAAACACTTTGCCGGGAAACGAATCCACCTGAATCAGAACCGTATCTCCAATTTTGATTTGACCGATTTGGGTCTCCGGCACGTAAATCGTCAATTTCACTGTTTCCAAATTCGCAATCGTCAGCAACGCCGCGTTCGGCGCGGCGATTTCGCCGGAGTGCGCGACGCGTCGCGTGACGATGCCGTCCACCGGACTCTTCAGCGTCATCTTGGACGATTGCACTTGCAAGACGCCCAGCGCGGCTTCGGCTTGCTTCACCGCGGCTTCGGCGACATTGACTTGCTCTTTCGTCGGTCCCGCTTTCGTCGCGTCGAGCCGCGCCTGCGCGATGCTCACCGCCGCCACCGCCGATTCGTACTGCGCTTTTGCCGCGTCCACTTGCGGATTCAACGTCAGCGGCTGCGCTTTCATATTGTTCAACAGTTCCAGCGTTTTTTGCGCGCCGTTGTAATTTGCTTGCGCGGCTTGCAATGCCGCTTCCGCCGCCCACCACGCGTTCACCAACGCTTTGCCTTCGACGCGCACCTGGTCTACGCCGCCCACCGCGTCGACGCGCGTGCGCGCGGTGATCGCGTTCGCCTGCGCGATTTCGATTTGGAATTTCGCGGCTTTGAGTTGCGCGTCCGCCATCGCGATCCGCACGTCGAGTTCTTGCGGCGTGTCGCGCACTGCGCTCGCGTTTTCAAACGCGCGCTTGGCACCATCGCGCTGCGCGACCGTTTGCGCGAGCGCGGCTTCGGCTTGGCGAATGTCTTCCGCGCGCGCGCCCGCTTTGACTTGCGCGAGTTGCGCCTGCGCGGTACCCAGCGCGGCTTGCGCTTGCGCGATCTGCGCGTCGAGCGTCGCGCGCTCGAGCCGGACGAGTTCCTGACCTTTGATCACGCTCGCGCCTTCCTCCACCACGACGATCTCGATCCGCCCGCCCACTTCCGCCGCAATCGAAATTTCCTCGCCTTCGATAAAACCCGAGACGCTGTCCGCAAAAGTGCTCGCAGTCGAAACGAACGGCAAGCGATTGGTCGAATACAAATAGTACCCGCCGAGCGCGAGCAAAACGAGAATTACAACCGGAATAATTCGTTTACGATGATCCATAGCAACCCCCTGACCGAAGACGAAGGACGGATTATTCCGTCATCGGTCTTCGGTCGTCCGTCCGTTGATGTCAACATTCCGCAGCCGCGCGATGAACACATCTTCCAGTGACGGCACAATCAATTCGATGCTGTTGACCGCGATGCTGCGCGCCTGCAAAAGATCGCGCGCGCGTGAAATTTGCTCGCGCGCATTTTCGCCGATGGCGTGAATCAGCGCGCCGTACAATGCAACCTCGTCGAACAGACGCGCGTCGCGCAACACAGTCAGCGCGACATCGCTCCGGTCGCAATCAATCTCGACGACTTGGGCGGGCATCTGCCGCGTCTTCATCTCGTTCGGCGATCCTTCCGCGACGATCTTGCCGCGATAGATGAACGCGATCCGATGACAGTTTTCCGCTTCGTCCATATAATGCGTCGTGACGAGAATGCTCGTGCCGCGCGCGGCGAGATCGTACACCAAGTCCCACAACGACCGCCGCGATAACGGATCAACTCCGGCGGTCGGCTCGTCGAGAAACAGAAATTCAGGATTATGTACCAGCGCGCATGCCAGCGCAAGTCGTTGGCGCGATCCACCTGCCAAACTCGCGACGCGCGCGTTCTCCTGTCCATCCAAACCAACACTTGCCAAAATCGCCGCGCGGCGTTCGGGCAATTGATCGCGCGGCACGCCGTAGACGCCGCCGTAAAAATCGAAATTCTCTGCGACGGTGAGATCGGGATAGAGCGCGAATTTCTGCGAGACGTAACCGACGCGCGCGCGAACTTGTTCGGCTTGCTTCACAATGTCGAACCCAAGTACCGCGCCTGTGCCCGAGGTCGGCGCGAGCAAACCGAGCAACATCCGGATCGTCGTCGTTTTGCCCGCGCCGTTCGGACCGAGCAAGCCGAAAATCTCACCGCGCCGGACGGAGAAGGAAACGTCATCCACCGCGACGAATTGATCGAACCGCTTGACCAGGTTTTGAGTGGAGAGTGCAGTTGAGTTGGGATTCATTTTCAACCGACCGCTGACCGCTGACGGCTGACCGCATTTTGTTCGACGGTCGGCGGTCGTCCGTCGGCGGTCAGCATTAGCACAAACGCATCTTCCAAGCGCGGCTTGACCGCGCGCAAATCGCTGATCGCGATGCCGTTCGTCTGCCACGCGGTTTGAATCGTCGCGGCGCGTTCCGCGCGATCCACGATCACGCGCAACAAATCGCCGTGCGTCGAAACGGTCAGGACACCTTCGCCCTGCTCGATCAGTTTGCGCGCGCGCAGCGCGTGTTCCGACTGCGCTTCGAATACGACGGCGCGCATTTCGTCGCGCAGTGTGCGCGGATCGTCGCACGCGATCAACTGTCCGCGATACATCAAACCGACGCGCGCGCAGCGCTCCGCCTCGTCCAGGTATGGCGTGCTGATGACGATGGTGACGTTCTGCAAATGCACCTCGGTCAGCAAATCCCAAAACTCGCGGCGACTGACCGGGTCAACGCCGGTCGTCGGCTCATCGAGCAGCAGGACGCGCGGCGTGTGCATCAGCGTCGCCGCGAGCGCGAGTTTCTTTTGCATTCCGCCGGACAAGTTGCGCGCGAGCCGCGTTTGAAATTCGGTCAGGCGCGAAAAGCCGAGCAAGCGCGCGAGCAGTGCGGCGCGTTGCGCGCGCGGCGACCCCAAAATATCGGCGAAGAAATTCAAATTTTCGAGCACGGTCAGATCGGGATAGAGCGCAAAACGTTGCGGCATATAACCGATCAGCTGATTCACCGCGCCCGGATCGCGCGTCACGTCAACGCCGCCGACGGTCACGCGTCCGGACGTCGGGCGCATCGCGGTCGAGATGACGCGCAGCGTCGTCGTCTTGCCCGCGCCGTCGGGTCCGATCAGTCCGAACACTTGCCCCTCGTCCACGTCGAACGAGAGATTCTGTACGGCGACAGTCGCGCCGAATTGTTTGGTGAGATTCTGAATGGAGATCATTGGTTGACCGATGACCGATATACCGTCGTCGGTCCTCCGTCCTATTCCAGACTCTTGCGAAACCGCAACGACGCCGCCATAAAAATCAGCGGACCCAGGATCGCCAGCGCGATCACTTGATCCATCAGCGGCGGCAAGCCGACGCCTTTCAAAATGATGCCGCGCAGGATGACGAGCATATAGCGCAAGGGGATGATGTGACTAACCGCTTGAAGCCACCACGGCATCGCTTCGAGCGGAAAGAAAAATCCGGAAAGAAAAATTCCGGGGAGCATCACCAAGAAACTGAGAAACATCGCTTCCTGTTGCGTGCGCGCGACCGCGGAGATGAGCAAACCAAATCCCAACGTCGTCAGCAAAAACAGCAGTGAGAGGACGAGCAGCAAGGGCACATTACCGCGAATCGGCACGTCGAACAAAAGCACGCCGATCAGCAACACTTCGGCGAGATCGAAAAACGCGACGCCGATGTACGGCACCACTTTGCCGACGACGAGTTCCCAGGACTTGATCGGCGTCACGACGAGTTGTTCGATCGTCCCTTGCTCGCGTTCGCGCACGATCGTCAGCGCGGTAAAGAGCGTCGTGAGGAATTGCAAAATCATTCCCATCACCGCCGGGATCATATAACTCGCCGATTTGAGTTCCGGGTTGTACCACACGCGCGGGCGAATTTCGATCCCGCCGAGTTGCGCGACATCCACGCCCAAGCGCTGTTGCAAAATCTTGATGCTCTGCGCCTGCCCCACCGATTGCGACGCGGCGAACGCGGTGGATGCCACCGCCGGATCCGAGCCGTCAATCAGAAACGCCACCTGCGCGGCTTTGCCTTTCGCGAGATGGTCGCCATAGCCCGCCGGAATGATGATCCCCGCGCGCACATCGCCGCGATCCAAGAGTTCCGCCATCGCGGTTTCGTTGCCCACGTTGTACCGGATCGCGAAATAATCCGACGCGCGATACGCTTCGATGAGTTGGCGGCTCTGCATCGTCCGATCCGCGTCGTACACGGCAGTGTTCAAGCGGCGAATATCCGTCGTCGCCGCGTAGCCGAGCAGAATCAGTTGCACGATGGGAATGATGAACATAATCGCGAGCGAACGCGGATCGCGCAGGATGTGGAGAATTTCTTTGCGAATGATCGAAAGGAGGCGTGAATTCATTTTGTCCTTACTCGATGGCAATCTTTTGCGCGCGCGTGGCTGGGCGGCTTGATATGCTTTGTGCCGCGAGCGCGCCGCGCAAAAAGATGGAAACGTTCGCGGCGATGAGCTGCTCGTAATCCGGTTTGGGCAACGATTCGACCCGCAGGATTTCGCTGAAGATGACGAATGGCACGAACATACCGACAAAGGCGCGCGCAAGCGTTGGCGGATGCAATCCCTTGCGAAAGACTCCGCGTTCGATTTGCTTTTGAAAGTACGTCTCCATCATCCCCACGGCGTACAGCACGACTTGCCGCGTGTACTTTTCGCGTGTGCTTTGCGTCATCGTCGGCAGCGCGGAGATCAGAATACGAAAGACATGCGCGTTCTGCCGAATCGCGGCAATCATGTTGCGCGCGATCATCGTCAGCATTTGTTCGGGAGGCGGCAGGGCATTCGCGGCTAACGCGTTCATTTGCGCGCTCGCGGATTCGACGGGGGATTGAATGACTTGGCGGGGAATACTGACGAGCAGATCGGCTTTGCTTTTAAAGTAGTTGTAAATCGATCCTTCGGCGACGCCGGCGGCGCGCGCGACATCGGCAATCGTCGCGCGCTCGAACCCTTTGGCGGCGAAGACCTTGGTCGCGGCGTCCAGGATTTGCTTGCGGCGCTCTTCCGTCAGCGCGCGCCGGGCGCGCGGGCTAATCTTCGGCATTCTGGCTCACTTTCAATGAATGAACGCTCATTCAGTTATAGTATACACCGGTTGCGGCGGTTTGTCAAGAGGCAAAAATCGGTGATTCTCCATACGTGTCATTGCGAGCGAAGCGAAGCAAACTCCGAACCGCGAATTGGAGATTGCTTCGTCGCAAAAATCGCTTCTCGCAATGACACTCGGAGTTATAGGCAATCACCAGGCAAAAAAACGAGGCGGAGATTTAACCTCCGCCTCGCTCGGCATTATCCGTTCCCAGCCCCAATTCGCGCAAACGGTTCGCGCGCTCGCGCCATTTTTCCCAGACCTTGACCCACAGTTCGAGATAAACCTGGTGTCCCACCCAGGATTCGATTTCGGCGCGCGCCGTTTGCCCGATCTGTTTCAGCATCGCGCCGCCCGCGCCGATCAGGATGCCCTTGTGCGTATCGCGCTCGACGAAAATCGTCGCGGCAATACGCGTCAAATCGGCGCGCGGCTCTTCCCAGTTCTCAATCGCGACCGCAATCGAATGCGGAATTTCTTGACGCGTACGGAGCAAGACTTGCTCGCGGATCAATTCCGCCGCCATCGCTTGCATCGTTTGATCGGTGATTTGGTCTGCGGGATACAGCTCGGGACCATCCGGCAGACGCGCCAGAATTTGCGCGAGCAGTTTGTCGAGATTCGTCTGGCGCGTCGCCGACACGCGCATCCAATCGGCATACCGGGCGAGCGCCCAATGCGCTTCGGTGACGGCTTGCACATCGGCGGGCTTGAGCAAGTCCATTTTGTTCAGCGCGAGCAGAACCGGCGCGCGGCATTTTTCGTTCAGCATCTTGCCGATGCGCGCATCGGCGGAATCGGGCAAGCGCGAGCCATCGGTCAGAAAAACAACGAGGTCTACTTCGTCAATGACGTTCAGCGCGGATTCGACCATCGTGCGATTGAGCAGCGAGCGCTGGTTCGCGCTGAGTTTGGCGATGCCCGGCGTGTCTACGAAAATGATCTGCGCGTCGGCGCGCGTCAGGATGCCGCGAATGACGCGGCGCGTCGTTTGCGGCTTGGGCGACACGATCGCGATTTTATCGCCGACGAGCGCGTTGACGAGCGTGGACTTGCCGACGTTCGGTTTGCCGATGACCGCGACAAATCCGGCTTGGTGTGCGCGCGCGGCGCGCGCAGGATCGACTTTGTGCATAGTTGAAGTATACGCAAGGCGCGCAGAAATGCAAACGTGAAAATCCGCCAAAGAGAATTCTCGCGTCGTTTGACTTATTCCCTGCTTTCGGTTATCCTCTTGCCGATGCAAGACGAATCTTTATTTTTTGACGAAGCGAAAATTTTTGTGACGGCTGGAAATGGCGGCAATGGCTGTGTCAGTTTTCGCCGCGAAAAATTCGTGCCGCACGGCGGACCCAACGGCGGTCACGGCGGGAATGGCGGCGATGTGATTCTCGTCGTCAATCCGCATTTGAACACACTGTTCAACCTCCGCAAGCACCCGCACTGGCAAGCGGAGCGCGGCGCGCACGGTCAAGGCAGCGACAAGCACGGCAAAAATGGCGCGGACCTTCTCGTGCCGGTGCCGCGCGGCACGCTCGCGCGCGACGCGGAGACCGGCGAGCTGATCGCCGACCTGGTGCGCGCCGATGATCGCACGATTGTCGCGCGCGGCGGACGCGGCGGGCGCGGCAATGCCGCGTTTGCCAGTTCGACGAATCAAGCGCCGCGCTGGGCGGAAAAAGGCGAGCCCGGCGAAGAACGCACGATCGTTCTGGAACTGAAACTGATCGCCGACGTGGGCATCATCGGTTTGCCGAACGCAGGCAAGTCTACGTTTCTCGCGTCGATCACGGCGGCGCGCCCCAAGATCGCCGCTTATCCATTCACAACGCTCGCGCCGAACCTGGGTGTCGCCATCGTAGACAATCGCGACATTGTACTCGCCGATATCCCCGGCTTGATCGAAGGCGCGCACACAGGCACAGGGCTGGGCGACAAATTCCTCCGCCACATCGAACGAACGCGCGTTTTGATTCATCTGCTCGATGGCGCGTCCGATGATCCACTTGCCGCGTTCGAGACGATCAACCGCGAATTGGCGCAGTACAGCGCGCGGCTCGCGGAGAAACCGCAGATCGTCGGTTTCAACAAAATGGATTTGCCGGACGCGCAAGCGCGCTGGCAAAAATTGCAAAAGACGTTTGCCAAACGCAAGATCGAAGCGGGCGCGATTTCCGGCGCGACCGGCGCGGGTGTGCGCGATCTCTTGCGCGCCGCCGCGCAACGCTTGAGCGATTTGCCGCGCGAGACGCCGGTTGCGGTGGAAGAAGAAATGCCGGTGATCCGCCCCGCCGAAGACGAAAGCGCGTTCGTCGTCGCGCGTGAAGGACACGCGTTCCGCGTGCGCGGCAAAAAAGTCGAGCGCGTCGTCGCGATGACGAATTTCGATCAAGAGGAGGCGATCTTGCGCCTGCATCGCGTTTTCAAAGGAATGGGCATCACCGATGCGCTAACGCGCGCCGGAGTACGTGAAGGCGACAAAGTGCGAATTGGCGAAGTGGAGTTGGAGTGGAGAGATTGATGTTCAAAGTTAAAAGTTCAAGGTTCAAAGTTTAAGAGTGCTGTTTGCGGGAGATATTCCGTTGGACAAGAACTTTGAACTTGGAACTTTGAACTTGAAACTTGGGGTTCTCGGCGGCACGTTCGATCCACCCCACAACGGACATTTGCTGATCGCGCGCGAAGCGTTGACGCAACTTGGTTTGACCCAGGTTCTCTTTGCGCCGACGCGTCAGCCGCCGCACAAAAACGCCGCCGCGCATACCGCGATCGAACATCGGATCGAAATGGTGCGGCTGGCGATTGCGGCGGATCCGCAGTTTGTTTTATCGCGCGTGGACGTGGATCGCGCCGGACCGACATACACGGTTGACACAATGCGAATCCTGCGCGAACAATTCGGCGCGCGCGCCGAATTGTTTTTCATTATGGGAATGGATTCGCTCGCGAATATTTTGACGTGGCGCGCGCCGGAGCAATTGATTCAGTTGTGCCAACTCGCGGTGTTTGCGCGACCTGGGTTTGGCGCGAACCTGGTCGCGTTGGAGCAAAAGATTCCCGGCTTGCGCGCGCGCGTCGTCTTGCTCGACGCGCCTGCGCTCGACATCGCGGCAAGCGATTTGCAAACGCGCGTGCGCGCGGGAGAATCTATCGCGCATTTGGTGCCGGAGGCGGTGGCGCGCTACGTCGCGGAGAAGGGGTTGTATCGGGTGTGAAAAACATTTGCGAAACTATCCGGAGTGTGATAGAATCGCGCACACGGAAAGCGAATCAGTACGAGGTAAACAATGCCCAAAACAATCAAACTTGATGAATTGATCGTTCCGATTACAGTCGAATATCTGGACGCGGATTGCGTCTACAAAGTGAGTTGCCCGGCGTTACAAGGTTGCCACGCCTGGGGAGAAACATTGGACGAGGCAATGCGAGTGATTCCAGGAAACATCAAGGCGATGCTGGATGCGCGCCGCGCGAAAGGATTGTCCATCCCCGCTTTGTTCAAACGCGCTGACGCGCAAACGCCGCTTGTTCTGCGAATGGTGCCTGCATGAAGTATCGCGAACTGACTCAGCGGTTACGCGCGCAAGGATGTGAATTCGTGAGAAATGGATCAGGGTCTCATCGAATCTGGTGGAATCCTGTCAATAACCGTTACACCAGTATTCCTGATTGGGGAAACAAAGATCTAAAGACCGGTATGTTGCGCGCGATTTTATCCGATTTAGGTCTGACCCCGCGTGAAATTCAGAAAAGATAGTTCTCCGCGTTTATCTCACCTCAAAAATCGCCACGGCGACGCGCAGATTTTCCCCCAGCCGCGCCGCGCGCAACGCGCGATCCGATTCCCCCAGATAGATCGAGCGCGTGATCGCGATTTTATCACGCGCGCAGAACTCGATAAAGTCGCGCACGGTCAGCGGACGCGCGCGCGGCGATGCGTGCCACGCTTGCGGCAACCCCGGCGCGCGCGGCGTTCGTCCTGTAAAAAGTAACGCCAGCCGACAACGCCAATGTCCCCAGTTTGCAAAACTCACGAGCGCACGCTGCCCCACGCGCAACATTTCGCACAGGATGAACGCCGGATTGTCGAGATACGGCAAGGTCTGGCTGAGAATCACCGTGTCGAACGATTGATCGGGATAATCGCGCAGACCTTCGTCGAGATTGCCCTGCCGCACGCTCAAGCCCTTGCCAACGCACGCAAGTACATCGCGCTCTGCCAACTCGACGCCGCGCCCGACGATTTGCCGCGCGTCGATCAAGTAGCGCAACAGCGTTCCATCGCCGCAACCCAGGTCGAGCACTTTTTCGCCGGGCTGGATCAGCGCGGCAAGCGCGCGCAGATCGGCGCGCAAGTTCTGCGCGCTCATCGCGATCCGATCCCGTGCTGCGCGACGACGCGATCGAGAAAATCGGAAATCAGGCGCGTCATCGTTTCCACTTCGAGCAGAAACGCGTCGTGTCCCCAGGTAGATTGCAGATTACAGTACGTCACGTCCGCGCCAATTGCCGTCAGCGCGCTCACCATTTCTTTCGAGTGATACGGCGGATAGAGCCAGTCGGAAGTGAACGAGACGACGAGGTACATCAGCGACGCGCATTTTTCGAACGCGTGCGCGAGCGATCCATTCCCGTTCGCCAAATCGAAATAGTCCATCGCTTTGGTAATGTAGAGGTACGAATTCGCGTCAAAGCGCTCGGTGAAACGATTGCCCTTGTAATGCAAATAACTCTCGACCGCGAAATCGGTGCCAAAGTCATAACCGAAATGCTCGCGCGCTTCCAAGCGCCGACCGAATTTATGGTGCATTGATGCTTCGCTGAGGTACGTGATGTGACCGATCATTCGCGCGAGCGCGAGTCCGGTGTTGGGACGCGCGCCATTGTCGTAGTACTCGCCCTTGCGCCAATTCGGATCCGCGTAGATCGCTTGGCGTCCCACTTCGCTGAACGCGATCAACATCGGTGAATGACGCGCGGTGGTCGCCAGCGGCAGCGCAGCGCGCACGCGATCCGGATAACTGACCGTCCACTGTAACGCTTGCATCCCACCCATACTGCCACCTACGACCGCGAGTAATTTTTCGATTCCAAGATGATCGATCAAGTGACGCTGCGCGCGCACGATGTCCGCAATCGTGATCACCGGAAATCCGAGCGCGTACGGTTTGCCGGTCTGCGGATTGATCGAACTCGGTCCGGTTGAACCTTGGCATCCGCCGATCACGTTCGAGCAGACGACGAAATATTTGTCCGTGTCGAACGCTTTGCCGGGACCGATGCAATCGTCCCACCAACCGATTTTGCCGTCGGGCGTGAGACCCGCCGCGTGCGCGTCGCCGGAGAGCGCGTGACAGATCAGAATCGCGTTAGCGCGCGCCGCGTCGAGTCGTCCGTACGTCTCGTACGCCAGCGTGATCGGTCCCAACGTCTCGCCGCTGTCGAGTTGCATCGGCGCGTCGTGCGCGAAGGTGAACTGTTGCCGCTCGACTATGCCGGTAGAATTTTCGTTTTCCATGATTTTCGTAATTCGTGTTGCGTAGCGCGTATTTCGTTCTACGCACTACGCAACACGGACTATACTTTACGCCTTCCCCAACGCCTGATCCAAATCCCACAAAATATCTTCGATGTCTTCGATGCCGATGCTGAGCCGGACGAAATCGGGTGTGACGCCCGCGCTCACTTGCTCGTCTTCCGAAAGTTGGCTGTGCGTCGTCGTTGCCGGATGAATCGCCAAACTTTTCGCGTCACCAACGTTCGCAAGATGGCTGAAGAGTTTCAGCGCTTCGATGAATTTTCGCCCGGCTGCTTTACCGCCTTTGACGCCAAAGCCCATAATCGCGCCCGCGCCTTTCGGCAGATATTTCTTCGCGCGCGCGAAATCGGGATGGCTCTTGAGACCTGGGTACGTCACCCAGCCGACCTTGGAATGCTTTTCCAGGAATTCGGCGACGCGCTGCGCGTTCGCGTTGTGCCGCTCCATTCGCAGACTGAGCGTTTCCAGTCCTTGCAAAAACAGCCACGAATTCATCGGCGCTTGACACGCGCCGACATCGCGCAAAACCTGGACGCGCGCTTTGAGAATGAACGCCGGCGCGCCGAGCGACGCGTAGACCAAGCCGTGATAGCTGGGATCGGGTTCGGTGAAATTCTTAAAGCGACCACTTGCCGCCCAATCGAAATTGCCGCCGTCTACGATGATCCCGCCAATGCTCGTGCCGTGTCCGCCGATGAATTTCGTCGTCGAGTGCACGACGATGTGCGCGCCCCACTCGAACGGGCGGCACAAATACGGCGACGCGAAGGTGTTGTCAATCATCAACGGGACGCGAAATTCGCGCGCGATCTGCGCGACCTCGTCGAACGGAAAAACGCTGATGCGCGGATTGCCCAGCGTTTCGCCGTAGATGATTTTCGTGTTGTCGCGCAACGCGCGGCGAAAGTTTTCGGGATCGGATGGATCCACAAACGTCACGTCAATTCCGATCCGGCGCAGCGTGTAGTGGAATTGATTGTACGTCCCGCCGTACAACGTGGACGCGGAAACGATGTGATCGCCCGCACTGCACAGCGCGAGAATCGCCATCGCTTGCGCGGCGTGCCCGGAACTTGCCGCCAGCGCGCCGACGCCGCCTTCCAAATCCGCGACGCGCTGTTCGAATACGTCGCTCGTCGGATTCATTATGCGCGTGTAAATGTTGCCGAACTCTTTCAGCGCGAACAAGTTCGCGGCGTGTTCGGTGCTTTGGAATTGGTACGACGTGGTTTGGTAGATCGGCACCGCGCGCGAACCGGTCGTCGGATCGGGCTGCTGACCCGCGTGCAATTGGCGCGTGGTAAAACCGTACTGCCGTTGAGCGTTTATGTTGGACATTCAAGTCTCCTTGTGAAATATTTTTCTCCCTTGCGGGAATCATTGGCATCGCGCCTTTAGCAAAAACGATATTTCGCTAAAGGCGAACGCATCGCCCATATTTGCATTTGATTTCTCCCGTGATAAGGTGTTGTGTTTGTCATTTCGAGCGAAGCGAGAAACGTCGCTCGAAATGACAAGCGCTGAAAAACAAAAACTGTCTCCCCTGGAATCAGAAGAGACAGTCAAGCGACAATGGTTGATTTCGCTCATCTTCCAGAATTTGATCTGCCGGAGTTGGCACCTATTTCAGTGGACGGTGAACAGTGGACAGTGATCAGTTTCTGATCACCGACCACTCACCACTGACCACTAAGCGGTTGCCGAGGTTTCACAGGGCCGGTCCCTCCACCTCTCTGGATGAGTATCCACTTATTCGATTGTGACGCGAAGATAACACACACCGGAAGGATTGTCAAGCAGGATCGAATTAAAACTTTATCAGAATTTGAAAAATGATTGGCATCACCAAAATCACCAAAACGATGCGCGCGAGTTGAAACAAACTGACGACGAACGTCTGCGCGCCCAACTCATCCGCGATCATCGGCATCAGCGACAAGCCGCCCGGCGCGCACGCCAAGAGCGCGGTTTCCGCGTCCAAGCGCATCCAACGCTGGACGACACGCGCGAGAATAAACGAACTGATCAGCGTCGCCAGCGTCGCCACGACGATGATCGCAAGCGAACTTTGCAACTCGATCAGCGTTTGCTGGGTGAACGTGATGCCGACGAACACGCCGAGAAATATTTGCGCGAGATTTCGTCCGCGTGTCGGAATCGCCTGCATTGAAACTCCGACGATTTGCGCGCTCGCCACCGCCAGCATCGCGCCGATCACGCCGCCCGCTGGGACTTGGAACGCGTCAAGCAAAAAGCCGCCGAGCGCGCCGACGCTCAGACAAACGATCCAATGCAAGCCGTGCGTCGGATCGGATGCGCTATCGCCGTTCGAATCATCGTGGCTTGGCAGATGTTGACTCGCGCGGCGACGCGCGAACAGCGGGATCGCGACATTGCTGACGATCAGCCGCACCACTTGCACCGTCGCGACGAGCGCGGCATCCGCACCCACCGCCAGTGCGATCACCGTCATCTCGGCGACGCCGCCCGGTGTCACCGCGAGCAGCGCGGTGTACAGATCGATCGTCGTCCAACGCGCCAGCGCGTAGCCGATCAGCAACGTCGCCGTGACGAACCACATCGTCGAAATCGAAATCGGGATCAGTAACGCGCGCGCGCAGGCAAGCGTCGCGCGATCGATTTTCGTGCCGAGATAGCCGCCGATGATGGATTGGACAAGCACGCGCGACCAATGCGAAAAATCGGGCGCGGGCGCACCCAGCATCGTCGCCGCGGCAACCAGCAACATCGAACCCAGGATCGCGGGCGCAGGCACGTTGAAGCGCGCGGCGATGAGCCAGCCGATCCAACCGATTGCCAGGATGAGCGTGACGCGCGCGAGTTCGGAATCGAACAGCCAATTCGCTCCGGCTAGCGTTTCGACTTCTCCTTGGGCGCGCGTTCTTGGCGCATCAGTTGGCGCATCTGTTTATCGCCGCAGCGCTCGCACGAGTACTTGCCGCCCGGATGACGCACCCATCCATCCGTACCAAGATGAATCACGCGCCCGCAGGTATCACAGAGCGTCGGCTCGAACTTGGGCGGGTTTTCCAGTTTCTCGAAATTGTACTCGTTCGTGCCGTACCACACGTACATTTCGGTCTGGAAATTCTTGCGGCATTTTTCGCAATCCTGCCACCGACCTGGGTGCCTTTCGTGGTGATGCGAACTGCACAACGTGTACCGATCGTGATTGCGGTGGCACGAATTGCGCGCGAAGGAAAACAAAACGTAATTCGCTTCGTCGTCGCAAATCCAATTGCCGCAACAATCGGTGCGCGTCAAATGTTTGGTGGTCGAGCCGCACAAACCACAACGCCGCGTCGGATCGCTCGAACGGCGCGCGGGTGCGCGGGTAGGTGTTTTGCGTTTCATTGAATTCTCCTTGTAGTTGTGGCACAAGAATTTTGGATCACGAAACCCACGAAATACCCGAAAGCCGCGAAAGAGAAACCGCCTTTCGCGGTTATCGCGCCGTTTCGCGGGTTTCGCGATCCAACCTTTCGCGATCCAAACACTTGCGCGCTAGAACACCGTCGTGCCCAGCAACAACAACGCCGCCGAAACAAGCATCGCAAGAAACGAGTACGATGGCAACGGCAGGAATGGTGCAATCAGCGCGTAAATGAACAACACCAGCGCGATGATCCAAACGACCGAATTCGGTTTGTGCGTTTTGACTTTCATTGTGCCTCCTTGTGTTTTTGGTTTCAGGTTTCAAGTTTCAGGTTCAAGGTTCAAGGTTCAAGGTTCAAGGTTCAAGGTTCAAGGTTCAAAGTTGTGAACGCGCAACCTTGAACTTTGAACTTGCAACCTTGAACTACTTGCGCGCGCCCCATCCAAACAAAAACTCGCCGATGAAACGCTGTGCCGAATGTTGATCGTCGAGATGACCCAGCAACACCCACGCGACGGTGAGAACGACGTGATACTGCTCGTGTCCGCCCGCGACCGCTTTTTGATACGCCGGATGCGCGCGATTGATCCACACCGTATTTTCCAACAACCAACCCAGTTCGCCGCGCTCCGCCGAATCTTCAAATCCGATCATCAACCCAGGTCCAACGCGCTTGCCTTCTTGCGGACGCGCGGCTTCCGTCCCTTCGGGGTTTTCTTCAAGTACTGCGCCGGACTCCGGCGGCGGCTGAAACGGCGCGGGCGCTTCGCGCGCGACATTTGCCGCGCCTTGTTGCTGCGCGATCTCCGCGAGCGTCTCCGTCAGCGCGCCGATCTCCGCGCCGTCTGCGTCCGGCGCGAGATTCACGCCGGGCTGATTCGTGCGACGCCGACCAATCAACGGCGCGATCTCCGGGTACTCGCCCAGCATCGTTCCGAGCACGCGTTCCACTTCGCGCTCGATCGGACGCACCTGACGATCTTCGCGTTCGCGCACCGGCACCGTCTCGCCCAGATCGCGCAGAATCGGCGCGAGCGCGGTTTGAATCGCTTTGCGATAACGATAGTATCGTTTGAGCGATCCGCCGTCTTTGAGAAAATCGGCTTTGTTCGTCGTCAAAATTTCGACGAGCGGCGGTACCTCGACGATGCCGCTCAAACGCATCGGATGTTTCGGCGTCAGCCCGACCCAGTCCCAGCCGCGCTTGATCACTTTGCCATACGCCGAAATGCCGATGCCGTACTGCGCCTCCGGCAAATCGTCGTCGCTGCGTCCGATAAAGCCGACGCCGACCGGTTTCCCTTTCGCGTTCGGATTCGACGAGAGCGACGCGCGCACGACGAAAGTTTTGCGCCCGCGCAACTCCGTCAATTCGGGTGCGGCGATCCGCCGATTGTTCACAAAAAAGCGAATGCCTTGCGGATAAAGCGATTTGAAAATTTCGCCGAATGTTTCGTCGAGCAAGGGATGAAAATGCGATTGCAAAATCATCTCGACGTAATTCGGCTCGATCAGCGGCGACGATTCGCGAAAGACAAGCGTGACCGCCGTGCCGCTTTTGACGTTCTCCAAAATGCCCGGCGGTTCGGTCATTTCCCACGGCGCGCGCTGCGAGCTTTCCAACCGCCAGCGCGTCGCGGTGTACGAACGTCCCGCGCGCGTTTCGGTGATCACATCGCGCGCGAGCAACAGCGCGAGTTTCGCGCCGATGCCCGCAAAGCCGATTCCTTTGCCGCGCACCTTGGTCGTCGCGGCGATGTCGTGATAATGTTCCAACTGCGACGGCGACATTCCCTTGCCGTTGTCCACCGCCGTCATCGTCTTCTCGCTCTTGCTCGTCAAGAATCGAATCTCGGACGCGCCAGAGTCGAGCGAGTTGGCGACGAGTTCGGTGAGGATCGCTTCTTCTGCCGGGAACGGGTACGTATCGCGAATGTCTTCGAGCAGATGTTGTAAGTTGACGCGGGTTTCGCCCATAGCACACCATTTCAGATTTCAGATTGTGAATTGCGGATTGCGAATTGCGAATTGCGAATTGCGAATTGTCATTCTGAGGAGCGGAGCGACGAAGAATCTCGCTACTCACTGTTCAAAGTTGCTGCGTCCCCAAAATCAGCGCTTCGATTTCCGCTTGTGCTTGCTGCGCCTTGCGTTGCGCGGCTTGACGTTCCCGCGCGATTTCCGCGCGCCCGGCTTGCACGCGCGCGACGATTTCGCGCTGGATCGCGAGCGGCGGAATGGGAATATGCAAGTCTTCCAGAAAATCTGCGGGCACACGTTGTTGACCCGCCGAACCGATAAAATAACGCTGCGCGGCTAGTCGAATGTGCTTGAGCCGGAGCAAGACCCAAATGTATGCCGGCAGCAACTCACCCAGATTTTTAACACGAACAACGTGAAACTCAGTTGACCCAAAGCCGATACCATTTTGCAGGTTCGATGCAATCGCGCACTTGCCATTCTGCATACAAGGCGTAATCTTTGCCCAAATCACATCGCCATTCGCAAAACGCGTGTAGCCAGATTTCACTTCACGGTACGGTTTGACTTGCGGATTGGCAACCTCGCCTGACTTATCAGAAACCGCCTCCATCGGAACGAACGACACCAAGTCTTCGGGATGGAATCCAACGTTGTTTGGTGGATTGATGTACGCCACCTCGGATAGTTTTCGCGCCACGAACTTTGTAGATGAAAGCAAGTCTTCCAGCGTCCACGCCCAGCGATTGAATTCCACGCCGAATCGCTCAGTATCTTGGAATGAAAGAGCAAATGCTTTTGGCTTTTTCTCCAGCGGTTTCAAAGTTATCCCAATGTCCGCAAGCGCGTTTTCCGAAATCGTCTCCTCAAGTTGGTGAACGCGCTCGTCCGTCGCCGCAATCTCCGCCTGCGCCGCCTGCCACCGCGCCACAATCGCGCGCTGCGTGGCAAGCGGCGGGAGTGGAACTTGAACCGACAGCAGCCGTTCTTCGCTAATCTCGCCTTTGCCAATGCCGCCCGTTTCTACATCAAATTGATTCGTACAGAAGGAAGATCGCAAAGCAAGCCAAAGAAACTGTGTGTCGATCTTTACGCCATCCGGAATGAGTGCACGAAAGTGAATCGTTATTCCAACATCACGACCACTTGCAACAATACCAATTGCTTTTTTCCGCGCATTGATTTTGGAAACCACAATATCGCCCGGCTTGGCGCGGTATTGCGTCATTTTCGTATCGGTGTGTCCGCCAGCAAATACTTTTCCCTCATCAAAAGAAATACGATCAAGCAATTGGACAACGCTGGTTTGAACTTCTTGTTCCGGTACTACCTCAGAACGAACCGTACAAACATCACTTAACCGTGTTGTTTGCCAACCGCAACGATTCGCAAGTATCAGACGCACAGCACGCGCTTCCCAGTAGCGATCAAGGTCTTTAAACCAAACGGCAAATGCTCCGGCAGAGCCGGTTACTCCCCGGAGCCGTTCACGAAAAAACGGTTTGGGTCTTTTTGAAACTCGCGGTACAACTCCACGCACGTTTTTTCCAAACCGGGCGGTGTATTCTCATTCGGGTACAACTCGTTCTGGTCGGCTTCGCCGGTGGCAGTGATGCCAACTTTCTCCGCCTCGTACATAAAGACCGGATACGCAAAGCGTTCTTTGAGCAGTACGCGCGCCTCTGCCCTTTTCTGCGCGTCCATCGCGCGCACGTATTCCGCCAGTTCTTTTTGCGCGGCTTTGCGCGCGCCCGCGTCGCGCGCCTGCTTTGCCGCGTCAATCGCCGCGTTCAAGCGGTGCGTCTCCGCGTCAATTTCCTTGGCGTACTTGGCGTCAATTTCCTTGCGCGCTTGCTCGCGCTTTTTGTCGAACTCGGCTTGTTCTTTCGCAGAAAATTTTTGCAGGAACAACAACGACGCTTTGACGCTCGCGCCGGACGAGTAGAACGTTTCTTGCGGCAAACTGACGACGGCGCGGATGAACGCGCGGTCTTCGCAAAACTCGCGGACGTAGGTGAGCGACGGATTGTTGAAAACGCCTTCGGGCAAAACGATACCCATTCGCCCGCCCGGCTTCAACAACGCGAGACAACGCTCGATGAACAGGATTTCGGTTTTGACTTTGCTCTTTTCGCCCTTAGGTAACTCGAACAAACTCGCAATTGGTTTTTCTTTGAGCGCGCGCACGCGCGCTTGCGCGTCTACGTAGAGGTCGCCGTATTCTTCCTTGTATTGCCGATACACGCTACGTTCGACTTCGATTTCCGATTCCAAAATCACGTCGCCCGGCTCAACATTCGCGCCAAACGGCGGATTGGTCAACACGATGTCAAAGCGTCCCTCAAAAATGCCGTTGACGTTGATAAAGCCGTCGTGGTGATGCACGCCGCCGTGACCGTCGCCGTGCATAATCATATTCATCTTGCTCGTGCGCGCCATCCGGTCATTCGCGTCCGTGCCAAAGATGCAACGATTCGCCAAGTTCCACAAACGCGAACCCTCTTGCTTCTGCTCAATCGTCGCTTGGATTTCGTCGTACTGGTCGCGCAGCGATTGCGCTTTTTTCGCATCCGACAATTTCTTGCCGTCGAGCGATGTTTTGTATTCTTGGTACTGGCGATCCGCGTCGGCAAGAATTTGTTGGCGCACGATTTCAAAAAAGCGAATGAGAAAGCCACCCGAACCCGACGCCGGATCGCAAATAACGTCACCCTCTTTCGGCTCGAGCATCCGAATCATAAACTCGACAATCGTGCGCGGCGTGAAGAATTGACCAATGTCGCCGCGGAAAGTTCGCCCCAAAAATCGTTCGAACGCGATGCCTTTGATGTCCTCACTGGTGGCGGAGAGATTATACTTTTCTAGCCGACGAACGATTTCTTTGCCGGTTGCCGGTTTGAGTCTGATTTCCTCCTCGGGGTCGAAGATTTGATCGACTTTGAATTCGCGCTTGGTTTTTTCAAACAAATCGTTCAGCGGGTCATCGCCCAATTGCCGCTCCAGTACTTCGACGGTAAACAAATTTTCCCGTCGCTTGAAATCGCGCAACTGGCGCTCAACGAACACTTTGACGAATAGAATCTTGGCGATCTCGTCGAACGCGGCGGCGGGGTCAAGTTTTTCACGATTGCGGATGACATTGTGACACTCATGTAACAATTGGGCAAACTCATCTTCCTTGAACACTTTGAGTTTCGCGATCAACGCTTCGATTTCTTTATCGCTCGCGTCCGCGTGCGGGATATTGTCAATCTCTTCGAGCGTCTTGGGCATTCGGTCGTGAAGTGCGCGCCAGTATTTTGTTTCGCGCGTGTTGTGTGTGACGAAAAAGCGTGCGCCGGTCAAGCGCGCATAATTGTCACCTTGCGTGTAATCCTCTCTGCAAATCGTCACGTTATCCGACTTGCACTCGACGACGATGAGCGGATTCTTGCTGTCGCTTTTGTCTTGCGCCGTGCGCCAAATCACAAAATCGGCGCGCGCGTGTCCGGAGCCACGATGCCCGGTCACATCAATTTCCTCGTCCATTTGCTCGAGCGCGAAACCGTACTCGTTCACCAAGACGCACAGATATTCTTGGCGCACGCGTTCTTCCGGCGTTTCGTCCAGCCACCTTTTTCGCAGATGACTCCAAATCTTGCCGTTCTTTTCGTCGCGCTTGGTTGAGATCAGCGACTTGTCATTGCCGTTTGCCTTGCCGTTGGCTGCTTTGCCCATAGTTTTTCCATCCGACGAACGAGATTCTTCGCTCCGCTACTCAGAAACTTGATTCAGATTGTCATACTGAGGAGCGTTGTTTGCGACGAAGCATCTCGCTACTCGCAAATCGCGAGATCCTTCGCTTCGCTCAGGATGACAAATTTCTGCTGGCGAACATACCGCGCGGCGGTATGTGTTCTCAGAATGACAATCGGTATCCTACTTTTTCTCCCCTGCCCCCGCGCTCCCGCGCTCCCCCTCTCCCTCTCTCCATTTCTTCAATCGCGCCGCAATATCTTTCTCGCGTCCTTGGTCGCTTGGCGCGTAGAATCGTTTGCCGCGCAAGCGTTCCGGCAAATAGTGTTGTTCGACGTGATGACCGGGAAAATCATGCGGGTATTTGTAATCCTTGCCGTGACCCAATGCTTTGCCATCGCGCGACGAATCTTTCAAATGATTCGGGACTTCTATCTTTCCCTCGCGCTCAACTTCTTCCAACGCTTTGAAATACGCGATGCACGAATTACTTTTCGGCGCGGTGGCGAGATAGAGCGTTGCTTCTGCAAGATGGAACTGCGCTTCCGGCAAGCCGCACCATTCGAGCGCACGCGCGCACGACGACGCGACGATGATGCCCGCCGGATCCGCCAGCCCGATGTCTTCCGCCGCGAGAATCAGCAAACGGCGCATAATGAACTTGGGGTCTTCGCCCGCGTAGATCATCCGCGCGAGCCAGTACAGCGCGGCGTCCGGATCCGAGCCGCGCACCGATTTGATGAACGCGCTGATCGTGTCGTAATGCTCGTCGCCCGCGCGATCGTACCGAATCGCGCGGCGCTGGATCGCTTCTTCGGCGACGGTGAGATCGAGCCGGACGATTCCGTCATCGCCCGGCGGCGTAGACCCAACTGCAAGTTCGAGCGCATTGAGCGCAGAGCGCGCGTCGCCACCGGAAATGTCAACAAGGTGCGCGAGCGCATCATCGGCAATCTCTAATTTCAGATTTCCGTACCCGCGTTCTTGATCGGCAATCGCGCGTCGCAACAACGCCGCAACCTGATCGTCGTCCAAGGATTTGAGTTGGAAAACGCGCGAGCGCGAGACAAGCGCGGAGATCACTTCAAAGTACGGATTCTCGGTCGTCGCGCCGATCAGAATGATCGTGCCATCTTCGACGTGCGGCAGCAGCGCGTCTTGCTGCGCTTTGTTGAAACGATGAATTTCGTCAACGAGGACGATCGTGCGCGTGCCGTGCATCCCGCGTCGTTCTTTCGCATCGGCGATCAGTCGGCGGATGTCGGCAACTCCGGCAGTGACCGCGCTGATCGTTTCAAAATGCGATTTCGTCGTATTCGCGATGATCGTCGCGAGCGTCGTCTTGCCGGTGCCGGGGGGACCCCAGAGGATAATCGAGGAGAAAAGTTTGTCGGATTCAATCGCGCGGCGCAATAATTTGCCTTGCCCGACAATGTGTTCCTGTCCGACAAATTCGTCGAGCGTGCGCGGGCGCATCCGCGCGGCGAGCGGCGCATCTGTTTTTTGGAGTTCGCGGCGGCGATGTTCAAAGAGATCCATAGACAACCTTGTTGAAATCCGGTAGGGACGTTTCATTAAACATCCCTACTGCAATTGTATTCCGATTCGCAGGGTTTGGCAAACACGCCGTATGAATCCGAGACACGGTTGGTGCAATGTCTATTGACTTGCCAACCGACCTAACCCCCAGCCCCTTCCCTGCGAGGGAAGGGGAGCAACTTTTCCCCTTCCCTCACAGGGAAGGGGGCAGGGGGATAGGTCGGCGCGACTTTGCACCAGCCCTATGAATCCGGACAAGTTTATTGACACCTAGTCCGTAACGATGTTATAATCGCGCCAACGTAGAATCAATTCCGATGGAGGTCGCGATGGAACCGCAACCCGTCATCCTGCAACGCAAGATCGTCGGCGTCCTGATCCGCGCGGCGCGCGAAAAAGCGCGGCGCACGACCGGGCAACTTGCCCAGCGGCTGGGCGTGACGCCCGCGCGCATCCGCGCGTACGAACGCGGCGCGCGCGAAATCTCGCTCCCCGAACTCGAGCTGGTCGCCCTCTATTTGCAAACACCGCTTTCATTTTTCGTCAGCGGCGAGATGACGCTCGAAGAAAAAATGCCAGCCCCGCCGTCGGCGGCGGAAATGCGGACGCGCCGCGCGCTCATCGGCGCGAAACTCAAACAAGCGCGACTTGCCGCCGGGAAAAGCAAGGACGAGTGCGCGCAAGCGATCGCGCGCAAGCCCGCGACGATGGGGCGCTACGAGCGCGGCTTGACCGACATTCCCCTGAGCGAACTCGATACGCTGGCGCGCTTGCTCAAAGTCAATCTCTACTATTTCGTCGAGCGCGCGAACGACGCCGAAGCGGCGGACGTGTTGGATTTGGAACGACTCGCGCATTTGCCGCGCGAAGTCCGCAGTTTCGCGCTCGATCCGAACAATCTGCCGTACTTGCGAATGGCGATCAAGTTCGGCGATCTGCCGAGCGATCGTTTGAAAGAACTGGGCGAAATAATGTTGGTGGTGCGATAGACCGTGAGAGGTGAAGAATGAATCCAGACGAACAATACGCGGAAGCGAAAAAATTGTACGACGCGGGACAACTGAATGACGCGTTGCGCGCGTTCGAGCAAGCGCACGCGGCATACGCCGCGCAGGACGATCGCGAGCACGCGGCGGCAGTCGCCAACGATCTCGGCGTGGTGTACTATTTGGCGGGACGCCGCGACGACGCGCACAAAATTTTGCAAGACGCGTTGACGACGTTCGAGCAGTTGGGCAATGTGCTGGGGCAAGCCAAAGCGCTGGGCAATCTCGCGCGCTTGCAAGAACGCGCGGGCGATCGCGAAGGCGCGGAGCGCAATTATCAGCGCGCGGCGGAATTGTTCCATCAAGGCGGCGAGAAAGAATTCGAAGCCACCACCTATCGCGTGTTGAGCCAAATGCAGTTACAGCGCGGACGCTGGCTGGAATCGCTCGCCACGTACGACCGCGCGCTCGCGGCAAAAGGCGGCGCGGGCGCGCTGCGCGGCTTTCTGCAAATTCCGCTGCGCTTGCTGGGAATTCGGTAGGCAACCACGATAAGACCTTCCAGGTTTTGAAAACCGGGAAGGTCCTTTTTTTCGTTCATGCGTTCTTCGATTCGAGCGACGCGCGTTCGCGCTCGACGGCGGCGCGGCGTTGGCGCAGATTGATCGCGTAACCGATCAGCACGAACGCGATCAGCGCGTAGGCAATGGCTAGATATTCCATCGCGTCACCCCATCGTCTCGCGCAGCGCGCTGACTTGATCGCGCGCTTGCTCCAGCCGCACGCGTTGGATCAGCAAGTACGCAAACAGAAACGTGAACGACAGCAGGCAGACCATTAGCGTTTGCGTCATCGCGGGCGCCAGTCCGCCGGGCGCGCCGATGAGCAGTTGCGGATGCATCGTCCGCCAGATTTGCACCGAGATGTAAATGAGCGGCACGTCGAGAAAACCGATGATCGCCAGGACGGCGGCAAAGCGCGCGCGCCGTTCGTTTTCGGCGGTGCGGCGCAACATCAAATAGCCGATGTAGATCATCCACAGGATCAACGTCGTCGTCAGGCGCGCGTCCCACGTCCAGTACGTGCCCCACGCCTTTTTTGCCCACAAGGGTCCCGTCACCAACACCAACGTCGTGAACACGACGCCGATTTCCGCCGCCGAAAGCGCGAGCGCGTCCCATCTCCGTTCGCGTTTCCACAAAAACAAAACACTCGCGACGAAGACGACGAAGAACGCAAAAAAACCGATCCACGCGCTTGGGACGTGAAAATAAAAAATGCGCTGCACGTCGCCCATCGTCCGTTCCGTCGGCGCGTAGAACAGCGCCATCCACAAACCGATCGCGATGTTCAAAAGCGCGATGACGCCGACGACACGCGCAATCGGCGCGATGCGCGCGTCTTCCAAGAATTTCCAGTACAATCCAACCGATGACATTCTAGCACTCCCAAAAAGATGAAAGATGAATGTCATTGCGAGCGTTTTCTGCGAAGCAATCCCCAAATGCGAAGGTGGAGATTGCTTCGTCGCAAAAAAAAACGCTCCTCGCAATGACAGGACGGTTTTCATCCTTCACCCTTCATCTTTCATCCTTTATAGCGTCTTGCCGCACTTGCTACAAAACTTGTCGCCGAGTGCCGCGCGTTTGCCGCAGGCAGGGCAGCGCGTGCCGCGCAACGACGCGCCACACTTGGCGCAGAATACGTCTTCCGCCGCGTGCGGCGTGCCGCACTTGCCACATTTCAGCGCGCCGCGCTCTGCGTGGGCGGCGGCGCGGCGCAAGCGCGCGATCTCGCGTTCCACCGCGTCGTCGTCGCGCGGCGCGCGCGCGTTGGGCTTGGAGCCGACCGCGCTATCCAACTCTTGCAAAATCGCGACCGCTTTGGCTTCGTATTTGGCGCGCAACGAACGATAATCCGCGTCCGATAATTTGCCGGTCGCGTGATCGTTTTCCAGGTCTTTGATCGCCGAGTACATCGCGTCGCGTTGACTGACGAGTCCTTCCAAGACCGGATCGGTTACTCCGGCAAACGCGGCAACCTCGGCACGCGATGGCTTGAAGAACGGATATGCGACGATTGCGACGACGCCGACGATCAGGAGAGCAATGACGATTGTTATCATTTCCACACTCGATCTGAATTGCGAATTAGTACTACAACGTTACTTCACGCTCAGAAACGGTGGTAGAATGCTCCCCATCCTTTCGATAGGAGCAACCGATGAACCTACCCCCGCGAGTTTCGATAGCGACACCACCACCTTCAGCAAGGGCG
>Ga0194113_10002238_pt1 | contig 26586 bp, 22 predicted proteins | sample TA2MahC200mmetaG_FD_146193 | JGI IMG/M metagenome (GOLD analysis project Ga0194113, IMG submission 146193) | Freshwater microbial communities from Lake Tanganyika, Tanzania - TA2015017 Mahale Deep Cast 200m | ecosystem: Environmental > Aquatic > Freshwater > Lake | place: Tanzania: Lake... | reverse complement strand
CGTTCCCGCCATCGGCCTCGCAGCCATCAGCCTGTTGAGCCGCAGCGCCTCGGCGGCCCGGCTCATTGAGTTCGGTTGGGATGAGCCGGACACGGCCTTCATGCGCGCTCACATCCGCGAGATGGAGCAAACGCCCTTCGACGGGTGCGTCTTCCACCTGACCTACACGAAGGAGGACGGGTCCCAGAGCAACTTCACCTGGGAGTGCTGGAGCACGAGGACCTTCACGCGGGACCAGCTCTGGCACGCGGTCGATGACCTCAAGGCCCTCCATTCGGAGACGTTCACGAGCAGCTTCCTGCGGTTCAACGTGACGCCCGGCGATGTGGACTGGTTCGACGACTTCGGCCCGATCCTGGCCAACGCGCGCCTAGCGGGGGAGATCGCCAAGGCCGGCAAGTGCCCGGGAATCTCCTTCGACATCGAGACCTACAACGCGCCGATCTGGCACTACCCCAGCCTGAAGCAGAAGGACACGAGGACGTGGGATGAGTACGCGGCGCAGGTGCGCAAGCGCGGCGCCGAAGTGATGCAGGCCTTCCAGGCGAGCTATCCGGACATCACGATCTTCCTGACCTTCGGCTACTCGCTGCCGTGGGTGCAGGCCGGACAGAAGCCCGAGGGCCTGCCAGACGCGCAGTACGGCCTGCTCGCCCCGTTCGTGGACGGCATGTTCGACGCCGCGAACGAGAAGGCGCGGATCGTGGACGGCTACGAGCTGGCGTACACCTACAAGCAGCGCGAGCAGTTCGAGGCCGCACGCAAGCTGATGGCGGAGGGCGTGCTGCCGGTCGTCGCCGACCCCGTGAAGTACAAGCAGAACCTCAGCATCGCCTTCGGCATCTGGATGGACTGCGACTGGCGCAATCGCGGCTGGGCGACGGGGCCGTTCATGGGCAACTTCTTCCACCCCATGGAACTCCAGCACAGCCTCGAGGCCGCGCTCGGTCTGTGCGACGAGTACGTGTGGCTCTATAGCGAAACGCCGCGCTGGTGGAGCGCCGAGGGGCCGCAGAAGCTGCCGCCCGCCTACGAGCGCGCCGTGCGGAAGGCGAAGGAGGCGGCGGGGAAGTAGGGGCTAGCGGCGGATAGAGCAAGTGGTCAGGCTGCGGCTCAGGGCGCCATCGGCCCCGCGGGCAGCCACGCGAACCACGTACGTGCCGTTCGGCGCCGGAAGGCCGGCGTCGCTCATCCCGTGCCACAAGAGCGTCTGCACTCCCTTCCGCAGCCTCGTCCCCCGTGTGACTGTCGCTATCGGGCGCCCCGCGATGTTCGCGACCTCCACCGAGACGTCGGCTGGCGCGCTCAGCGCAAAGGTGATCTGCGCGCCCCCGCCGTGCGTCGGCTGGGCCATGAGGGCGGTGATGGCGGCTGAGCCACTGCCCACCGTCAGACCGGCCGTCCGGACACTGGCCGGGCCGAGCGCCTTGCCATGCTGATCGGCGGACTGGAACTGGTACTCGTACGCGCCCGCCGGGAGCAGCCGCGTAACGAAGTAGAGTACCCCCTCGGCTGGATCGATCGTCTGCGGGCTGGGCTTCATCCCGCAGGTCCGGTAATGGGCGCCGTTCCGCCAGAGGCGGAGCCTGACGTAGTCCGGGTAGTCGCCGTCATGCGCACGGTACTTCACGCGGAACCGGAACGGAGTACCGTCCGCGTGCCCCGTATGCGGCTCGACGCCGTCCTCCTCGTAGCCCGGCTCCTCAGTCCAGGCGAGGAAGGGATGGGACGGCAGGATCGGCCCGATCTTCCGGCTCCACGCGGGGAGCTGGGCCATGCCGTCCGAGTCTGCGGCCACGAAGAGGTACGAGTAGTTCCCGGGCGGCAGCTTGCGGACGCAAGAGTACCGGCGCCCTCGCCTGGTGACCGAGTCGCTGCGCGTCAGGTCCCGCGTGGACCACTCGACCCCGTCGCGGTAGAGCACGAGGCGAACGTAGTCGGGCTCCTCGCCGTCCAGGTCGAGAACGCGGACCTCGAAGTGGAAGGAGGTGTCGTTGGGCAAGCCCACATCGGGTTCGACGCCGTCCTCATGCATCCCGATACGGTAGGACCACGAGAGCCGAGGCGCGGTGCTCCCGTGGGCGGCGAGCATGGCGCCACCGATCTGGGCGACCACCTCGGGGAACTGCCCGGCCAGATCGGTTGTCTCGCCGATGTCGGCATTCAGGTCGTACAGCTCCAGATCACTCGTAGGCGTGGACCGGAGGCCCTTCCAGTTCCCCATGCGGACGGCCTGGGTCCTCTCGTTGGTGGCCCCGTACCCCTCCCAGTACAGGTAGTCGTGCAGCGTCTGGCTCTGCCCGAACAGCGTCGGCGCTATCGAGACGCCATCCGTGCCCGGGGAGGGCGTCGTCCCGGCCAACTCCGCGGCCGTGGGCAGGAAGTCCCAGAAGCCCGTCGGTTCGTCGCTGATGGCTCCGGCCGGGACGTGTCCGGGCCAGTAAGCGATCATGGGCACACGAATGCCGCCCTCATAGAGGTCGCGCTTGCCGCCGCGCAGTAGGCCGGCGCTCCCGAAGAACTCGACGGCATGCCCGTACCCCGAACTCGGGCCATTGTCGCTGGCGAAAAGCACGAGCGTGTTCCCATGGATGCCCAGCTTTGCCAACCTCCCCAGGAGGAGCCCCACATGCGCGTCCATGCGCGTCACCATGGCCGCGTAGTTCCTCTCCTGCTGCGGCCACGGGCGGTTGGTGTAGGGTGCATCAGTCGGTACCGGGCGCGCGTTGCCGTCCTGGGCGTAGGCCACCGAGCTGAGGTGGGGCTCCGGATAGGCCACGAAGAGGAAGAACGGGCCGGCGGCGTGCTCGTCGATGAACCGCAGGGCCTCCTGAGTCAGGAAGTCAGGCGCGTAGCACCCCCGCGCGCCGCCCTGATTCCCGGGGATCAGGAACTCCCTGGCGTTACGGCACATGGAGGCGGGGTAGTACGGGCACCCTGACTGAACGTACCAGAGGAAGCGGTCGAAGCCGTAACTCGCCAGCTGGCCCGGCAGGGACGCCCCGCCCAGGTGCCATTTCCCGACGAGGCCCGTCAGGTAGCCGGCTCCCTTGAGGACGTCGGCGACCGTGACGTCGTCCGGCCCGAGGGGCAGGTTCTCGTTGCGTCGAACTCGCGTGTGCCCAGTGTGCCGTCCCGTCATCAGCGAACAGCGCGACGGGGCGCACACCATCGCCCCGGCGTAGCCGCTCGTGAACCGCATCCCCCCTGCCGCCATCGCGTCCAGGTTCGGCGTCCGGATCTGCGTCTGGCCGTAGCACCCCAGGTCGCCGTAGCCCAGGTCGTCGGCGAGGATGTAGATGATATTGGGCCGCAACGCGGGAGCCGCGCGTGACTCCCGAGAGGGGAAGGCCAGCGCCGCCGCGCCGCTGGCGGCCAGCGAGCCGAGTCTTCCAAGGGCCTCTCTGCGGGTCAAGCGGTCGCTCACCAGACCGACTCCAAGTTCGTCATCTGCGTGCGCAGCGGGGGCAGTGCGCACGATGATACCGCAGTTCCTGGGCTGCTGCAACCTGTTCCTGAGGTTGCGGGAGCATTTCGGAACCGAAAGGGGTTATTAGCTAGTGTAGTGCGGCTTTGGCGCACCCCGAAACAGGGGTGCGCGCGGGCAACGAGGCCCGTCGATGCCCTCATCCAAGGGCAGAGCGGCCGCCGATCAGGAGCCCGGGCGGAACCCGGGCGGCAGTTGGGAGGCGACCCATCGTGCGCGGGAAAGTCAAGTGGTTTGATGCTCAGAAGGGCTATGGCTTCATTGAGCGTGACGGCCTGAAGGACGTGTTCGTCCACTTCAGCGTGATCCAGGAACAGGGGTACAAGAGCCTGGCTGATGGTGAGGAGGTCGAGTACGAACTGGCGGAGACCGATCGCGGCCCTCAGGCGCGCAACGTCCGCAGACTCCACGTCCAAGAGGCCGTGCCCGAGCCTGCCTAGGCCTCGGGGTCTCCGGCGAGAAGGAATACCCGGCGTCCGCCCCGAACAGCGGATTCCCCGCTGCGTGTGCGGGCGCCTTCTGTTTGCCGCCTGAGGAGTGATTGACATGCGAATCGAGTTCACCGGACGCAACTCGTCTCTATCCCCTGCCTTCGAGGAACATGCGGAGAAGCGACTGGCGCGGCTGACCCGGCTTGCCGATCGGGTGGGCGTGGTTCGCGTCGTTGTGTCGGAGCAGCGCGGACGCAAGGATGTTGAGATCACCGCCGACCTCGATGGGACCCTGATCCGCAGCGAAGTGAAGGGGCCCGACGAGCGCGTGGGCTTCGACTCGGCCCTCGACAAGCTCGAACGACAGGTGAAGAAGTTCCGGGCGCGTTTCCAGCGTCGCCGCCGAAGCCAACGCCACGCGGCGCAGGAGGAGGCCGAGGCGGCGGTTGTAGAGGTCGAGAAGGATGCACAAGCCGAACCGGCCGCCGGCGACGAGCCGCAGGTCGTGCGCACGAAGACCGTGACGCTCAAGCCGATGTCCCCCGAGGAAGCGGCCCTGCAGATGGAGTTGATCGGGCACGACTTCTTCCTCTTCCGCAACGCGGAGAGCGACCTCGTGTCGGTCGTCTATCGTCGCACCGACGGGGACTACGGCCTGATCGAGTGCGAGAGCTGAGACCGTGGATGAGAAGCGTGGGCGGGCGCCATGAATGGCGCCCCGACATTGCAGACGCCCGCGGACTGCCGTCATGTAGGGGCACGATTCATCGTGCCCCCGTGTAGGGGCGTGATTCATCACGCCCAATGCCGTGCTCTCGCAGACGCTGGCGCATACGGTTCACCCATGACCCTTGACGAGCTGCGGAATCTGGCGACCGCGCGCTTCGGGCCGCGCCTGGAGAGGGCCGACCCCGAGTCGCTCGCGCAGTTCCTGCTCGAGGTGCAGCCCCTGCTGCCGGGTACACAAGAGGGCGGCCCCATCAGCGTGGATGGCGCCGCGCCCGGATACGTCGAGGCGATGCGGGAGTACTTCGCCGAGACGCTGTACGGCGATCCGGACCGGGTCGCCGCCTCGCTGTGGATCACGGCGGTCGAGATGTGGCTCGGCGCCGTGCAAGCGCTGGATGAGTAGCTCCGAGTCTCTCCCCGCCGACGGGAGGCGCACAACCATGACCCCGACGGTCACGCTCGGCTTCCAGGGCCTGGGCAAGATGGGCCTGAACATGGTCCGCAGACTGCGCGGCGGGAATCACCGTGTCATCTGCCTCGGCCGCTCGCCGGAGAAGCGCCCGGAGGTGGAGGCCGTCGGCGCCGAGTGGGCCTCCGAGTTGGACGACCTCATCGCGGAGCTCCCCGGCCCGCGGATGTACTGGATGATGGTGCCCTCCGACGCGGTGGACGACGTGATCGGCCGGGTCAGTCCGCTCCTGGCGGCTGGCGACATCCTCATCGACGGCGGCAACTCGCACTACAAGGACACGATCCGCCGCGCCGAGGCGCTGGCAAGCGACAGCATCCGGTACGTGGATGTAGGCACCAGCGGCGGCATCTGGGGGCTGGAGGTCGGGTACTGCCTGATGGTGGGCGGGGAGCGGGAGGCCTTCGAGGCGCTGGAGCCCGCTCTTGTGACGCTCGCGCCGCCGGACGGGTGCCTGTACTGCGGCCCCAGCGGTGCGGGGCACTACGTGAAGATGGTCCACAACGGGATCGAGTACGGCATGATGGAGGCCTACGCGGAGGGCTTCGACCTGATGGCCGCCAGCCGCTACGACCTGCCGCTCCGCGAGATCGCCCACCTGTGGAACCAGGGCAGCGTGGTGCGCTCGTGGCTCCTGGAGCTGGCTGAGCGGGCGCTGGAGGAGGACCCCGGGCTGCAGAGGCTCGATGCGTTCGTGGAAGACTCGGGCGAGGGGCGCTGGACGGCGCAGGAGGCCGTGGACTTGGCGGTGCCCGCGCCGGTGATCGTGCACTCGCTGATGCGACGCTTCGGCTCGCGGCAGGACAACTCGTTTGCGCTGAGAATGCTGGCGGCCCTCCGCCGGCAGTTCGGCGGGCACGCCGTCAAGCCTGCTGAGGGGGAGGGCGGCGCATGAGTGGAGCGGTACAGCCCGAGGGCCTGATGCTGGGGCGCGACTGGTGTCCGACACCCCACACCGCGCGCTGCGTGGACCCGGCGGCCTTCGTGCTGTTCGGCGCCACAGGAGACCTCGCACACCGCAAGCTGCTCCCCGCGGTCTACTCGCTCACCGCCGACGATCTGCTGCCCTGCGGGTTGCCGATCATCTGCGTCGGCCGGCGGGCGAACAACCTCGCGGAACTCACCGACTGGCTACGGGAGGGCGTCGCGCAGCAGGCCCGCAAGCGCCCGCTCGATGAGTCGCTCTGGAAGCAGATCGCCTCGCGAATCCAGTACGTGCGCGGCGACCTGCACGATGAGGCGACGTACCGCGCCCTCTCCGAGGTCTTCGCCTGGGCGGACCGTGAGTGCGGCAGCCCCGTCGGCCGCCTGTTCTACCTCGCCACGCCCCCGGAGGCCTTCCCCGACATCTTCCGCCACCTGAGCGCACACGGGCTGGTGACGCCCAACGCCGTGGGTGATCGCTGGAGCCGAGTGGTGGTCGAGAAGCCGTTCGGGCGGGACGTTGAGAGCGCTCGGGAACTGAATCGTCTCGTGACCGGCCTTTTCGCCGAGCAGCAGGTCTATCGGATGGACCACTACCTCGGCAAGGAGACGGTGCAGAACATCGCGGTGCTGCGCTTCGCCAACAGCATCTTCGAGCCGCTCTGGAACGAACGCCACATCGATTCGGTGCAGATCACGATGGCCGAGGCGGTCGGGGTCGAGGGACGCACGGGCTTCTTCGACGCCGCCGGCACGCTGCGGGACATGGTGCAGAACCACGGGCTTGAGATGCTGGCGCTGACCGCGATGGAGCCGCCGCCGTGCATGGACGCAGACGCGCTGCGCGATGAGAAGCTGAAGGTGCTGCGCTCGCTCCGCCCGATTCCCCCGAACGAGGTCGACGAGCACGTCGTGCGCGGGCAGTACGCACCGGGGACTGTGGAGGGCGAGGCGGCGCCCGGGTATCTCCAGGAGCCACGCATCCCCGAGGGGTCGCGCACCGAGACCTTCGTGGCGCTGCGCGTGTACATCGACAACTGGCGCTGGGGTGGGGTGCCATTCTACTTGCGCGCGGGGAAACGGATGAGGCGCAAGCTGACCGAGATCGTCGTCAGCTTCAGGCGTGCGCCGCACGTGGTGTTCGGTGGAGCCCGCCAGGGGGTGGAACAGAACCAGCTGGCGATCCGAATCCAACCGAACGAGGGGATTCGCCTCTGCCTCTCGGCCAAGCGGCCCGGCCCGGGGCTGGAGATCGACCCGGTGCCCATGGACTTCTACTACGCTCAGGCCTTCGCACACGAGCCGCCCGAGGCGTACGAGCGGCTGATCCTGGACGCGCTGGCCGGCGACCGCACGCTGTTTGCGCGAGGGGACGGCGTGGAGGCCTCGTGGGAGTTCCTCTCGCCGATCCTGCGGCACTGGGAAGCGAGCGGCGCCGGCCCGCGCGAGTACGCCGCCGGTTCGTGGGGGCCGGCCGAGGCTGACCGACTGATCGAGCGCACCGGCCACCAGTGGCTCAACCCCGATGACGAAGCCGACCGTTGTCGTAGCTCCTGACGAAGCCGCCCTGGCGCGCCTGGCGGCGGACTACGTGCTCCATGTACCGGGCCAGCGCGAGGGCACGTTCCGCGTCGCGCTCTCGGGCGGACGGACGCCGCGGTCGCTCTACGAGCTTCTGGCGTCGGATGGGTATCGCAGCGCGGTTCGCTGGACGGACTGGCACGTCTTCTTCGCGGACGAACGAGCCGTGCCGGCCGACCACCCGGACAGCAACTTCGGGATGCTCGACGAGCTGCTGCTGTCGCGAGCTCCCCTGCCTCCGGACCGGGTGCACCGCATGCGCGGCGAGGCCGAGGACTTGGCCTCGGCGGCCGAGGACTACGAGCGGGAGTTGGCGGGCTCATGCAGCGCCCGCACACCGAGCCTCGATCTGGTTCTGCTTGGCATCGGTGACGACGGGCACACGGCCTCTCTCTTCTCCGGCACCGAGGGTCTGAGGGAGGAGGAACGCTGGGTGATCGCCAACTACGTACCGAAGCTTGGCGCGCACCGACTGACGCTGACCTACCCGGCTCTGGCGGCGAGCCGTCGAGTGGCGTTCCTGGTCGCGGGGGAGGGGAAGGCGGAGGTCGTCCGCCGGGTGCTCGCCGGTGATGGAGAGCTGCCTGCCACCAAGGCGGCGGCCCACCCACGAGCCACGTTCCTGCTCGATCGGGGTGCCGCGTCGGCGTTGGGTGCAGAATGGAGGGGAGTCTGATGAAGGGTTCCAGGACGCTTGCGACATGGATGCTGGCGGGGCTGATGACACTCGGGACGTTTCTCTGCCCGCCGCGACCGGCCATCCACACTCAGGGCATCGAGGAGGAGGAGCTGTCCGCGGAGGTGCTGCAGCGGGACATCCACTTCCTGCAGATGCTGATGCAGCTGAAGCTGACCGGCGAACAGCGCGCGAGCGCGGCCAAGGCCATCGAGGCGTTCCACCAGAAACGCGAGGCCACCCTGAAGCTCGCCGAGCCGCCGGAGCTGCTTACCGCACTCAGCGCGATTCGCGAGGCCTTGCTGAAGGGGCAGGCGCCGACGCCGGCCATGCGTGAGGCCGTCGAGGCGGCGCGACCGCGGGACGAGGGCTCGCTCGACAAGGCCTTCACCGAGGCGAGGCAGGAGGTCCTGACTGCGCTCGAGTCGGTCCTCACCGATGATCAGAAGGAGCAGCTCGGCATCCTGCCGCTGATCGGGGTGGCGGAGGAGGTGATCGGGATGTGCCTGCACTCGCGGGAGCTTGACACCGCCGAGGCGCGGGAGATGCGCCTGAACGCTTTCCCCGAGATCCGGGATCAGCTCGCCTTCGCGGCGGGCGACGGCTCCCAGCGGGTGCTGGGGGACTTCCAGAGCCTCATCAACCGCATCTCCGCCCTGACACCCGAGCAGGTCGAGCCGCAACGCGAGCAGCTCATCGCGCAGATCGTCACGCTGCTCAAGACCACGTTCGACAAGAACCCCGAGATGTCGGCCGAGCGTCTGCGCGACCAGCTCTGGGGCTGGGTGACCGAGCCGCGCGTCCACGCCCTCCTGCGCGGATCGGCCGCGGCGATGGGAGCGCAGTGAGCGCGAAGGTGGGCCCGAGCCTCGCGTCGAATGGTGCGGCAAGCCGGTGCCCTTGACTTTGGGCTCTGGACTCCCCCTCGGAGCTTGTCATGATCACGTGGGACCAGATCCGCCGTCACTTCGAGCGAGACGGCGTGCCCTTCGTCGAGCGCACGGGGCAGGTCAGGGCCCTGGAGGTGGAGCTTCGGCTGCCCGACGGGACGCTGGAGCTGCAGGTGGCGTATGACGAGGAGAACGGCGTCGTCCGATTCGTCGTGCCGAACGTGAACCTGCCCCGGCGCCTGCCGCGCAACCGCCACGAGATGCGCAAGGCGCTGCTGCTGCTCAACTCGTGCTTCATCCTCGGCGGCTTCAGCGAGGACCCGCAGGGGCGGGTGTCCTTCTGCATCACCATGCTGATCGAGGGCAACGAGCTGACCTACCCCGCGTACCGACGGCTGCTCAACTCGTGCGCCGCCTCGGTGGATCGCGCCCTGCCGTGGCTGCGGCAGGTGTCCACGGGCGCCCTCTCAGCCGAGGATGCGGTGGAGAACATCCTCGACATCAGCCGCCGCATCGAGCAGCGTCACCACTCCCCCAACGAGCCGGAGCTGGCGCCCGCCGCGGCCTCCATCACTGAGGACGAGATCGAGCAGTTCGGTCGCGCCCTCATGGACGGCAAGCTACCCCCGCCGGAGCAAGGCTGAGGCCACTGACCAAGCAGTCACGACTAAGGTCGACGCGGTGAGGCAGCGCGGACCGCCGTTTGAGGAGGGACGGCGGCCTCACGGGAGTGAACCCCAGCGCACGCCTGCGCGCCAGTGTGCGCGGAGCCCCGAGGGGCCCGGACGCCCTGCTCGGTCACCAGTCCCACGTCACCACGGAGTCGGCTTGTTGCGTGTCAAGCACCAGGTGGCACTTGGCTTGGCGTGGGACCCCGGGCGGAGGGTCTCGAAACCGGAACGAGACCTCCACATGGTGGTGTCCCATCGGGTACTCCGGCGGCACGCCGGTCCAGTCGAGTGCGGGGTAGAGCTTGCGGCCCGTGGCGTCCGTCACGACGAGACCCAGAACAGCCCCGAGGGTCAGGAAGGCCTGGTCCCGGGCCTCAGACGTGAGCGGCTGGGCCGTCTGAGAGGAGGGGACTTCTCTTTGAGAGCCGGTCCAGGCGGCGGCGCCCGCCACGGCGAGAGGTGGCAGCCACTGGCCCCCAACGCGGGGCCGAGGGAGCCGCTCGTGGAACAGGATGTACCAGACACGGGAGTCGACTGCCATGACACTGAAGCCCGGGCCTACGCCATGGTCGTAGTGCCAGAGACGGCGCGTCCCGCAGACCCCACGCGGCTTCTCCTGGCTAAGTCGCAGGTGTCGAGGGTCGATCCTCAACTGCCCGCCTAGCGCCTTCTGCTCCAAGTCGCGGGGGAGAGTGCACCGGCGGCAGACCAAGCCGACCACGAGCCCGCAGACCACGAGCAGGATGGCTACACGCGCGAGCCATCTGCACGAAGGTCCGCCGTTGCTTTGAGAAGCCATTGGGATACCGTCCCGCACAGCCCGCATCAAGGAGTCACCGGTAGTATCCGGGCGTTGATTGCGTCAACGAAGAGTGTCTCTCCTCTCAGCGTGACGCCCCCGTGCAGCCGGGCGATGTTCACTGCAACTACCCACACCGGTCCGTTGTCCGGAGCGTGGCGGGAACTCAGGATCAGGTCTCCTTGGGCCACTGATGCCTCAACCCCAGGCGGAAGCTTGGCCGCCACCTCGGCCACTGCGACCTCCCCGGCCTCTTGCGCCGAGACGCGCACTGCCGACTCGGGCACGTTCCGAAGCGCCTTCTCCTGGACGAACGACACGATACCTCCGCGCTCGGAGTCGACGAGCACTGTGCACCACCCCCCCTCCCAAGCGCCTGACTCCAGCAGGTTGGCAAACGCGAGCAGATGCGTCCCCGACTCCTTGCGACGCTCCTTCACCGGACGTGTGCGGTTGGACCACTGTGCGAAGTGTTGCTCTGCAAAACGCTCCGCCTCCTCCTTCACGGTCTCGCTGTCGAGACTCCCAAGCGCTCTCAGGGGAGGGTCATTGCAGGAGACGAGGGCCACGAAGGAGTCGTCGAGGTCAACGACGGCAGAGAAGCGCCGCAGGAACTGGCCCGTCTCGGGGTCCCTCTCAGTGCCGAGGTGCCCGGTCGCTCGGACACGCCCAAAGGCCAGCGCTTCTGCCGCATGCTCTACTTCGAGTTGGGCAGGAGTTCCAGGCAGGAACGACGCGAGCAACTCCCCCACCTGTCGGGCGATGTGCCCCCGATCGCTTGTTCCGACTCCGGCCTGAGCCGCGACCGCGCCTAGCACGAATGCGAAGAGGGCCGCCGACATCGAGGCGACCGGTATGGCAAGACCCCTGCCCCAACGAGCGGTTCGCTCGGCGCGCGTGCCCTGTGTAGCCGAGGTCGTGCGCCCACCCGCGCTGCACAAGGGCTATCACCTCGCCTTCTTGCAGCCTTCGTTCGGCGCTTCACTCAGGGCGAGGCCTGACCGAACCTGGCCGGGCGCAGCCTCAGATCCCAGTTGTTGCACCAGAAGCTGTCAACGCCGCCCCACAAAGACGGTGGGAACAGCGACATGACTTCGTCCATCGCGCGGTTGTCAGCCTCGCGCATGTTTGCGCCGTACCACTGGGTCTCTGACCAGAAGCGCCCGAGGTACATGCAGAGCTGCGCGGTCATCAGGAGATCCTCGAACCCGCCAACGCAATCCGCGCCCTTCGACGCCGTGGCGTCCATCAAGGGACGCATGCCGCCCCCTGCGTCCATCGCCGTGTTGCAGCCCGTGTAGAACACAAAGAGGCAGTGGTCGAATGCCTTGGGCCCACCGATGTTAGGAATGCGGTAGTAGTGTTTCTCCGGCTCGTCTGCCCCGGGCCAGGCCATGAGGTTGTAGAGTTCTGGCTCCCCTTCTGGCTCTGGGTGATCGAAGGAGAGCCAATCCTGGGTCGCGTGCGTGTTGGTGTGAACGATGGCGCACTTCTCTAGTTTGTCCCTCACAACCTCGACCTGAGCAAGCCCAAGTCCCCAGTCCCCCCAGTATCTCGTGTTGTCCAGATATGGGGAGTTCCATTTGAGGCAGGTGTTCGACATGTTATTCATGTTCATCTCCATCACGACCGGGTAGTCCAGCCCCACGGCTCCCCAGGCAGGCGGCCAGATCTCGCAGACGGCGCCGTTCTGTCTCGCCTCCCTCGGCAGGAGGTCGCGGTTCGCGTAGCCCGCCTCCTGCGTTTCCGTGGCGAAGACCACGAACGTGTAGTTGCCCATCATCTGCGGGTCGACGTTGAACTGAACGATCTGCTGGTGGGTGCCGCCGTCGGGGTCGAGGAGCCCGTCCTCCGGCTCGATGATGTCGCCTTCGGAGAGGTCCGGCTTGTAGAGCCTCACCCGGCAGGCCCCCGCATCCATGGACAGCGTGTAGTGGAGAGTGACCGCCGCGCGCGTGGGGTAGTGCGCGTAGTTCCACTGGAAGTCGGACGCCCACACATTCCCGATCTTGAGCCAGTGAGCCTTCTCCAGGTCGATGGGCGTCACGCGGAAGTTGTCCTCGAAGAACTCGCACTGGCAGAACTCGGTCTCCGGTTCGCCCAGGCTGCCCCCGTTGGCCACCAGCACGCGGTAGGTGTAGATGCCCTTGGGCACCGGGACTTCGCCCATGTAGCCGGGGATTGTCTCCCCTGACCAGGTCACGGTGTCGGAATCGTTGTAGGTCCGGTTGTCCAGGTGCGTGTGCCAAACGAGGCCGCCGCCGAGGCCGAACACCTTGACGCACACGGAGAACTTGGTGTGCACTTCGCAGCAGGAGACCTGCCTGTGGTCGATGCCCCACGGAATCGAGCACTGCTCAAGCCCGCTGCCCTCGGTCGGGTCGTACCGCAGGATCCCGTCCTGCCGGTTGACGGCAACGATGTCGTACCTGGTGAACCAATGCTCGACCCACTCCACCGGCCCCGGCGGCATGCCCGTCTGCTGGACAGCCGCCCTCCACCTATACGGGACGTTCTGCAGGCAGCCCATCCAAGGCCAGTAGGCCCTGTACTCCGCGAATGCCGCTCCCGGGGGCGCGAAGTTGCCTTGCAGCGGCTCCATCGGCTGCCAGATACCCTCGACGATCTCCATCCAGAACCCCACCAACTCGTAGTCGTTCGGGCACTTCACGCACACGGCGGGGGTGAGGCACACGATGTCGTCCATCACGCGCTCGCCGCCGGGGTATGGGCATCCCTCCCGGCAGAACAGTTCGCACTCGGGTTCCGGCGGCGGTTCCCCTCCCACCTGGGCCGTGGCCGAATCCTGAGCCTGCTGTTCGCCGTACGTCGCGATGATCGTCACCGGGTACTGACCAGTCTCAGTGAAGGTGTGCTGGGTAGGATTCCCGGTGCTCGGAGGGCTCCCGTCGCCGAAGTACCATGCCCAGACGACCTCGCCCGAAGGCAACTGGCAGCCGTCAGCGTAGGCCACAGCCTGGAAGTCAGTGGGCTGGTCCACCGGCGTGGTGAAGGGGTCGCAGGCGGGGACGACGATCTCGACAGTGAAGGAGGCGAACGCGTGGGCAGACAGGAGGCTGGCGGCCAGCAAAGCGAAGGACGGCCCGACGACCCAGAGGAACCTCCGCGACATTGCACTCCCCCCAATCCAGGACTGCGCAGCGTGGAAGGCCCCGTACGCGAGGACGAGGAACCTCGCCGCGGCACATCGGTATTCGGTTGTGGGAGCGGCTCTTGAGCGACCGACAAGACGTATTGTAGACGCGAACCACCCTTGCGTCAAGTGAAACGAGGAACTCGCCGTGATCTTCTTCGTAGTCTTTGCACAGGACGACGAGGTTGGTGGCGCGGGAGCCGGGTACTTCCAGCAGCAGCTGCGCTTCGAGGAGCTGTCCGGCGAGCCATGCCTGCTGGTGCGCTACAAGAGCTTCAACCCGAAGCTCGTGGCGGAGCTGAAGCCCACCGCCATCCTGATGAGCGGCTTTGGGCGGAGCTTCGAGACCTTCGACCGCAGGCATCTGGTCGGCGTGAGTGACGCGGTGAAGCGGGCGGAGGTTCCGATCCTCGGCATCTGCGGCAGCCACCAGCTCAACGCGATGCTCTACAGCACCAACATCCGCAAGGTGACGCAGTTCGAGGACCTGCCGATGCGGCAACTGCGGCCCGGTGAGCCCGACCTCCAGCCGGCCTATCACCCGGGCTACTTCAAGGAGACCGGCTTCCACCATATCCGAATCGTGCGCGATGATCCGCTGTTCCGGGGCTTCAAGGGCACGTTCTTCTGCCTGGAGTCGCACTACTGCGAGGTGAGGACGCTGCCGAAGGAGTTCGTGATCCTGGCCTCCACGGACGAGTGCCGCGTGCAGGCCTATCGCCACCAGCGCAAGCCGCTTTACGGCGTGCAGTTCCACCCCGAGGGCTACACGGACGCCTACCCGGACGGGAAGCGGGTCATCGAGAACTTCTTCCGGATTGCGGGAACGAGGCGGTTCGGCTGAGCCGGGGAAGAGACGAGAGCGAGGGACGGCCCACTGGACCGCCCCTCGCAGGTGCGCCTACGCTGATTCCGCTCAGACGACCGTCTTCACCACGTCGCTGACCGACACGATCCCCTGCACCTTCCCCTCGAAGATGACGGGGGCGCGGGAGAGGCCCATGTTGGCCATCAGCCGCGCGACGTACTTAACATCCAGGTCCGGGTTCACCACGACCAACGGCTTGCTCATGATGTCCCGGACGAGAACCTCGTCCGGGTCCTCGCCCGCTGCAATCACCTCGTAGACAATGTCCCGCTGGGTGACGATCCCGTAGGCATCCTTCGGTTCGCGACGATCCACGATCAAGGCCCGGACACCCTTCTCACTCATCATCTGTGCGGCCTGGCGCGCCGTCGCCATCCCATCAATCGTCGTTACATCGGTTGTCATGACGTCCTTGGCTGCCGGCATGTCGATCCCCCCTTATGGTTGCGCCGGTAAACGGCGGTTGGCGAGTTCGCAAGTTGGCAAGTTCACAAGCTGGCAGGGCCAGCCCCGTGCGACGCGAACCTGTCAACCTGCCAACTTGCGAACTTGCCAACTGCCGTTCAGACGTTCAGCACGCTGGCCCTGAGCCAGGCGTCCAGGTGCTCGCGCGGACCGAGGCGCAGCTCCGTGCCCTGCGCGATGGCGTTGGGCAGGATCGCCGGCCAGGAGCTGAACGGCTCCAGGCAGACCGTGTTCAGGCGACCCCAGGACCAGAAGCCCTTGTTGCCCCCGAACTCCATGTACAGCCAGCAGTGGCGGAAGACCTTCACATCGAAATCCAACCGGAACGCGGCGCCGAGCCTGGGGTTCTCGATCTGCGCCCAGCCCTCCTCCAGGTCGGTCAGGTACAGCATGTCGGAGATTCCACTGCCGTGGCCGGGGAGCTGCGAGATGTCCACGTCCTGCCCGTTGCGCGCCTTGCCGACCGGCCACGCGAACCGCTGCCGCGGGTCAAAGCGGCTCACCTCATCGACGTTGGCGTCGCACACGACCTCGCACTTGGGCATGCGGATGATCGCGTGGCGATCCACGAAGTGCGGGGCGAACGCCGGATGGTGCCCCCACATGAGGGGAATCTCGACCTCGCCCTCGTTCGTGACGGTCTCGCTGATCTCCAGAGCCGGCTCGCCGCGCTGGAGCGTGAGGGTCTTCTTCAGCAGGAAGGGCGTCCGGTTGCAGCGTACCCACAGCTTCGCGCTCACCGAGTCCGGTCCGTCTGCGACAATCTGGTGCTTCCAGGGGAGCGCCCACACCTCGCTGTGCAGGCCGAAGTGCGCGCCCTGGTGCTCGCACACCCGGCCGCCGTTCGGCAGCACCTCCTGCCACCCGCCCTCGTGGTAGTCGAGGAACGGGCCGACCGGGTCCGGGAAGCTATCGAGCCACGGCAGGGGTCTCACGCCGCCGGGCGTGCGGAGCATGAAGTCGAGGTCGAGCGGCTTGTACAGGAACTCGAAGATGTCGGAGCCCTTGTCCAGCAGGATCGACACCCGCAGCAGGTCATTCTCCATGACCAGGACCCGCAGGCCCCGGTAGACCCACTCGTCACTGATCCGGCATCCGTAGTTCCGGTCGTGGCTCTGCATGAGCGATGGTCCCTTTATGAGCCCGTAGCCAGTTTCGCGATCCGCCGCTCTACATGCCCCAACGCGGCCTTGAAGACCTTCAGTGTGCGGCCCATCTCGCCGAGGAATTCGCCGGTGATCTCGTGGCCCGACAGCCAGGCCCAGGAACCGTCGTCCTCCAGGCCGCCACGCAGGGGCACGAGGCCCCGGCCGTCGTAGACGACAGTGTGCGCGTTTCCGGCGTCGGTCAGGGGGTAGTGCATGTTCTCCCAGCCGCCGGCGCGGGTCTGCGCGCCCAGGAAGGTGATGTCCGACGTGTTCGCGGCCATGATGCGGTGGCCCGGGTGGCCCGTCGCTGCATACAGCTCCGCCGCCCCCCAGCCGACCTTGCAGTAGGAGGGCCAGCGCAGCCCCTCGGGGTTGCACCGCGCCGTGAAGTCGGCCAGCACCTTGGCGGCGTGGACGTACTGCTTGCCGTGGCCCGCCAGGTACAGGTCGGCCAGCGCCGCCATCGAGCAGCCCATGTGGTAGAAGTGCTGCCTCGGGCCGACCGTGTCCACGCAGCAGTTCAGGGCCTCGCCGTCCGGCGACTCGGTCACGAGCTTGCCCGCCGCGACGTCGTACAGGTAGTAGAACCGGCCCGGCTCGTCCCGCAGGTGCTCCCGGTTCAGCTCGGTCATCATCACCAGGAAGTCGCCGCTCTTCTTCGCCGCGTCCCCCAGCCCCGCCGGCAGCGCCCACTCCGTGAAGAACGAGGTCACCAGCGGGTTGAGGTACTTGCGCAGCTCGGGGTCTTCGGGGTGCCCGAAGCAACCGCCGGTCTCGTGCAGGTAGGAGTAGACCTCCTCCCGGGTCTCGTCGTTGGCGATTCCCGGGTGGCGCAAGACCTCGGCCACCTTCGCGAAGGTCAGGAACCGATACACCCGCTGCATCTCGCGGTTGAAGGGCGGCTCCTCCGGGAAGTAGTACTGCGCCACGCCCTGCTTCGCGTTCGCCTCGAGCCAGTCCAGTATCCGCCACGCCTCCTCCAACCGCCCGTCCGCGAACAGCCCCCACGTCACCTTGTGGCAGTAGCTGACATCATGCTCGCGCATGATCGGCCCATCGGGCCCGAACTCGCCGATCAGCCAGTTCGCCCCGCGCGTCATCCCCAGCGACGTGCGCTCGATCATCTCCACCAGCGCGCGCTGCTCTTCCTGCAGCGCGTGCAAGTCCATCTCCTCGATGGCTTTCATCCGAACGGCCCTCCGGTCGCAGTCTGGACTGCGGAATGGCGGACCCCTCACTTCCCCGCGTCGCCCGCCGTCACCTCCGTGGCGGCCAACTCCAGCGCAAGAAGGACGGCTGCGCGCCCGCACCGAACGTGAAGGTCCCTGCGCAGCGGCCGCGCGCGGAGAGGGGGGGTGCCCTTGTCCGCAGTTGCCGAGTTGACCTCGCAGATGGTCCGCATCGACAGCATCAACCCCGGGCCGGCCGGCGAGGCGGTGCCGGGGCCGCGCGAGGCCGACATCAGCCGGTTCGTGCTGGACTGGCTGCGGGAGCGCGGGCTGCAAGCCGAGCGGCGCGAGTTCCTGCCGGGGCGGTTCAGCGTGATTGCGGTCGTACCCGGCGCCGGGCCGAAGCGGCTGCTGATGGATGCGCACACGGACACGGTGCCGGTCGAGGCGATGGAGATCGAGCCGCTCTCGGGTGACATCCGCGACGGCAAGGTCTTCGGCCGGGGCGCCTGCGATGACAAGGGCACGCTGGCCGCGATGATGGTGGCTCTCGCGTCGCTCGTGGACGACGGCGTGACTCCGCCTGCCACTATTGAGCTGCTTGCGAGCGGGGACGAGGAGGCCGGTTTCCGGGGCATCCGCGATTGGGTCGCGCAGGGCGGGTGTGCTGATGGCGCGATCGTGGGGGAGGCGAGCGAGCTATCGCTCATCGCCGCCGCCAAGGGCGCGTTGCGCTGCAAGGTCCGGACGCACGGCAAAGCGGTGCACACCTCGGTGCCGGAGCTGGGCGTGAATGCCGTGGTGCAGATGGCCCGTGTGATCTGCGCCCTCGAGGACAGTCTCAAACCGCGCCTCGCCGCGCGTGAGCATCCGCTGCTCGGCACGCCGCGCCTGACGGTGGCGATGATCGACGGCGGGCGGCGCGCGAACATCGTGCCGGAGGCGTGCGAGATCGACCTGGACCGGCGCGTGCTGCCCGGCGAGACGCGGGAGTCCGTCCTCGCGGAGCTGGACGCGACGCTCGCCGAGGTTGCGGCGGCCCACCCGGAGTCGCGGATCGAGCGGGTTGAGCCGTACAGCTTCGTGATCGCGCCGGAGTGCTCGCTCGACGACCCGCTGCTGCTCACCGCCGCGCGGGCGCTGGAGGAGGAGAGGCTCTCGGGCGAACCGCAGGGCGTGCCGTACACGACTCACGCGAGCGTGCTGGCCGAGGCGGGCATCCCGTGCATCACCATCGGCCCGGGCAGCATCGACCAGGCGCACAGCCCAAACGAGTGGGTCGAGATCAGCCAGCTCGAAGCCGCCGTGCGCATCTACCGACGCATCTTCGAGACCTTCGGGGGCACGGATGGCTGAGCACGTGAGGTGCGCCAGACTCAAGCCCGGTGACCGCCTCGTGTGCCTCGGGGACAGCATCACCGCCGACCCGCACGGCTACGTGGCGATGGCGCAGCAGGTCCTGAGCCTGAGCCGACCCGGGATCACCGTCATCAACGCCGGTGTGCCGGGCGAAACGGCGGCGAACATGGCCGCACGCTTCGACAGTGATGTGCTGGCCCACCGGCCCTCGTGGGTCACGATCAGCGCCGGCGGGAACGATGCCGTCCGCCAGATTCCCCTCGCGGAGTACGAGCGCGCGCTGCAGGACATGATCGGGGCAGCGCGGAGCGCAGGGGCGCGCGTCGGGCTGTGTACCCCGACGCCCTTCGAGCCGCAGTTCACGGACGCGCCGGTTGACAGGGTGAACGCTCTGATCGCACAATACGCGGCATGGGTCGCGCAGGCGGCCACGGAGCACGACCTCCTGCTGATCCCGATGCACGAGACGTTCCGTCTCGTCCAGGAAGCCTCCGACCCCGCAGACCCGGCCCGCCTGACGCAGGACGGTGTCCACATGTCGCCGATGGGCCGGTACGTGATGGGGCTGACCTTCCTGGCGGCCTTCGGCGTCTCTCTGGAGCCGAACGCGAACTGAGTGACGGAGCGGGCGCTCCGTCCTACAACGCTGCCGTAGGTCGAAGCGCCAGCTTCGACACATCGCCAACCATGATGCACCAAGCCTGGGTCGAGGTCGATCTCGGGGCCATCCAACGCAACCTTGCGACCTTGCGAGAGATCAGCGGCCCCGTCACCCAGATCGCGCCGGTGGTCAAAGCCAACGCGTACGGCCACGGTCAGGTGGAGGTCGCCCGGGCTGTCCACGGGCAGCCGGGAGTCTGGGGTCTTGCCGTCGCGCGCGGCGAGGAGGCTCTGGCACTGAGGGCGGAGGGGATCGCCGGCCGGATCCTCACCCTTGGTCCACCTCCTGCGTCCGAGGCGGCCTCCCTTGCGCGCGACGGGATCACCGTCGGCCTGGGCAGCGAGGGCGACCTGCGCTCTGTCGCTGCGCAGCTCGCGAACTCCGACCTCACCATCGACGTGCACCTGAAGATCAACACCGGCATGTGCCGCATGGGGGTGGAGGTTGGCGAGGTCGCCGGCCTTGCCGAACAGATGCACCGAGGCCCCGTGCGCCTGACAGGCGTCTACTCGCACTTCGCCACGGCGGAGAGCGCCGACCTGCCCTTCGCCCGGGAGCAGCTTGCGAACTTCCGCCGGGCTCTCGCGGCGCTGCCGCACGAGGCACTGGTCCGCCACACCGCCAACAGCGCGGGACTGGTTCGCCTGCCAGAGGCCCGCTTCGATCTCGTGCGGCCGGGCGCCATCCTCTACGGCGTGAACCCGGGCATGCCCGAGGCCGAGATGCCTGCCGTCGAGCCCGCCCTGCGGCTCGTCTCACGAATCGCGGAGGTGAAGACGCTGCCGCCGGGGTGCACGGTAGGCTACGGCCGTCGGTATCGGGTGGAGCGCGACAGCACGATTGCGCTGGTGCCCGTGGGCTATGGCGACGGCTACCCGCCGGCCCTCTCGGGCGTGGGGGACGTGCTGATCGGGGGCCGGCGCGCGCGCGTCGTGGGCGCGGTCAACATGGACTCGATCACCGTGGATGTGACCGGTCTGCCGGGCGTACGACCGGGCGACGAGGTCGTGCTGATTGGCCGACAGGGCGATGAGCGCGTGTCGGTCGAGGAGCTCGCGCAACGCGCGGGGACGATCCCCCACGAAATCCCCACTCGCCTCGGCCCGCGTCTGCCGAGAATCTACCATGGCGGTGAATCGTGAACGGCCAACCGGGGCGGCTTGACCGCGTGTGTGTGAGAGTGCCCGCGACCGCCGCGAACCTCGGCCCGGGGTTCGATAGCCTAGGCCTCGCGCTGGGGCTGTTCAACACGGTGGAGGTGGTTGGCCTCACCCCTAGCCCCTCTCCCTCCGGGAGAGGGGAACTGGGGCATGAGGTTGAGGGGGAGAGCGCCGATGTGCTCCCCCGCGATGAGCAGAACCTCGTGCGCCGCGCGATGGCGGCAGTCGCGGAGCGCGCCGGGGTGAGGCTGCCGCCGGTCGACGTGCGCCAGGTGAATGCGATTCCTCTTGCGCGAGGCCTCGGCAGCAGTTCGGCGGCGATCGTCGGCGGATGTGTCGCGGCGAATGAGCTACTCGGTAGGCCGCTCTCGCAGGATGATCTTCTCGCCGTCGCCGTCGCCATCGAGGGGCACCCGGACAACGTAGCGCCCGCGCTGCTGGGTGGACTCACGGTGTGTTACGCGGCGGGCGAGGGCACGGGTTGCCTGCGTCTCGACCCCGTGGACCCGCCCCGCACGGTGGTGGCGATCCCCGACTACGAGGTCGAGACCGAGCAAGCGCGCCGCGCCCTGCCGGCTTCGGTGCCGCGCCTCGATGCGGTCCTGAACGTGGGCCATGCTGGCGCCGTGGTGGCAGCCTTCGCCACGGGTCGGTACGACGCTCTCCGGGCCGCGATGGAGGACCGCCTGCATCAGCCGTATCGCGCGCATCTCGTGCCCGGCATGGACGAGGCGATTCGCGCGGCGCTCGAAGCCGGCGCTCTCGGCGCGTGCCTCAGCGGCTCCGGCCCCACGATCATCGCCTTTGCCCACGAGCGGGAAGAGGCCATCGCCGAGGCGATGGTGCGAGCCCTGGCGAACGTCGGCGTGAAGGCGGAGACGAAGACCCTCGACGTCTGCCTCAAGGGCGCATCCGTCACGCGCGCATTGTCCTGAAGGGAAGGTGCCCATTGGCCGACATTGCGTTGTCCGAGCTTGCCGCAACCATCGACTCATACCGGAGCTTCGTCGTTGAGACCCTCCCCGCCCTGATCCGCTTCGAGAGCACGCAGGGCCAGGAGCGCGAAGTTCAGGCGCACGTGAAGGACCTCTTCGAGCAGGCCGGCTGGCCGGGCGAGTACCGCGCGATCCCCGACTCGATCTTCGAGGACGAGGAGTACTCCCACGGCGACTTCGAGCAGCCCTACGAGGGCCGCTGCAACCTCGTTGCCACGCGCGAGGGAACGGGCGGCGGGCGCAGCGCCATCCTGCAGACCCACGCGGACGTCATCCCCGCCGGCGAGTGGGAGCAGGCCTTCGAGCCGGTCATCGAGGGCAACCGGATCATCGGTCGCGGCGCGACGGACTGCAAGGGCCAGATCGTCACGATGCTCTGCGCGCTCAAGGCGCTCGACGACCTCGGCGTGAAGCTCGCGGGCGACGTGGAGTGTCAGGTGGTCATCGAGGAGGAGGTCGGCGGCAACGGCGCGCTCGCGCTGATCCGCCAGGGCTGCGCGGCAGACGGCGTCATCGTGCTCGAGGGCACGGACCTGCAGATTCACCCCGCAAACCGCGGCGCGATCTGGTTCCGCGCGACGACCTACGGGAAGAGCCTGCACATGGGCCGCCGCCACGAGGGTGTCAACGCGATTGAGAAGATGATGGAAGCGACCCGACTGATGCTGCAATACGAGGAGCGCCTGATCGCGGCGAGCCAGGGCCAACCGATGTTCGCGAAGTATGCGAACCCCGTGCAGCTTTGCCTTGGCACGATCCAGGCCGGCGGCTGGCCGTCGATGGTCGCCGGCGAGTGCGTACTGCAAGGCGGGGTCGGCTTCCTCCCCAACACGCGCATGGCCGACATCAAGCGCGACCTCTGGGACGCGGTCATGCAGACTGATGACGAGTGGCTGAGGGAGCACTTCAAGCTCGAGTTCCCCAAGCTCCACAACGACGCCTACCAGATCCCCGCCGACCATCCGCTGCCGGTCACGCTGCACGGCGCGTGTCGGGAGCTGGGTCTGCCGAGCGAGGTCTTCGGCTGGAATGTAAGCTGCGATGCGCGGCTCTACAAGTGCCTCGCCGACCTGCCGACCGTCGTCTTCGGCCCCTCCGACATCCGTCAGGCGCACGCCGCGGGCGAGAGCATCGGAATCGACGAGGTTCTCACCGGCGCGAAGGCCTTGGCGCTGGGCATTGCGCAGTGGTGTGGGACTGCGTAGGAGCGGAGACATGCGAGGCGGCCGGTTGCCACTGCTTCTGCTGGGGTGTCTGACCATGAGCCACGCAGATGCACAGAGGCTCTTCCCGATCGACCTCCCGGGCGGCGAGTGGTGTCAGTTCCGCGCGGCGGCCTATCGCGAGCGGGTGTGCGGCGTCATCTACCGGACCGCGAGCCCTGCCACGAACGGGATGCCGGTGGGCGGCGTGGACACGGGCTGCCTGGACCTGGAGACGAGCGGGCTGCTCGGGTACTGCACGCTGTTCAACTCCCACGTGCCCCGGCGCGGGCCGCTGGGCTTACCCTTCCTGGGCCTGAGTGTCGGCGGCGCGACGTGGGTGCTGTGCCATGCACCGGGCACCGTTGAGACAGGCCTGCAGCCGCTGACCTCCTGGCAGCTTCAGCCCGATCTCGGCGCGCATCAGCGCCTGTGGGCGCCCTCGCCGACGCAGCTCCCGGCGTGGTTCAGGAGCGTGGGCGAGGCGCCCTTCGACATGCCCGCGGGGCGCGTGATCTGCCACAGCGAGGGTGTGCTGCGGTGGACCAGCCCCGTGTCGGGAGCGCTGACCATCTCCGGAGGTTTGTGGCTCACCCGCGACCTCGACCGGCCGCAGAATTGGGAGCTACGCAGGAACGGCCTCACGCTGACCAAGGGCGAGTTGCGCTGGGGCCCGACCTCGGCGCAGCCGCAAGGCTTTGAGACGGGGAGCGGCGGCGCGCAAGCCCTGAGTCTGCGGGTCGAGGAAGGCGATGTGCTCGAACTCGTGCTGACGCGGATCGGCACGTTCGGCGACTACGTCGGCATCGACCTGACGCTGAGCGCCGGCGGCCAGACATGGGATGTGGCACGGGACTGGAGCGACGAGCAGAACCCGAACGGGCCGTGGACCTACGACTCGACCGGCCGCCCGGCGGCCCCGGCGGCGCTGTTCGGGCCCGGCAGTCCGCTCCGCCAGGCGACCGAGGTGCACTATTGGGGTCACTACCCCATCGCGGACATCGAGTTCGAGACCGATGCGCCCGTGCAGGTGGGCCTGCGTGCGTGGTCGCCGTTCCTCCCCGGCGATGTCGTGGACTCGATGATGCCCGGCGCTGTCTTCGAGGCGCACCGGCGCAACCCGGGCCCAGAGCCCCAGCAAGGCACGGTCCTCCTCACATTCCCCGGTCCTACGCCGGACGAGGCGGGCGCGGCGAGCTTCACGCGGGACGCCGTGAGCGGCGCTTGCCGAGGCGTTCATGTCCACGGTCCTCTCGCCTCGTATGCACTAACCGTCGCGGGCGAGGGGAACGTCCGTATCGGCGGGGGCCTGGGAGCACGCCGGTCGGCATGGTCGGCGGCCGGTGAGACGTTGCCCGAGCCGCGCGACGACGACGCCGGTGCGACGGTAGCCGTGGACTTCCGGCTCGCGCCGGGCGAGAGCCGCGTGGTGCCCTTCGTGCTGTCGTGGTGTGCGCCGACATGGAAGGGCGGCGGCTTCAATGCCTCGCCGGCGGGCAACACCTTCACCCACATGTACGCTCGGCACTACCCCGACGCGGGCGAGACGGCGAAGCGGCTGGCGCGGGACAGGCAGCGCCTCCTCCTCCGCGTCATCGCCTGGCAGCAGGTGGTCTACGCCGAGCAGTCGCTTCCGCCGTGGCTGCGCGACTCGCTCATCAACGTGCTCTACATGATCGCCGAGGACGGGTATTGGGCGCAGAAGCAGGCGCCGCTGCCGGACTGGGTGCGCGAGGAGGACGGCCTGTTCGGCATGAACGAGTGCCCGCGCGGCTGCCCGCAGATCGAGTGCATCCCCTGCAGCTTCTACGGCAGCCTGCCGCTCGCGTACTTCTTCCCGGAGCTTCAGCTCTCGACCATCCGCGGCTATCAGGGCTACCAGCTTCCCGATGGCGCGCCGCCGTGGATCTTCGGCGGTTGCACGGGGAGCACGCCGCCCATCGACTTCGCCTGCCCCACGCGCGGGTATCAGTTCGCCTCGAACGGGATCAGCCTCGCGGGGATCGTGGACCGCTTCCTCCTCTGCCGCGATACGCCCGACCACGCGTACCTCCGCGAGCTGTACCCGATGATGAAGCGCAGCGTCTCCCACACCGTCGCCCTGCGCTCCACGCCGTCCTACTCCATCGGGGAGAGGATCATCTCGATGCCCGACGGGAACGAGGGTACCGAGTGGTTCGAGGCCCCGGAACCCGGTTGGGCGGGCATGACGGCGCATATCGGCGGCCTGCACCTCGCGGAGCTGCGCATCGTCGAGCGCATGGCGCGCGAGGTGGGCGACACGGACTTCGAGCGCCAGTGCGCCGAGTGGATCGCCGCCGCGCAGCAGGCCATGGAGCAGCGCCTCTGGGACGAGCGCGGCTACTACCTGAACTACCTGGAGCCTGAGACCGGTCGGCGGTCGGACCTCGTGTTCGGCTATCAGCTCGACGGCGAGTGGGTCATCGCTCACCACGGCCTGACGCCCGCGCTGCCCGAGGAGCGCATCCACACCGTCATGGACACGGTGAAGCGCTGCAACGCGGCGGTCACGAAGTACGGCGCCGTGAACTACGCGAACCCGGACGGCACCGTCGCGAACCCGGGCGGCTACGGCGCGTACAGCTACTTCCCGCCCGAGCTGTTGATGCTCGCGATGACGTACATGTACTACGGCGAGCGCGACTTCGGCCTGGAACTCGCGCGCAAGGCCTGGCACAACATCGTCTGCCGGCAGGGCTACACGTGGGACATGCCTAACATTATGCGCGGCGACGTCGATACCGGCGAGCGGACCTTCGGCAACGACTACTACCAGGACATGATGCTCTGGTCGCTGCCCGCCGCCCTCGCCGGACAGACCGTGGACGGGCCCTGCAAGCCGGGCGGGTTGGTGGACCGAGTCATCCAGGCCGCGCGCCCGTGACGTTGACGTGCCGTTGTCTTGCTCAGCACTTCGCACTTCGCGCTTCGCACTGCCTTCAAGGAGGACCACGTTGGCACAAGCACGGATCGGAGTCATCGGTGTCGGGACGTTTGGGATCAACCACCTGCGCTGCTTCCGGCAGCTTGGGTATCTCGGCGTCGCCGAGCTGGTCGCGGCGGCGGACATCAACGAGAAGCTGCTCGCTGAGCGTCAGGCCGAGTTCGGGATGCCGGTCTACACGGACTATCGGGAGATGCTGGAGAAGGAGCAGCTTGACGGCGTCACCGTCGTCACGCCCGACCCGCTGCACAAGGACATCGTCATCACCTGCGCCGAGGCGGGCAAGCACATCCTCTGCGAGAAGCCACTCGATGTGACCGTCGCTGGGTGCCAACAGATGATCGACGCCTGCGCGCAGAACGACGTGCTCCTGCAGGTGGACTTCCACAAGCGCTTCGACGAGTACCACCTGGAGATGAGGCGCAAGATCGTTGCAGGGGACATCGGCAAGGTGCAGTACGGGTACTCGCACATGGAGGACCGGATCGAGGTGCCGCGCGACTGGTTTCCCAACTGGGCGCGCAACTCGTCGCCCGCGTGGTTCCTGGGAATCCACTTCTACGACCTCACGCGCTTCCTGCTGCACGCTAACGGCGTGCGCGTCTGGGCGACCGGCTGCAAGGGGAAGCTGCAGAGCCTGGGCGTAGACACCTGGGACTCCATCCAGGCGAAGGTCGAGTTCGACTGCGGCGCGTGCGTCACGTTCGATACCGCCTGGATCCTGCCGGACGGCTTCGAGGCCATCGTGAACCAGGGCATCCGTCTCGTCGGCGAGAAGGGCCT
>Ga0194113_10002237_pt1 | contig 26587 bp, 26 predicted proteins | sample TA2MahC200mmetaG_FD_146193 | JGI IMG/M metagenome (GOLD analysis project Ga0194113, IMG submission 146193) | Freshwater microbial communities from Lake Tanganyika, Tanzania - TA2015017 Mahale Deep Cast 200m | ecosystem: Environmental > Aquatic > Freshwater > Lake | place: Tanzania: Lake... | reverse complement strand
GATCGACATAACTGAATAGCGACCCAGATCGCGCGTCCGCGCCTCGCATGATTCATTCCTCGCTGATAATGCGAGAATGAATCACATCGAGATTCGAGGCGCCAGAGACTTTTTCAACAGCCTGCTAGGCGCCTTACTTCCAGCGCGTATCGAATTTCGCGAGGTTGAAGGGCGGTTTGTAGGGATGCAGCGGGTTCTCGCCGCTGAACGGCTTCACCACGGTGAGAATGCGCTCGCGATGTTTCAAGGGCGCGAAGCCAGAGGGGTCCTGCGCGCCGGTGAAGCCGAAAAGATGCGCCGGATCGACATTGACCTTGAACGACGGCGGCGGACGCATCCAGCTCTGCGTCGCCACATCCATGTAGGCGGTCTTCAGCATGTGGTTGAGGCCCCACTGAGTCGGCACGAAGCAGGACTTCGAGGAATCCGACATGTCCCAATAATAAGTGTCCGGCCGCAATTCGAGGGTGGCGTCGCCTTCGAAAATCGCGATCGACCCGTCGTGCATGAGATGCCGCACCTCGGCGAAGCCCGCGAAGGGGTCGACGAGATGATAATAGACCCCAAGACAGAGAATGATGTCGAAGGTCTCGTTGAGCTTCGAGGCTTCGTAGATCGATACGCTCTGATTGATCTCGACGTTGGATTTTAACAGCTTCTTGGCGAGGCGCAGCCCTGCGCCGCTCGCCCAGTTCTGGCTGACGTCATCCGTTGCGAGCACGCGTTTGGCGCCGCGCCGCTCGGCGTAAAAGCTCCAAAATCCATCCCAACAGCCGACTTCGAGCACGCTTTTTCCAGTAAAATCGATCTTGTCGAGTTCGCTCTCGATGAAACGCCAGATACGGCGGTGATCTTCGGCTTGCGAGACGCTGACGGCGCGCAGTCCGTCGCCGAAATCGAATTCATGATACCAATGAATGGCGTCAATTTCCTTTTGCAGCGCCTCACGCGAAGCTGCGTCCTGCACGTCCATCGAATGTTCCTTGGATGACTATTGCGACAGGCGCGCGAAAGCGCCCGCTCTCTATCGCGGCGACGGCGCGGAGTTTGCCTTTATTCGGCGCTCCATGCAAGGCGGGGGCGCGACGCTGCGCCGTCGGCGCGCTCCATCTCCAACGCGAACTCGCGAATGCGCGGCGCAACCTCCTCGCGGAATCGCGAGCCGTTGAAGACGCCGTAATGACCCACGCCTTTCTGCACATAATGGCGCTTGCGCGCCGCCGGGATGTTGGCGCACAGATCCAGCGCCGCCTCGGTCTGGCCGACTCCGGAGATATCGTCCTTTTCGCCTTCGACAGCAAACAGCGCCGTGCGCCGGATCGACTTGAGATCGATCAGATTGCCGCGGTGCCGGAACAGGCCGAGCGGCACTTGATGACGGACGAAGACCCGATCGACGGTCTGCAGGTAGAATTCCCCGGTCAAATCCATTACCGCGAGATATTCGTCATAGAAATCGCGGTGCTTCTCGGCCGAGTCGCCATCGCCCTCGACGAGATGATTGAACATTTCGAGATGGGCCGAGATGTGCCGCTCGAAATTCATCGACATGAACCCGGAAAGCTGCAGAAAGCCGGGGTAGACCTGACGTCCCATGCCTGCGTGCGGGAAGGGCACCGTGTGAATGCAGTGGGTGCGGAACCAATCGATGCCGCGCTGCTGCGCGAGCTTGTTGACGGCGGTAGGGTTGACCCGCGTGTCGATGGGGCCGCCGATCAGCACCATGGATTCTGGAATGTCCGGATCGTCTTCCGCCTCCATCGTGGCGACCGCGCAGATCAGCGGCACGGAAGCCTGACAGACTCCCAGCGTGTGCACGGGCGCGCCCGTCGCGTTCGGCGCAAGGAAGCGCATCATTTCGCAAAGGTAGTCGATATAATCGTCGAGATCGAAGGCGGCGTCGGCGAGCGATACCGTGCGCGCGTCGCTCCAGTCCGTAATATAAACGTCGTGGGTCGGCAGGAACGCTTCGACCGTGCCGCGCAAAAGCGTCGCGTAATGGCCGGACATCGGCGCGACGATGAGCAGTTTCGACTGCTTGGGCGCGGGACCAGGAAACTGCCGATTGAAATGCAGCAGTCCGCAAAAAGGCCGGCTCCAGACGATTTCCTCGACGATTTCCACCTCAACGCCGTCGACAACGGTCGTATCCAAGCCGAACAGCGGCTTGCCATAGCGTCGCGTCATGCGTTCGAAGAGCTCCGCGGACGCGGCGATGCTACGGCCGAGCGACGTGTGATGCATCGGATTGAGCGGGTTTTTCAGCGCGTGCAACATGGCGTCAGTCGCCGCACGCGCAGGCGCGAAAGCCAAGTGCAACATTTCGTATAGCTGGTAGGACATTCGATCCATGTTACGCTTCTCCCGCCACCCCCATCGCGGCCGCCGCGCCGCGCGTTTCATGCTGCACTGCACAAATCAACCTACAACAAATTCAAAATGGGCGAAATCTAAAATCTGACGAGTAGAGCTGTTGCTCTTTCCCGCTGAAAATTCACAATCTGGAGATATTCACGCAGTCAAGGCGCCGATTGCAAGCGCAAACCAGAGCGCTGCGTCGGCGCGTCCATAGAGCGCCAGCGCCCGGCGGATATCGGCGACGGTCGCCTCCCGCCTTCCCTGTCCGATTGTCGCGGCCTCCACCTCAGACCCCCCATAGGCGCGCGGCCCGCCGAGCTCAAGGCCGAGGGCTCCCGCTGCCGCGGCTTCGGGCCAGCCCGCATTGGGGGATGCGTGGTTCGGCGCGTCCCGTCGGGCCGTCGCCAGCGCCAGCGCCGGAGAGGCGCCGCTCAGCATCACGGCGCCGGCCGTCAGCAGGCCCGCCGCCGCGCGCGCGGGGAGGAAATTCATCAGATCGTCGCAGCGCGCCGCGGCCCAGCCAAAGGCGAGATAGCGCGAAGACCTGTGGCCGATCATGCTGTCGGCGGTGTTGACGGCCTTGTAGGCGAGCGCGCCGGGGAGGCCAAAGACGGCGAGCCAGAGCGCCGGCGCGACGACGCCGTCGGAAAAATTCTCGGCGAGGCTCTCGATCGCGGCGCGGGCGACCCCGGCCGCGTCGAGCGCCGACACATCGCGGCCGACGATCTTCGCCACCGCCGCCCTTCCGGCTTCGAGCGAGGTCGCCAGACCATCGGCGACGGCGGCGACATGGGCGTGAAGGCTGCGCTGCGCCAGAAGGGTCGAGGCCGCCAGGCCGAGCGCGATCCACCCGAAGGGCAGCGCAAGCGCCGCGCGTTCAATCAACGCGCCGGCGCCTGCCGCGATCACGAGAAGCATGGCGAGCGCGACGAGCCCTTTGACCCGCCGAACCTCGAAGGAGTCGCCTTCACGATTAAGGCGGCGATCGAGCCAAGCGATCAACGCGCCGAGCCATGTCGCCGGATGGCCGATTTTGCCAAAGAGCGTGCCGGGATAGCCGACGCCCGCCTCGATGGCGAGCGCCAGCAGCGCGAGTTTGAAATTCACCGCCCGAAGAGCGCGGTGATCGACGCCTTGGCGAGCGCGTTCTGATTGATTGTGAAGCCGGCGATGGCCGTGCGGCCATGGGCGGCGTCGCCGAGCTTATCGGTCTTGAGCGCGTATACGGTGAAGACGTAGCGGTGCGGCTTGCCGGGCGGCGGGCAGGGGCCGCCATAGGCCTTGTCGCCGAAGTCAGTCTCCAGCTGATGCGCGCCAAGCGGCAGATTTTTGCCAGAAGCGTCTCCCGCGCCCCGCTTCAAACCGCGAACGTCGGCGGGGATGTCGACGACGAGCCAGTGCCAGAAGCCGGCGCCGCCGGTCGGGGCATCGGGATCGTGCACGGCGAAGGCGAAGCTCTTCGTGCCGGCCGGCGGGTCGCTCCAAGTGAGCTCGGGCGAGACGTTGCCGCCGGTGCAGCCGAAGGAATCATAGACATGTTTCGTGTCGATGGTCTTGCCTTCGGCGATGTCGGGGCTCGTGAGTTCAAAAGCGTGGGCGCCGCTGGAATCCGCGGCGGCCAGCGCCATAAGGCCGAGGAAGGACGAAACGCTGCGAAACATGGACGCGTGCTCCTCAAATATGGAAATCGCCGCATCTTGTAACGGATCGGCGCGCTGGTGTCGCGCGTCGGCGCTTCGCGGTAAAGAGGGCGCATGAGCGATGCGGGAAGCGAGCGTCCTTTGCGCCGCGGCTGGACGACGGGCGCCTGCGCCACCGCTGCGGCGCGCGCCGCCTTCGAGGCGCTGACGACCGGCGCGCCGCCGCCGGACCCGGTCGAAATCGCGCTGCCCTCTGGGAAGCGGGTCGCCTTTGCGCTGGCGACATTCGAGCGCGGCGAGGATTTCGCCCGCGCTGGCGTGGTCAAGGACGCCGGCGACGACCCTGACGTCACACATGGCGCTCTTGTATGCGCCCGGGTGCGGGTTGGCGCGCCGGGCGCCGGCGTGCGCTTCTTTGCGGGCGAGGGCGTCGGCGTTGTGACTCGTCCCGGCCTGCCCCTGCCGCCCGGCGAGCCGGCGATCAATCCAACGCCGCGAAAGATGATGACCGAGACGATCATGGAGGCGAGCGTAAACATCGGCGTCGCTCCCGACGCCGACATTGAAGTTTCAATTCCCGGCGGCAAAGAACTCGCCAAACATACGCTCAACGGCCGTCTCGGGATCGTTGGCGGTCTTTCCATTCTCGGTACGACCGGGATCGTCACGCCATTTTCCTGCGCCGCCTGGATCGACAGCATTCATCGCGGCGTCGATGTGGCGCGCGCCGGCGGCCTGACCCATATCGCCGGCGCGACAGGTTCGACATCGGAAGCCGCGGTGAAGCAACTTTATGATCTGCCGGAAATGGCGCTCATCGAAATGGGTGATTTCGTCGGAGGACTTCTGAAATATCTTCACAAGCATCCGGTCGCTCGGGTGACGATCGGCGGCGGCTTCGCCAAGATGATAAAGCTCGCGCAGGGACGGCTCGATCTTCACTCGGGGCGTTCGAGCGTCGATTTTGCGAAATTGGCCCGAACCGCGAGAGAGGTCGGCGCTGGTCGCGAGATCGCGGCGCTCATCGCCAACGCCAACAGTGCGCTCGAAGCCTTGCAGATCGCTCAAGGCGCAGGCGTCGATTTGGCCGCGCCCCTCGCGCATGCCGCCTGGAGAACCGCCGCACGGGCGCTCGATACGGCGGACAGCGAATTGGAAATCATCATATTCGATCGCGAGGGCGTTCTGCTGGCGCGCGCGCCGTTCCAGAGAGCTCAGACATGAGCACAAATCCGAATCTCGCGCTCGTGCTCGGCGGCGCGCGCTCAGGCAAGAGCGCTTACGCGGAGCGCCTTATCGCCGCGCATCCGGGGCCGTGGATCTACATTGCGACGGCCGAGATGCTCGATGACGAGATGCGCGCGCGCGTTACGGCGCATCGTCTGCGGCGCGGCGAGAACTGGCGCACGATTGAAGCGGCGCAAGCGCTCGTCGAAGCGATCGGCGAAGCGCCGTCCGATCGCCCGCTGCTCATCGATTGCCTCACATTGTGGCTGAGCAATCGGCTGCTCGGCGGCGCCGATCTTTCATCTGATCGCGCGGCGCTCGTGCATGCCCTGTCATCCCGCGTCGCGCCGACTGTCGCAGTCTCGTCGGAAGTTGGATTGTCTATTGTGCCGGACAATGCGCTGGCGCGCTCATTTCGTGATGCGGCAGGAGAATTGCATCAGGCAGTGTCGCGGATTGCGGGAAGAGTCGCGCTCGTCGTTGCGGGCAATCCGTTGATCGTGAAAGGCGGGTCGATCATGTGATTGACGCCACCGCCAATTAAAATTCGTAGCCCTGTTCGCTTTTTTAAGGAGAACATTGATGTCCAGCTCGTTACGCGCAAGAATCTTCGTCGCCGTTGCGATGGCTGCCCCATTTACATTCAGTGCTGCGTCAGGCGCCGAGCGCCTGCCGGCTTACGGCGCGAATCTATCCGAAACGTCGGTGTCGGGACTCTCGTCGGGCGCGGCGATGGCTCTTCAATTCCATATCGCGCATTCGGGCGTCGTCAAAGGCGCCGGGATCATCGCCGGCGTGCCCTATGATTGCGCCGAACAGAGTTCGAATCAGGCGACCAAAAATTGCATGAAGCCGGAAGCCGACCATCCGGTTCCCGATCCGGCCCATCTCAAGGACATCACCGATTCGCTTGCGCGTTCCGGAGCGATCGACGACGTGGCTAATCTGAACGGCGCGCGCGTTTGGCTCTTTTCCGGCGGCAACGATAAGACGGTTTTTCCTGTCGTGATGAATGCGGCGCGCGACTATTACGCCTACTACGTGCCGCCCGATCGCATCGCCTATCGAAACGACATCGACGCTGGCCACGCCATGGTGACGGAAGACTATGGCGACAAGGATTGCGCCGTGACCAAGGCTCCATTCATCGTCGACTGCGACTTCGACGCGGCGAAAGCCTCGCTCGAACAGATTTACGGCCCGCTGAATCCGGCGAGCGCGCAGCCTGCCGGAAAATATATCGAGTTCGATCAGAAGGAATTTCTGCCAGACGGCAATCCTTACAATCACAGTCTGAGCGATGTCGGCTACGCCTATGTGCCGCACGTCTGCGCCTTGGAGACCTGTCGCGTGCATGTCGCGCTGCATGGCTGCAGACAGCAGGCCGCCGAAATCGGCGACGCCTTCTATAAGCATGCGGGCTATAATCGCTGGGCGGACACGAACCACATCATCGTCGTCTATCCACAAACCATCAGCCGCTGGGGATGGGGTTGGCCGTTCTACACGCTGAATTTCGTGCTCAATCCCAACGCCTGCTGGGATTGGTGGGGCTATGACAGCGCGCTGCACCACACGAAAAAGGGACCGCAGATCGCCGCCATTCGCGCGATGGTCGACAGGCTCGCAACGAAGCCTTAAAGTGCGTGGGGCGCCGGCGCGTCGTCCTTGGAACCGGCGCTTCGATCTCGGCTGAAAGCCTGTCGCCATAATCTCGCCAGATGAAGGTTTTTCTTTCAGCCGACCGAAAAGGCGTGGCGCGCCGCCACGCTTTTGGCGCAGGGCAGGGGCGCCCCTGCGGCGCGATTGGTCGATTGAGCTTGGAAGGCGTCGGGACGCGCAGGCGTTCCGCAACGTCGCAATGGGGCAGCATATGTCGATTTTGGCTCGTTTATTCAGTATGTTAGCCTTCGCGTGCGCCTTGTCGCTAGGGGCGGCGCCGGCGCGCGCCGACCTGATGGACTCGATCACCAATGGATTTGGCCTCTTCGGCGGCGGCGGGACCAAATATCAGACCGAGATTACGCCCGACATTCCGGCCGACGATCTCTATAACGCTGGGTTGGCGCGGCTGAAGTTGAAGGATTACGAGGGCGCGACGAAAAAGTTCGGCGAATTGGAGAAGCAGTATCCGTCATCGGACTGGGCGCGCAAAGGCCTCCTCATGACGACCTTCGCTCAGTTCGAGCAGCCCAAATATGACGACGCCGTACAGTCGGCGCAGCGCTATATTGGCCTTTATCCGAACTCGCCTGACACGCCTTACGTTTACTATCTCGCCGGCATGTCCTTTTACAATCAGGTGCCCGACGTGATGCGCGACCAGCAGTCGGCCGAGAAGGCGCTGGACGTTTTCGGACAGCTCATACAGAAGTTTCCGAAGTCCGAATATGTGAACGACGCCCGCTACAAAATTCAGGTGACGCGAGACCAGCTCGCCGCCAAGGAGATGAACGTCGGGCGCTTCTATCTCCTTCGCAAGAATTACCCTGCGGCGATCAATCGCTTTCACGACGTTCTCGGCAAATATCAGACGACGCGTCACACCGAAGAGGCGCTCTATCGCCTTACCGAAGCCTATCTCGCCATGGGCGTAACCAATGAGGCGCAGACCGCCGCCGCCATCCTGGGGCACAATTTCCCGGACTCGCAGTGGTATAAGGACGCGCACGCCTTGCTGAAGACCGACGGTCTGGAGCCGCACGAACACACTGATTCGTGGCTCTCCAAGATCGGCAAGACGCTGCACGCGATATAGAGCGCGCTGCGAAAAAGTGGGAACCGGTTTTTCGTGTAGAGCGCGCTCTAAACTTTTGGAATCGATCACGTTGTCTGCGTTCAGGCGAGTCCGTCTAAACGCAGCTTGATCTAGCCGCTACGCGTTGAAAAACACGCCTCCATAAAGGCGCCGGCGTGCGCGAGCGCGCGCCGGCCCTCGTCAAGTCGCGCGTTCCATAAGGGCCACGCGTGAATCATGCGCGGCCAGATTTCCAACGTGACCGAGACGTCGGCCGCGCCGGCCGCTGCGGCAAACCGCGTCGAATCGGCGAGCAGCGTTTCGTTGGAGCCGATCTGAACGAGGAGCGGCGGCAAGCCGGCAAGATTGCCGAAAAGCGGGGAGATGCGCGGGTCGCGGCGATCGAGCCCCGGCGGGACATAGGCCGCCGCAAGCTCTTCGAGATAGGGTCTATGCAGCAGCGGATCGACGGCGTCCTTCGACGTCAGCGTTTCGCCCGATAGCGTGAGATCGGTCCAGGGCGACGCGAGCCAGGCGCATGAGGGAAGCGCCTCGCCCAGATCGCGCAGGCGCATGATTAGGGCAAGCGTCAGTCCGCCGCCGGCGCTGTCGCCGCCCACCGCAATTTGCCCGGCCGAAAAACCTTGTCCGCGAAGAAATCGCCAAGCCGCAAACGCGTCGTCATAGGCTGCGGGAAACGGATGTTCCGGCGCCAATCTGAATTGGACGGCGAGCGCGCGGGCGCGCGCCGCGCGTCCGGCCTCGGTCGCCATTCTCCGATGGCTGACGATCGAGCCTGAGCAATAGCCGCCGCCGTGAAAGAAGAGGAGCGCGCGCGAGGGATCGCTCGTCGGCGCGCAGGACCATTCGGCGGGCATGCAGTCGATCGAAATTGGCTCAAGCGAAATATCCGGCGCCGCCGGCCAGACGGCGCCCACCTCCTCGATACGGGCGCGCCGGGCCGGCCAGCCGACCGGTCTCGGCTTGGCGCTGAGCAGGGCGCGAATCTCGTTGATGTCGACCTCGGCCATGAAAATCTCCGTTTTGAAACGGCCCTTAGGAACTATAATCCGGCGCGCCTTTCCGCCAGCGAAGGATCATCGAGCAAAGACGCCATGCTGGTTCGTCTCTCCATCCGCGACATCGTGCTGATCGACGCGCTCGACCTCGAGTTCGCGCCGGGCCTGACGACGCTCACCGGCGAGACCGGCGCGGGAAAGTCGATCCTGCTTGACGCCTTCGTCCTGGCGCTTGGCGGTCGCGGCGACGCATCGCTCGTGCGCGCCGGCTGCGAGCAGGGACAGGTGACTGCGGTCTTCGATACGCCCTTAGACCATCCTGCTCACCTCGCGGCCCGCGAATTCGGCCTCGCGAGCGGCGATGAGCTTGTTTTGCGCCGCGTGCAGGCCGCAGACGGCCGCACCCGCGCCTTCGTCAACGATCAGCCGGCGACGGCGCAGGCGCTGCGCGCGATCGGGCGCGAACTCGTCGAGATCCACTGTCAGCATGACGAACGCGCGTTGGTCGATCCGAGCGCCCATCGTGCGCTCGTCGATGCGCATGGCGGCCTCGTCGCGCAAGCGAATGACGTTCGCGCGCGTTACGCAGCCTGGCAGGCGGCGCGGCGCGCGCTGGCCGAAGAAGAAGACCGTGTCGCCAAGGCGCGCGCCGAGGCCGAATTCTTGCGCCATGCGCATGGAGAGCTTTCGGAGCTCGCGCCGCAGGCGGGCGAGGAAGAGGCGCTCGCCGAGCGGCGGCTCTTCATGCAACGCGCCGAAAAGGTTGCGTCGGACATTTCCGATGCGCTCTCGGCTTTCTCCAATGACGGATCGCCGGCGCGCGAAATCGCCCAGGCGGCGCGGCGGTTGGAGCGGCGTCTGACTCAGGCGCCGCAACTCCTGGACGCGCCCGCCCGCGCGCTGACGCAAGCGGTCGACGCCCTCGGCCTGGCCGAAGAGGCGCTGGAGCGGGCGCTCGCCGAAACAAAGTTCGATCCGGCGGAATTGGAGCGCGTCGAGGAGCGGCTGTTCGCGCTGCGCGGCGTCGCCCGCAAGCATCAGGTCGCGGTGGCGGACCTTGCGAAGCTCGCCGAGAAATTCGCGGACGATCTTGCGGCGCTTGACGCCTCCGAAGCGCAGCTGGTCGCGCTGGCGCGGGCGCTTTCCAACGCGAAGCGGTCTTTCGACGATGCCGCTTCGGCGCTCTCGCTTGCGCGCCAGAAGGCGGCGCAAAGGCTCGATGCGCTGGTCGACGCCGAATTGAAGCCGCTGCGCCTGGAGGGCGCGCATTTTTCGACGCAGGTGACGAGCGATCCTGAGTCCGCTGGGCCGGAAGGGATCGACCGCGTCGAATTCTGGGTGCAGACCAATCCGGGATCGCGCCCCGGTCCGCTGACCAAAGTCGCCTCGGGCGGCGAACTCGCGCGCTTCATGCTGGCGCTCAAAGTCGTGCTCGCCGATCGCGGCTCGGCGCCGACGCTGGTTTTCGACGAGATCGACACCGGCGTCGGCGGCGCGGTCGCCGACGCCATCGGCCAGAGATTGGGGCGTCTCGCCAAACGCGCCCAGGTGCTCGCCGTCACCCATGCGCCGCAGGTCGCCGCGCGCGCCGGCCAGCATCTGCGGATCAGCAAGGGCGCGCCGGCGAAACCGGGCAAGGACAAGCGCGTCGCGACCAGTGTCGCGGTGCTGGCGGAAGGCGAGCGGCGCGAGGAAATCGCCCGCATGTTGTCGGGCGCCGCGATCACCGAGGAGGCGCGCGCGGCGGCGGCAAGGCTGCTGGAGGGGGCGGGGTAGGGGGAACGCCTTTGGGCGGTGGTTGAGTTCGATTTTCGTCTTTGGGCAGGAAACGTAAGCTTTTGGGTAGCAGGCGGCCATCGTGCGATGCGATGGCGCTTTCCGCGCGGGCTCCCCTCTTGTCAAAGAGGCCAAACTCGAGAAATCTATGTCCCAACTGGTTCCCGTAAGGCAATAATGATGAATAGTAGCTTTTTCAGTCCATGGTAGAGAATTGTACAAAATGTGGAACGCAAATCCGACCAAACGAACGAGCGTGTTCAAATTGCGGACGCGACGCAGGATTTCCCAACGTCCGAGCTGCAAATGCTCCTGAAGAGCGAGCGGCGCTTGAGGCGCGCTTTAACACCGCGCGCACCTCGTCCGCCGTCCGGGGCACCACAATTGAGCTTGACTATTTTGTGAACGAGGTCGGCCGCCACTCCCGCGCCGTCATGAACCGGTCTCTTGGCGCGTTGAATAGCTGGGTGGAAGGTCCAACACCCCTGTTTTGCTCGTTCCATTGTCAGATTGAGGTCTTGGGGCGAGCCCCAAATGAGAGCAACTATGACCAGCAGCGTGTCGCAGCAGAGGCCGCGATAAATCCATTTTGTTATAAGGAGATAAGCTACGCCGCGCTGACCTTAAAGGAAGCCGGGATGGCGATCTATGGGCCATATGCGGTTATCTTGAAAGAAGTGTCGATCGATGATCGAAGCTCGGTCTTCGAAGAGAATCCTTTTGAGTTTAACCAAAAGCACCACGTCGTCGCGGGCCAAAACCCACCTCTCGGATATCGGGCTTCATGGGCGGACCGAGGGACGCTCGCAGGGGCAAAACTTGAGCACAAGCTTGAAAGGGGAATGCAACCTTCTGCGTTTCCTGCAGTTTTAATGGAAGATCGGGGTGCCGATCCGGAATGCGACTATGTGGAGGTGCACATTTTTGGGCCTGTAAGTCGTGTTTCGATCGAACGGGTAATTGGTCCGAAACCTGCGAGGCGCATAGACGTGGCATTGTGGCGTCGTACAGTCCGGGCTCTCGAGAAGCTCGGGGTTGACGTGGAGGAAACTCCATGAGGGCGATCATTTCCGGCGAGGCGGCTGTCTCGGCAATTCTCGGCAGGACGGTTCAACTGCGCCCACTTGGTGCTGAGCCGACTGGGAATTTGCGCCTACACGATCTTGCGCGCGCCTTAGGTGGTTGCCGGGATGTGTGCCTCGTTGAAGTTAAGGATGAGACTGAAGCTGATGCCATGGCCCAACAGGCTTGGGCGGCAGACCGCGCACTTCGTTTCTTCTTGTTCCTACTCGATTCAGAAGAAGAAGCGGACGAGCTAAAAGAATACGCTGAATGCCTTGAAGAACTCGTTGAGGACAAGTCTACCAGACTAAATCTGGAAAGACGTCTGCTCAGTAATGCAATTCCAACGCTAATTGAGATCAATCGCATCAATAAGGCGCTCGAAACTTGCAAGAATGCTTCGGACCTTTTTGAATTTGTTACTTCGTTGCAGCCAACTATCACAAAGATCACTCAGGCATACGATGAGGTCGCTGAAAAAAGCTTTGGCGGCGCTGAGGATAAGTGTCTTTGTCGCGAGTCATTAACGAGAGACGGGACTTTTCGTGACCTTGTTATCGCTATCCACGAAGGCCGGGATATCAATTTTTTGCGTCTTGCGGTAACCGCGAAGCATCGCACTTATGCGCAAGCGTTGAGCGAATTATTTTCGCTACTTCAGCCTAGTAATCATAAACTACCACGGCCGTCCTTGCAAGAGCAAGAGCAAGATAAGGAAGATGATAACTTTGAGCAGTATGATGCATCGAGGGAAGGAGACTATGAGGCGTTCAACCGCGTCCGTGCTCAACAACGAGGGATTATAGAAAGGCTTAAGCAGCACGACTTTATTACTGCTAAGCGGTTCGCTGACCAATTGATCGCAGAGCAGCGTCGGCTTTCAAATAAGGAGCACATTGCAAAATCATTATGTTTTTTGGCGCAACAGGCGAAGCAATACGAAGCTACTGAACTACAGCTTGATTGGGCAGCCCAAGCGAACGAGACCGACCCGTCTGACCCGATGACTTCCGGTCATCTGGCAGATGCGTATATTGGTGCAGGCAATTTCGTCGCTGCTTATGCAGCGATAGAACAGACTGAGCGTCGAGGCGATGCTCTTTACGCGGCAACATCGCGAGCACGAATTCGGCGAATGGAGGGACGTTTCGCTGAAGCATACGAGCTATATTTAGCTGCGGCCTGTGAGCATGATGCTAATGAGAATGTCGTGCACGCATGGACGGGTGTCGCCGAAACACTGCGCGACATGGGGAAATTTGATGACGCCTTAGTTCAATATCGAGCTTTAGTTGAGAGGTGGCCTGATGACGCAGGACTGAGAAGCGGTCTTGCCTCGGTCCTTATGGAGGCAGGCCGGTATAACGATGCAATAAAGGAATTCAATATCGCATTGCAGTATCGCGGGGGCATCGTAGCTGAGAATGGACTGGCAACCTCTTACAAGCTTGCCGGTAACTTCGACCGAGCTTTAGAAATATACGATAGCGTCCTCCAATATGCGCCATTTAGTACCGCGACGCTATGCGGGCGCGCCGAGGTGTTTCGTGCAAATGATGACCTTACTGCCGCTTTGGATGCATACAAACTGGCTGTCGAAAGAGTTTCTCACAACCCCCGACCCTTCGCGGGCCTCGGCCATGTCATGGAGGACCTCGGATGGTTTGAGGATGCGAGAAAAGTATACTCCGAGGGTGAAAGGCGTTTCCCGGGTGACGAATTTATTGCCGTTGGCAGCGCTCGCCTGCTTAGACGGGAGCATAAATTCCAAGAAGCGCTAAAAGCCTTCGATGAACTGGCAGGGCGTTTTCCTTTCAATCGCTGGGTGAAGTGGGCGCGCGGCGATGTGCTGAGGTCGATGGGCCATCCGGAAGCCGCTCTCCAAGCAATGAGTTCAATTCTTGAGGCGTGGCCGGATTACTCGCCAGCCCAGACTTCTAAGGCGTCGCTACTCATCGAGACAGGTCGCTACGACGAGGCAATCGTATTGTTGGATGCTCGGGATGCCGCAGCTAATGATTGGTCGAGAGCAGTGCTTCGCGCCATGATTTGCAAAGCCAGAGACCAGTGGGACGAGGCACTTTTAAGGCTTACTCACAGCCTTAGCAGAGCCAGATTGCCGAGGGAGCGCCGCTTCCTAAAGTCGGCGATCGCGGCGTTGGACTTGCAAGTAGGTCGTCCAGAGGCTGCTGCTCACTTGGTTGAAGCAAAAGCAGGCGAGATCACGAACGTCATCTATTTCCATGCTTTGGCTGCCGCTAGAAAACATCAGAAAGCGAAAAGCCTCTATGAGCGAATGGTTCAAAGCGAACGTGACAGCTCGTATATGGGGATCGTTATTGAAATAGCTCGACGGTTTCGTGTCATTGAAGGAACGCCATCGCATTCACCTGCTTGGATAACTCATCAGGAAGATAAAGCCCTGCTGACTGAGGTTGGTTGATTGGAGCGTTGAGAGGATTGATAAGGCGCTACCACAATCTCTTCACACGCGCAGCCTGCTGCAGTTCTGAAAGCGGGCTGTCCTAAAGTTTGCTTCGAGTCAGATCAAGCCATTCTGCATCCGCTCGGCGGAGCGACTGTTACCGCGAGCTTGCGCCGCCCCTCCCTACGCCGGCAGCATGATCACCTTGGTCTTGATCGGCGTGCGCGAATAGAGGTCGAGCATGTCCTGGCTGAGGAGGCCGGTGCAGCCGCTGGTGATGCCCTGGCCGATCGTCTCGGGGTCGCTGGTGCTGTAGACCGTGTAGGCGCCGTTCTTATAGAGAAAGAGCACGCGGGCGCCGAGCGGATTTTTCAGGCCTCCCGGCATACCGCCGGCGTATTTGCGCGCCTCCGGCTGTCGCGCCATCATCTCCTTGGGCGGCGTCCAAATGGGCCATTCGGCCTTGCGTGGCGCACGTCGGTTTTCTAATCCTCTATCTGGCGCAGAAATTCCGACGTTCTTGCGAGACCTTCCACGAGCACGCCGCGATTATTGGCGTAGCCGATCCGAATATAGCCTTCGCTGTCCATGGCGCTGCCCGGCGTGAACATGACGCCTGTCCGTTCGAGCAGCGCGACGCAAAAATCGCGGGACGTCATACGAGCGTCGAGGCGAACCCACGCCGTCGTGCCCGACTTCGGCTTCACATAGGAGAGGCGCGGCTCCTCGGCGATCCAGGCGTCGAGCAGCGAGAGATTGGTTCGCAAAATGCCGTGGTTGCGTTTGAGGATCGCCTCCCGGCTTTCGAGCGCGATCGATGCGAGGAGATCGTTCAGCATGCCGACGCTGATCGTGTTGTAGTCGCGATGGATGCGCACGCGATCGATCAACTCGACGGGCGCGACGATCCAACCGACGCGCAAGCCCGCGAGCGACCAGGTCTTCGACATGCTGCCTGTGCTAATGCCTTTATCATAGAGGTCCGCGACCGACGCGGTGAATCCTGCGCCGTGCTGGTCGGCGCCGCGATAGACCTCGTCGCTCAACAGATAAGCGCCGCAGGAGCGCGCAATCTCGACGATTGCTTCAAGAAAGGCGCGATCCATCAGCGACCCGGTCGGGTTGTTCGGATTGTTGACGGCGATCACGCGCGTTGACGGCGTGACCATTCGCCTGAGTTCGTCGAGATCGGGCAGGAAGGCGTTTTCCTCACGCAGGCGCAGGACATCGACTTTCGCGCCGTAGCTCTCGGCAATCGAATAATGCTGCTGATAGGTCGGCAGCACCGATATCATGTGATCGCGCGGCTCGATGAGAGTCTCATAGACGAGCGCATTCGCGCTGATCGCGCCATGCGTAATCAGCGCATTGGACGCGCATTGGTTCTCATAAAGGGATGCGACATTGCTGCGCAGGCGCTCCGTGCCGTCGATCTCGCCATAGGTCAGTTTCATCGGCAGAATCTCGCCGAGCAACGCATCCTCCTTGCCGGCGATCTTGAAGAGCTCGGCGACTGACAGCGACTCGACGCAGGTTTCGGCAAGGTTCAGCTCGCAGGCGTTCTCATAGAGATACATCCAGCGTTCGACTGCGAACTCCCTGATTTGCATGAATGGCGTCCTTGTGCCGAAGCTGTGGCGTGGGCCGGCAATTGGCGGAGATGGTTTTTCTTGAGCATAGTATTTTGGATGAAAGAGCGGAATCGGAGACGTCGTCGGCGGCGACGGGCGCGGGCGGGGCCGTCGCCGCCTTTCGTTGCCTCCCGCCGCCTGCTGGCCTAAGAGAGAGCGCCATGCAGAATGCGCCTTTGCTCAAGCCCGCCACTGACACGCTCGCTGAACTGCGCGGCGAGATCGACCGCATCGATCGCGACATGCATCGGCTGCTGATGCAGCGCGGCGAGATCATCGACCGGCTGATCGCCGTCAAGCGCGCGCAAGGCGGCGGCTGCGCCTTTCGTCCCGATCGCGAGGCGCAGATGATGCGGGCGCTGGTCGAGCGTCACTCGGGGACCTTGCCGCTCGACGCCGTCGAGGGCGTCTGGCGGGTCATCGTCTCGACCTTCACCTATGTGCAGGCGAATTATTCGGTGCATGCGGATGATTCCGGCGGCGACGCGCAAATCCGCGACTCGGCGCGTTTCCATTTCGGCTTCACCGTTCCCTATGTCGCGCATCATGGCGCCGGCGCGGTGATCGAGGCGGTCGCCGCCTCGACCGGCGATTTGGGAATATTGCGCGCCACCGGCGGCCTTGCCGACGGCGCCTGGTGGATGCGCCTCGTCGGCGAGGATGCGCCGAAAATCATCGCGCGCCTGCCTTTCGTCGAGCGGCCCAACCATCCCGCCGGCCTGCCGGTGTTCGTCGTCGCGCGGCTCGCGCCTGACGCGATGGCCCAGGGCGTGACGCTTTATGCGGTCGGCCTCGCGCGCTGGACTCATGCGCTGCCGGCGGCTTTCCAGACGCTCAAGGGCGAAATTCTGGCGAGCGCGCCGCATCCGGAAGGCCTGGCGCTGCTCGTCGCCGCGGCCGGCGACGCCGGCGCCCAGTCCTTCGCCAGAGCGATGGCCGGCGTCGGGGTCGAAGGCGCACGCGTCGACGTGATCGGCAGCCACGCCATGCGCTTTCAGCTCAACGACGCCCGCAGCGGCGTCTTCGCGCCCGGCGGTTAGTCATGACTCGTCCAATTCCCCGCCCGAGCGTTCTCGCGATCGACGCATACGTTCCCGGCAAGAGCGCTGCGCCGGGCGCTGCGCGCGTTTACAAATTGTCGGCCAATGAGACGCCGCTCGGGCCGTCGCCCCGCGCGGTGGAAGCGCTCCGCGACATGGCGGACCACATCGCGCTTTATCCCGAAGGGTCGTCGCGCGCCCTGCGCGAGGCGATCGGCGCGCGCTACGGGCTCGACCCCGACCGGATCATCGCCGGCGCCGGCTCGGACGACATTCTGGAGCTGCTTGCGCTCGCTTATGTCGGGCCGAGGGACGAAGGCGTCTACAGTCAGTATGGGTTTCTCGAATACAAAATCGTCACGCTCGCCGCCGGAGGAACGCCCGTCGTCGCGCCCGAAACCAACTACACGGCGGATGTCGACGCGCTGCTCGGCTGCGTGAGCGAGAGAACGAAAATCGTTTTTCTCGCCAATCCGAACAATCCGACCGGCACATTTCTGCCCGCGAGCGAAGTCGCACGGCTGGCGCGTTCGCTGCCTTCGCATGTGCTGCTGGTGATCGACGCCGCCTATGCGGAATATGTCCTGCGCGAGGATTACGAATCGGGCGTCGCTCTGGTTGATGCGCATGACAATGTCGTGATGACGCGCACCTTTTCGAAAATCTTCGGGCTTGCGGGTCTCCGCGTCGGATGGGGATATGGACCGGCGCATGTGATCGCGGCGCTGAACCGTATCCGCTCGCCCTTCAACGTCTCGAGCGCCGGTTCGGCGGCGGCGATCGCCGCGCTGTCGGATCGCGCCCATCTCGACGCGGCGGTTGCGCATAATGCACGCTGGCTGCCGTGGCTCACCCAAGAAATTGCTGCGCTCGGCCTCGGCGTTCTGCCGAGCGTCGCCAATTTCATCGCTATCCGCTTTCCGGAGACGCCCGGATTGACGGCCGCCGACGCCGACCGCTTCCTCACCTCGCGCGGCCTGGTGTTGCGCGCGATCGGCGCTTACGGCATGCCTGGATTTCTCCGGCTTACCGTCGGCGCGCAGGACGCCAATGAACGCGTCGTCGAAGCGCTCGCCGAATTCATGCGAACCGCCCCTTCGCCGCACGATGCGCAAAGAGACGCGCAAGCGCACGCTCATGGCTGAGGCCATTTGCGAACGGCTGGCGTTGATCGGCGTCGGGCTCATCGGCTCGTCGATTGCGCATGCGGCGCGCCAGTTCGGCGCGGCGCGGCATATCGCCGTGATGGATTCGTCGCCGCAGGTCGTCGAACGCGCCCGAGAACTCGGCCTTGCCGACGTCGCGACGCAGGAGTGCGCGCAGGCCGTCGCCGGCGCCGATCTCGTCATCGTTTGCACGCCAGTCGGCGCATGCGGCGAGGCGGCGCGAAGCCTCGCCCCGCATCTCAAAAGAGGCGCCATTGTTTCCGATGTCGGCTCGGTGAAGGGAGCGGTCGTCGCGCAGATGGCGCCGCATCTTCCCGAACCTGCGCGCTTCATCCCCGCCCATCCGATCGCGGGCACGGAATTTTCCGGGCCTGACGCAGGATTCGCGACCCTCTTTCAGAATCGTTGGTGCATTCTAACGCCGCCAGAGAACGCCGACGCCGCAGCCGTGGAGCTGCTCACGCAGTTCTGGAAGCGCTTGGGCGCGAATGTCGAGACGATGAGCGTCGCCCATCATGACGCGGTGCTCGCGCTCACCAGCCACCTGCCGCATCTGATCGCCTACAACATCGTCGGCACGGCCGATGATTTCGGCGACGAAACGCGCTCTGAGGTCATCAAATTCTCGGCTTCCGGCTTTCGCGATTTCACCCGCATCGCGGCGTCCGACCCGATCATGTGGCGTGACATTTTTCTCGCCAACAAGGACGCCGTCCTGCAGATGCTCGGCCGGTTCAACGAGGACTTGAGCGCGCTGCAGCGGATGATCAGGCGCGGCGACGGGCAGGGACTTCTGGAGTTCTTTGCCCGCACGCGCGAAATCCGCCGATCGATCGTCGAACAGGGCCAGGACACCGCCGCGCCGGATTTTGGAAGGCGCACGGAAGGGCGATGACACGTCTCTCCTTGTGCCGCGACCTCGAATGACCGAATCCGATGCCGATGCGCTGCGCTCTGCCTTCGAAAACGCCGTTCCGGGCTATGACGGGTTGCGACGCAAGCTCATTCCGCATTTCGACGCCTTCTACGGGACCGCGCTCGACCTTCTCGAAGAAGCCGTTGGCGCGGAGGAATTCCGATGCGTCGATCTTGGCGTCGGCACCGGTCTTTTGTCCGAGATGATTCTCAAGCGGTTTCCCGGCGCGCAGATCGAAGGCGTCGATTTGGCGCCGAAGATGATCGATGCTGCGCGGGAGCGGCTTGCGGTTTATGGGCCGCGGGTGCGCCTGTCGCTCGCCGACTATGCGCGCGCGCCGCTCTCCGGTCCGCTCGACGCCGTCGTCTCGGCGCTGTCCATCCACCACCTCGATCACGAGGCGAAGCGCCGCCTCTTCAGACGGATTCACGATGCGCTGCGGCCCGGCGGCGTCTTCGTCAACGCCGATCAGTCGCTCGGCGCGACGCGCGACATTGAGGACGCCTATCAGCGCCGCTGGGAGGCGGATGTTCGTCGTTCGGCAATCGCCGAAGAGGCTTTTGCGGCGGCGAAAAAGCGCGCCGAACTCGATCGCAGCGCGACCTTCGCCGACCAGATCGCGTGGCTGGAAGAGGCCGGGTTCAGCTATGCCGACATCGGCTGGAAGCGTCACCGCTTCACGGTGTTTTACGCTCGGCGCTAGAGTGGCCGATGCGCAGGGCTTCGTCGGCGTTACGGGAGATGACCTGCTGCACCTTGCCCGAGAGCGCAGCGAGCAGCCAGGGCAGCTGAACGTCGATGCGCAGCAGATCTGTTAGCACCGCGATCTGCGCCGTCGCTGCTTGGCCGAGCGCAGTTACGCGAACCGTCGCAACGTCGCCCGCCCAGGTGACTTCCGAATTCGCGACCTTGTCGACATAGTCGCGCTGCATTCTCGTCAGTTGTTCGGAGACGCGGGCCTTCGCCGCTTCGACGCTGAGATTATGCGGCACGGTGACGGTAATGGCGTTCGACATGGGTTCCTCCACGGGCCTAAATGTAGGCGCTTTCGGTCGGATGAGAAGAACGGCGCGGCTATAGGCGTGGGTTGGCGGGATGGATTTTCGAACGGCTATTTTAAGGACAGAGACAGCGTTCGCTCTGATTTTTTGCGTCGCGGCAACCGACGTTGTCGCCCTCGACGTTCCGACGCCTCCACGCCGGCCCCCTTCCTCTCGGAAGGAGCCTGTTCCCGAAGCAAATCCACCGTCGGACGCACAGCCGCCCCAGGCGGCGGCGTCGGTGCCCTTAGAGGATTGCATGGCGGCGCTGCGCGGGGCGGGGGTCGATTTCGAGCCCGCCCAATCGCCGACCGGCGATGTTGACGCCTGCGCAATCGATGCGCCGGTGCGTCTCGCAGCGGTCGCAGCGGACAAGCGGCGCGTCGAAATCCGCGCCAAGCCGCTGCTCAGCTGCGCCTTTGCGCTGCAATTTTCCGACTTCGTCAATAATTTGCTGAAGCCCCTCGCCGTCGGAGCCACGAATGCGTCGCTCGTCGCGATCGAGACGGGTTCGGGCTATGAATGCCGCGGCCGCAACCATGATCCCCAAGCCAAGTTGAGCGCGCATGCAAAAGGGCTCGCCCTCGATGTCGGCGGACTTGTTTTTTCCGACGGCCGAAAGATCAGGGTCGACGCCCAGCCCGACCCGCAATCGACAGCCTATGTCAAAGCGCTACGAACGGCGGCGTGCGGATGGTTTACGACCGTGCTCGGGCCAGGCTCCGATCCCTTTCACGCCACGCATCTGCATTTCGATATCGAGCGGCACGGATCGAACGGAAGTTATCGCATTTGCCAGTAGGCGCCGCTTCCGCAATCAATTTGCCGAAGCCAAAAGTCCGAGCCGGGTCAGCTCGTGCTCGCGAATATTGCGGGTGATTGGATAATAGCCGCCCTTCTTCGCCTGCATCTGGCCGTCCCTTGAAAGCACATATTTGACGAATTCGCCGCTCAGCGTATCGATCGGCTTCTTGGGGTCCTTCAGCAGATAGATATAAAGACCTCGCGCCAGCGGATATTTCCGAGAATAGGTGTTGTCGAAGGAGGCTTCGTAGCAGCCTTTGCCGACGGCTCCCACGGGAACGGCGCGCACGCCGCTTGTCTTGTAGCCGATTCCTGAATAGCCCATCGCGAATTTGTCGCCGCCGACGGCGCTCACGACGGCTTCCGAGCCGACCTGCATCTGAATGTCGTCCTTGAAGGCGCCGCCGCTCAAGACGTTCTGTTTGAAAAATTTATAAGTGCCCGAGAGCGTGTTGCGGCTGTACATGGCGATGGGCTTCGACGCCCATTCGCCTGTCAAGCCGAGTTCGCCCCAGACGCGAATGCTTTTGCCGGCGCCGCTTTTCGGATCGGCGGCGAAAACGCGCTCCAATTGCTCCATGCTTATGCACTGGAGCGGATTATCCTTGTGGACATAGATCGCCAGCGCGTCGATCGCGACCAGAACGCCGGTCGGTTTATAGCCAAGTTTCGCTTCGAAGGCGCCGATCTCGTCCGGCGTCATCTGCCGTGACATGGGGCCGAGCTGCGCGTTTCCAGAGAGAAGCGCCGGCGGCGCTGTGCTCGAGCCTTTGCCCTCGATGTCGATCTTCGCGTTTGGATAGATTGACTGAAAGCCCTCGGCCCACAGCTCCATCTCGTGAAGCATGGTGTCGGAGCCGACGGATTTCAGTTTCCCCGAGAGTCCGCTGACAGCTTTATAAGGGGATAGCTCCATATCAAGCGCAGCCGCGCTGACGGTCAAAGCGACGATAGCGGCGACGGCGGCCGAGATGGCGCGCAGTTTCATGGCTTTTCTCCGTTGCGTCACATCATTGCGGCCGAACCGCCTCGGCGCGGCGAGCGCGCGATCAACGTGGAATGACTTGGGGGATCGCCTTCTAGGCGGGTGATGGGCTCATTCTTGCTTTCGCCGCAATTTCGCTCGGCGAAATGACATGCGCATGACGCTTCCGTGACGACCGCTGTGGCGCTGCAACATGCGATTTGAATTTCGGCAACAAAAAATCCGGGAGGCGAAGCATCGCCTCCCGGTTCGCAATTTTCCGACCGGCCGAGACGGCCGGCGTCTTCCTCAGTAGGAGTAATACATGTCGAATTCGACCGGATGCGGCGTCATCTCGAAGCGATAGACGTCCTGATATTTGAGGTCGATGTAGGAGTCGATGAAGTCCTCGCTGAATACGCCGCCGGCCAGAAGGAAAGCATGATCGGCCTTGAGGCTGTCGAGCGCTTCGCGCAGGCTGCCGCAGACCGTCGGGATGGCTTTCAACTCCTCGGGCGGCAGATCGTAGAGGTCTTTGTCCGCCGGCGCGCCCGGATCGATCTTGTTGGCGATGCCGTCGAGGCCCGCCATGAGCATGGCGGCAAAGGCGAGATAGGGGTTCGCCGTCGGATCCGGGAAGCGCACTTCGACGCGCTTCGCCTTGGGGTTCGTCGAGAACGGAATGCGGCAGGAGGCCGAACGGTTGCGCGACGAATAGGCGAGCAGCACCGGCGCTTCGAAGCCCGGAACCAGGCGCTTATATGAATTCGTCGAGGGGTTGGTGAAGGCGTTCAGCGCCTTGGCGTGCTTGATGATGCCGCCGATATACCACAGGCACTCCTGAGAGAGGCCGGCGTATTTGTCGCCAGCGAAGACCGGCTTGCCGTCCTTCCAGATCGACTGATGCACATGCATGCCGGAGCCATTGTCGCCATAGACGGGCTTCGGCATGAAGGTCGCCGACTTTCCGTAAGAATGCGCGACCTGATGGATGCAGTATTTATAGATTTGCAGATGGTCGGCGATGGTGACGAGCGTCTCGAACTTCAAACCGAGCTCGTGTTGCGCAGAGGCCACTTCATGGTGGTGCTTTTCGACCTTGGCGCCCATGGCCGCCATGGCGGCGAGCATCTCGCTGCGCATGTCCTGCGCCGAGTCGACCGGCGGCACCGGAAAATAGCCGCCCTTGGTGCGGACGCGGTGGCCGAGATTGCCGCCCTCATAGGCCGTGCTGGTATTGGAGGGCAGTTCGATCGAGTCGAGCGTGAAGCCCGTATCATAAGGCTCCGCTGAAAAACGCACGTCGTCGAAGACGAAGAATTCAGCCTCGGGGCCGAAATAGGCCGTATCGCCAACGCCGGCGGACTTCAAATGCGCGAGCGCCTTTTTGGCGATGCCACGGGGGTCGCGGTTATAGGGTTGGCCAGTCGTCGGCTCGATGACGTCGCAGACGATCGAAAGCGTCGACGCCGCGAAGAACGGGTCGATGGCGATGGAGCTCAAATCGGGAAGCAGCGTCATGTCCGATTCATTGATCGCTTTCCAGCCGGCGATCGACGAGCCGTCGAACATGATGCCTTCGGTCAGGGCCTCCTCATCGACGATCGAAACGTCGAACGTAACATGCTGCCACTTGCCACGCGGGTCGGTAAATCGGAAATCGACGTATTTAACGTCGTTGTCCTTGATCTGCTTGAGTACGTCCTTGGCCGTCGTCATTTGGTTCGATGCCTCTCTTTGCTGATCCTGCTGTGTTGCGGTTTTGTTATTGGGCGCGGCGGAGCGCCTGAAGATGTTGGCGAAAAAGCTCATGTGGCGGGGGCTCAGTGCTAGATGGCGTCCGCGCCGGTCTCGCCGGTGCGGATACGAATCGCGCCTTCAATGTTGGAAACAAAAATCTTGCCATCGCCGATGCGGCCGGTCTGGGCGGCGGTGCGTATGGCGTCGACAGCGCGCTGCACGGCCTCGTCCGCAAGCACGATCTCGATTTTAACTTTCGGCAGAAAATCAACGACATATTCTGCGCCGCGATAAAGTTCAGTGTGCCCCTTCTGGCGGCCGAACCCCTTCGCTTCGGTGACCGTAATCCCTTGGAGCCCAGCCGCCTGCAGCGCTTCCTTGACCTCATCGAGCTTGAACGGCTTGATGATCGCCTCGACCTTTTTCATTAAATCCCCCGCGCGCTTAGCTTAAGCCCCGGCCCCGCTAGCGACTTTGGCTCGGCTGAAGAACCGCCGAGCTTCTATCATTGCCGCGTTGGACGCGCCATGGCCAAAGTTCCGGCGCCGCACGCGCCTAGGCGCCCATACAACACACAGTATGCGCTTTTATTAGGCTAAAAGCCCAAGAATTAGGCGCGATCTCGATCGTCGACGGCCGCGGGCAAGTCTTTCCTTGCGCCCCATTCCGACCACGACCCGTCATAGACCGCCGCCAGAGGACGGCCTGTCGCCGCGAGCGCAAGGCTAACGATGCAAGCCGTGAGCCCGGAGCCGCAGGTCGCGATGACGGGGTCTTCCGGATTGACGCCCGCCGCGGCAAACGCCGCTTCCAGTCCGGCTCTATCTTTCATTTTCCCGCCATCGAGCACATTGCCGAATGGCAGATTGAACGCGCCAGGCATGTGGCCAGAGCGCAGACCCGGGCGCGGCTCCGGCGCCCAGCCGTGGAAACGCTCGGCGCCGCGCGCGTCGACCAGCTGCGGTCCGCCGAGCTCAAGCGCGCGCCGCACGGCAGCGACATCGGCGACAAGGCTGGCGTCGAAACGGGGCGTGAACTGCGCGGGCGTTCTCTTGCGCGCTTCGCCCTCTTCGAGAGGCCGCCCTTCGGCCTTCCATGCGGGAAGGCCGCCAGCAAGGATCGACGTATTTTCGGCGCCGAAAACATTGAGCGTCCACCACAGGCGCGGCGCCGAGAAGATTCCGATAGCGTCATAGACGATGGCCCGCATGCCGTCCCCAAATCCCAGCCGGCTCATCTCGGCGGCGAAGGCCTCGGGCTTCGGCAGCATGTGCGGCAAGTCGGTGGAATGATCGGCGACCGCGTCGATGTCGAAGAATTGCGCGCCGGGAATGTGCCCCGCAACAAATTCGACGCGCGGGTCTCGGCCTGCCGTCGGCATATGCCATGAGGCGTCGAAGACGACGACGTCGGGGTCGAAGAGATGTTCGGCGAGCCAGTCGGTCGAGACGAAAAGGGAAGAGGGATCGACTTTGCGCGTCATGGCTCCGCTCGCTGAGCGCCGACGCAGCTTGCATCCCGCCGGCTGGCGGTGACAATACGCCGATTCGATTCTCTCGCCATCGGCGCTCGACCGACATGCTCGACATTCCCGGTAAGTCCTGCGGCTCCTGCTACTTCTGTTGCAAGGTTCTTGAGATTGAAGAATTCAAGAAGGCGGCCGGCACGCTTTGCGAGCACTGCGCGCTCTCCGGCGGCTGCGGCGTCTACCATACGCGCCCGCAAGTGTGCCGCGACTACTTTTGCCGGTGGAAGGACGAGCGCAGCTTCTCCTCGCAGCTGCGGCCCGACCGAGTCGGCACGCTGCTGATGGACGACCCGGACAGCGATGAATATCTCGCGGTCTGCGACCCGGAAAAGCCGTTTTCCTGGCGCAATCCTCTCGTATTCAAGCATCTTGTCGCTGAGGCCAAGGCAGGAAGGCTCGTTGTCGCAAAAGCGGGATTACGGGCATGGCGCATTTTCGAGGACGGACATTGGCAGGAATGGGCCTGAGCCTCAGCGCCGCCGCGGGCCGACGCCGTCTCCGAAAGTTCGGCCTGGACATCGCCTTAGAACGATGCGCCGCGGCCAGGACGACGACGATCGACCGCCTGTTCGGCCATTCAACGCGTCGCGGCTTCGTCGCCATGTCGATCTCGCTTGCGCTTTGCGCGCCGGCGGGCGCGGAGACTCTCAGGGCGTATTACGCGCTCAGCCTCATGGGGCTGTCGATCGGCAGCGCCTCTGCGTCGGGCATCGTTGATCCGCAGAATTACCGAGTCGAAATCTCGATGCGGACGACCGGGCTCGCCAATCTGATCAACAACACCCGGGGCGCCGCCAGCGCCAGCGGCGGACTGACCCTCGCGGGGCCGTCGCCGGCGAGCTACGCCAACACGACCTCGAACAGCGACGAGACGCGCACGGTTCGCATGTCGCTCGCTGGCAACGCCGTGCGTACGGTTGACGTGAGGCCGGCGCCCTGGGACGCCGAAGCGCGCATCCCGGTGACGGAAAGCGCCAAGCGTCACATCGTCGATCCGGTCAGCGCGCTGATCATGAGAGTGCCGCCGGGACAGGAACTCACCGGTCCCTCGGCGTGCAACCGAACCATTTCGGTTTTCGACGGCGTCACGCGTTTCGACGTTGAGCTCGCCTATGCAGGCGACCACACGGCGCAAGCGAGGGGCTATGCCGGCCCCGTCACCGTATGCTCGGCGCGCTATACGCCGATCGCCGGCCATCGTCCCGACAGCTCGTCGACCCGATACATGGCGAACAATCACGACATCAGCGTCTGGCTCGCGCCCCTTCCCGACGCCCATGTCGTCGTGCCGATCCACATCGCGATCGGGACCGCCGCGGGCAAGCTCGTCATTGAAGCTTCGGAGTTCGAGATCGATCAGCGTCGCGCAGACACCAGGCGCTGATCGCTAGCAGCCTGTCGGACTGATGTTTGGGGTTTTGCGGCGAGGCTGGATTGCCGCCTTTCGCGTTTGTTTTGCGTTTGATCTCCTCCCAAACGCTCACTGAGGCGCCCATTGCGACCCTCGCTTGGGC
>Ga0194113_10002235_pt1 | contig 26605 bp, 24 predicted proteins | sample TA2MahC200mmetaG_FD_146193 | JGI IMG/M metagenome (GOLD analysis project Ga0194113, IMG submission 146193) | Freshwater microbial communities from Lake Tanganyika, Tanzania - TA2015017 Mahale Deep Cast 200m | ecosystem: Environmental > Aquatic > Freshwater > Lake | place: Tanzania: Lake... | reverse complement strand
TACGAAGCCCAGGTCAACAACAGTCACACCGACTGGCGGCGCACCGGCGGTCTCTATGGCATCTCCGACGTCAAGGAGCCGCTGCTGGGTGACGACACCTGGGGCACGCAGCACATCATCGCCGACGGCAGCCACATCATCATCAAGGTGAACGACAAGGTGGTGGTGGACTACGTCGATGAGAAGAACCGCTTCCAGAAGGGCCACCTGGCGCTCCAGCAGCACGACCCCGGCAGCGTGGTCCACTACAAGGACCTGATGATGCGCCCCCTCCCGGCCAAGAAGTAGCCGGGAACCGGGGACAGACGGAACGTTCCCCGCGCGGGAAACGTTCCGTCTGTCCCCCGTGCCCCCGTGCTCAGTGCCGGAAGTGGCGGATGCCGGTGAAGACCATGGCCAGGCCGAGGCGGTCGGCGGCGGCGACGACGTCCTCATCGCGCACCGAGCCGCCGGGCTGGATCACGGCCGTGATGCCGTGCCGGGCGGCTTCCTCTACGCCGTCCGGGAACGGAAAGAAAGCATCGGAGGCCAGCACCGTGCCCTGAAGCGGGAGCACCGCCTTCTGCGCGCCGATCTTGACCGAATCCACGCGGCTCATCTGCCCGGCGCCCACACCCGCGATCTGCCCGGCGTGCGCGTACACGATGGCGTTGGACTTGACGTGCTTGGCCACTTTCCAGGCGAACTCCAGGGCGGCCCATTCCTCCAGCGTGGGAGCGCGCTGGGTCTTCACCAGCGCCTGCTTGCGCTCGAACACGTGCAGATCCGGGGTCTGCGCCAGCAGGCCACCGCTGATGGACCGGATCACGAGGTCCCCGCGCCGCGGCTGAACCACCTTCAGCAGCCGGAGGTTCTTCTTGGCGGTGAGCACGGCCAGCGCCTCGGGTGAGTAATCCGGGGCGGCGATGGCCTCGATGAAGGTCTTGGCGATCTCGCGGGCGGTCTCCTCGTCCACCGCGCGGTTGAAGCCCAGCACCCCGCCGAAGGCGGACACCGGATCGCACTCGAACGCCTTGCGGTAACTCTCCGCCAGCGAGTCCTGCTCGGCGCAGCCGCACGGGTTGGTGTGCTTGATGATGGCGGCGGCGGGCCGTTCGAACTCCAGCACCAGTTGCCAGGCGGCGTCCAGGTCCACCAGGTTGTTGAAGGAGAGCTCTTTGCCGTGAAGTTGCTGGGCGCCGGCGACGCCGCCCTCCAGATCCGAGTACAGCGCGGCGCTCTGGTGAGGGTTCTCGCCGTAGCGCAGCTTCATGGCGCGCTCGACGCGCAGGTCCAGCGTGGCGGGCAGCATGGCGGAGCGCTCGATGACGCGGCCTTCGCGGATGTCGATGCGCGCCAGGCGGGCGCTGATGGCGCGATCATAGGCCGCGGTAAGCGAAAACGCCTTCTGCGCCAGGCGCCAGCGGGTTTCCAGCGACACGTCGCCGCCGGTCTGCTTCATCTCCTCGATCACCGACAGATAGTAGGTGGGCGAGACCACCACGGCCACGTCCTGGTAGTTCTTGGCGGCGGCGCGGATGAGGGTGGGGCCGCCGATATCGATGTTCTCGATCAGCTCCGCCAGGTCGGCGTCTTCGCGGGCGGCCACTTTCTCAAAGGCGTACAGGTTGACCACCACCATGTCGATGCCGCCGATGCCGTGCTCGGCCAGCGCCTGGCGGTGATCGGCCTTGTCCCGCATGGCCAGCACGCCCGCCAGGATCTTGGGATGCAGGGTCTTGACCCGGCCGTCGAGCATCTCCGGGAAGCCGGTGACCTCGGAAACATCGCGGACGGCGAGGCCAGCCTCGCGCAGCAGGCGAGCCGTGCCGCCGGTCGAGATGAGCTCCACCTGCAACCCCGCCAGGGCGCGGGCGAACTCGACCAGGCCGGTCTTGTCGGTAACGCTGATCAGACACCGCTGGATCTGGGGCATGGCCTCTTATTGTGCCACAAGCCGTCACGGGTGCCCTACTCCATAATGGAAGGATGGGGTATCTGGCAACTCTGATTCCGGGGGATGGCATCGGACCGGAGGTCGCCGAGGCGACTGTGCGCGCCGTGAAGGCCACGGGGGTGGTCATCGACTGGGAGCACGCGGAGCTGAGCGGCAGGATTATCGAGCGGTGCGGCCGGGACCTGCCGGAGCACGTCATCGAGTCACTGGAGAGGACGCGCGTGGGTCTGAAGGGGCCCGTGACCACGCCGGTGGCGGGGGGCTTCCAGAGCGTCAACGTGGCGCTGCGCAAGCGGCTGGACCTGTTCGCCAATTTCCGCCCGGTGCGCACCCTGCCGGGACTGAAGACGCGCCACAGCGACGTGTTCGTGGACATCGTCATGTTCCGGGAGAACACCGAGGACCTCTACGCCGGGCTCGAGCACGAGGTGGTGACCGACGTGGTGACCAGCCTGAAGGTGATCACGCGCCGGGCCTCAACCCGCATCGCCCGCTACGCCTTCGAGTACGCGCGGCGGGAAGGGCGCCAATGGATCCACGCCATCCACAAGGCCAACATCATGAAGCTGGGCGACGGTCTGTTCCTGCGCTGCTGCCGCGAGGTGGCGCAGGAGTATCCCGAGATCAAGTACAAAGAACTGATCGTGGACAACGCCTCGATGCAGATGGTGATGCGGCCGGAGATTTTCGACGTGCTGCTGATGCCCAACCTGTACGGGGACATCGTCTCGGACCTGGCCGCCGGGCTGGTGGGCGGGCTGGGCATAGTGCCCGGCGCCAACCTGGGCGAGCGGCACGCCGTGTTCGAGGCGGTGCATGGCAGCGCTCCGGACATCGCCGGCCGGGGCGTCGCCAACCCCACCGCGCTGATGCAGTCGGCCGTGCTGATGCTGAACTACCTGGGGGAGAAGGCAGCGGCGCGGCGCTTGCAGCAGGCCGTCGAGCTGGTCTACGCGGCGGGCAGGAGTCTGACGCCGGATGTGGGCGGCAGCGCGTCCACCACCGAGTTCACGGATGCGGTAATCGGCAGTCTGGAGCGCGGCTCGTAGCGCAGTGCGTTGCAGGAGGTGCGTGCCATGCAAGCCGGTGGCGCAGGCCATCGTGTGGTGTGGCCTGCGGAACGCCTCAGAGGCGGACGAGATCGGAGATCTTCACCGGCTGGCCGCCGCGCTGGACGCTGCGCACCGCCGCCACGCCGGTCAACAGCGACATGGCCCCGGCCCGCGAGCCGGCGCGCTGCCGCAGCGGGTCGGGCTTGGCGGGGTCGAAGATCATCTCCATCAGCCGCGGGTCGGCGCCGAAATGCCCGCCCTCGGCGTAGGGCAGCACCAGGACCTCGGACTTTCCGAAGTTCCGGGTCACGCGGATGGCATCCTCCCGCTTAACCTCCCAGGGCTGGCGCTCGTGGACGCGCACCTCGATGCGGCCCTCCAGGCCATTGAAGGCCAGATGATAGCCCTCGTAGGGCATGAAGGCGTTCAGCGAGTAGCTCATCAGCGCCCCGTTGGAGTACTTCACCTGCGCCACCATGGTGTCGTAGATGTCAATGTCCTGGCGGAACACGCAGGCGTCGCGGAAGTAGCCGTCCTCGGATTCGGCCTCGGTGTACAGCGCCACCAGATCCTTGTTCCGGGTGATGTCAAAGAAGAACTGGCACTGGGACTTGTGGGCGCAGCTCCGGCAATCCCGGCCCCGGAAGGGGCCGTTGCGGCCGTACTTGCGGAGCGCGGCGTAGGCGTTCACCTCCACCGGATCCGCGTCCAGATACCAGTTGACCAGGTCGAAATGGTGGGTGGCCTTGTGGACGTACAGGGTCCCCGAGTTGGCCCCGTAGGCGTGCCAGCGGCGGAAGTAGTCCGCGCCGTGAGAAGTGTCCAGGTACCAGTGGAAATCCAGCGACGTGACCGGGCCGATGGTCCCCGCCATCAGCAGCTCCTTGATCTTCTGCGCGGTGTTCGAGTAGCGGTAGTTGAAGGCCACGGTGACCTTGCGGCCGGTCTTCTTCTCGGTGTCGAGAATGGCCTGGCACTTCCGCTCGTCCGTGGTCATGGGCTTCTCGGTGAGCACGTCGAAGCCCATCTCCATGGCCTGGATGATCTGCTCGTGGTGAACGCCGTCGCGGGTGGTGACAATCAGCAGGGCGGGGCGGGTCTCCTTGAGCATGCGCTCCAGGTTGGCAAAGGCGGCCACGTCCACGCCGATGCGGCGCTGCGCGGCCTCCAACCGCTTGCGGTTGATGTCGCACAGGCCCACGAACTCGACGCGGTGCCCCTGCCTGTTGAGCAGCTCCCGGCCCCAGGTGCCGGAGCCGCGATGGCCCGTCCCCACGATGGCCACCCGCACCTTGGCGGGGGACTGTGGCGCGGAAGTCCCCGCCGCGGCGGTAGCCGCCCCGAGGAATGTCCGCCGTTGAATGGTGTCGGCGCGCATAGAACCTCCCCTGGGGCCCGGAACCCATTCAGCGGCCGGGCTGCCCGACTACGTATTCTAGCGGGTTTCCCGCGGGAGGCGCGCCGGCTACAGCCCCTTCTCGACCAGGAACTTGATCAGATCCACGCAGCGGCAGGAGTAGCCCCACTCGTTGTCGTACCAGGCGATGACCTTGAGCAGGTTGCCGCCCACGACCTTGGTGAGGGTGGCGTCCACGATTGAGCTGTTGGGGTTGCGCATCATGTCGGAGGACACCACCGGGTCCTCGGTGTAGGCCAGGATGCCCTTCAGGGGGCCCTCGGCGGCGGCCTTCAGCGCGCCGTTTACTTCCTCGGCGGTTACCGCGCGCTTCATCTCGACCACCAGGTCCACCACCGACACGTTGGGAGTGGGCACCCGGATGGCGAAGCCGTCCATCTTGCCCTTCAGCTCCGGCATCACCAAACCGATGGCCTTGGCCGCGCCGGTCTTCGTCGGGATCATGTTGATGGCCGCGGCGCGGGCCCGGCGCAGGTCCTTGTGCGGGAAGTCCAGCACGTTCTGGTCGTTGGTGTAGCTGTGGATGGTGGTCATGACGCCCTTCTCGACTCCGAAGGCGTCCTGAAGCACCTTCACCACCGGGGCCAGGCAGTTGGTGGTGCAGGAGGCGTTGGAGAGGATCTTGTGCCTGGCGGCGTCGTACTTGTTCTCGTTGACGCCGATCACCAGGGTAATGTCCTCATTGGTGGCCGGAGCCGTGATGATGACCTTCTTGACTGGTCCGCGCAAATGCTTGCCGGCGCCGGCCGCGTCGGTGAACTTGCCGGTGCCTTCAATGACGATCTCAGCGCCCACGGACTCCCAGGGCAGCTCGGCGGGGTCCTTGATGGCGAAGATCTTCAGGCGGCGGTCGCCCGCCACGATGGTGTCGCCCTCGGCCTTGGCGTCCACGTCCAGGGGGCCCAGCACGGAGTCGTACTTGAGCAGGTGGGCCAGGGTCTTGGTGTCGGTCAGGTCGTTGGCCGCCACGAAGTCGATGTCCGCTTCCTTCAGCGCGGCCCGGAAAATGTTACGGCCAATGCGGCCAAACCCATTGATGCCAACTTTGATTGCCATGTGCAGTAGTCTCCTAAACCTTGTGGGGGGTGTGCTAAACCCTCATCATAACAAAGGCACGAGCGGGGCCACGCTCCGGTCTTACCCCAGGGTGGGAGGGGAGTATTACCCTACGGCGGACGGAGCCAGAGGACCAAGGTTGGCGGGCGGCGGCACGCGGTATGCTGGGGAGGCGGCAGGAACGAAGATGTCCGGACTAGCGACAGCCAGTGACCGGGTAGCGAGGGTCCCTAACGCCGTTCCGTCTTGGGGTTCAGGTCCGGAAGGGACGAATGGCGGCAGCGGCATCGTCAATGTGGCATCAGTGCCTCAGCGCAGCCCGTTTCGATATCCGGGCGGGAAGACATGGCTGGTCCCCCACATCAGGAGGTGGCTGAAGAGCCGCCCCCGGCGCCCGCAGGAGCTGATTGAGCCTTTCGCCGGTGGCGCCATTGTGGGACTCACGGCGGCTTTTGAAGACTTGGTTCAGTTCGTGACTCTGGTCGAGAAAGACGATGACGTGGCGGCGGTCTGGCAGAGCATTCTTCATCCACACCAAGGACGCTGGCTGGCCGAGCGCATCGTTGGCTTCGAGCTGACCCCCGAAAGCGTCCGCCGTGAACTCGGGACGCCCCGCTGCAAGCTCAGCCTTCGCGAGCGGGCCTTCAAGACCCTGCTTCGGAACCGCGTTCAGCGCGGAGGCATTCTGGCGGCGGGCGCGGGGCTGATGAAGGAGGGTGAGAACGGCCGGGGCCTGGCGTCGCGCTGGTATCCCGAGACGCTTCGGCGGCGCATCGAGGCGATCATGGCCATCCGCCGGAAGCTGGCATTCCGGCATGACGACGGAATGCGCGCGATCGAGGAGAACGCGGCGAACCCGGAGGTTGCGTTCTTTGTCGATCCGCCGTACACGGTAGCCGGGCGGCGTCTCTACACCTACTCAGAGACCGACCACCCGGCTCTGTTCCGCATGATGGCGCGGGTGGCCGGCGACTTCTTGATGACCTACGACAACACCGCGGAGATCCGGCGCCTGGCAAACCGGCACGGTTTCGAGATGCGGTTGGTCCCGATGAAGAGCACTCACCATGCCGAGATGACCGAGCTGCTCATTGGCCGAGACCTAGGCTGGATCGAAGCGGTACACCGAATTGCCGTGCTGGGCACCACCGCGCCCTGGGCCGAGGGGCGCGGGCGTGCCGGCCCTACCGCGGCACCGGCAGAGGCGGGGCTTCCGTTCCCAGGCCGGCGTAGGTCTCCTTGACCCGGATGACTTTGGCGCCCTGGAAGGTGACGAAGGTGATCTTGCCGGGCGGCTGCCCGTAGATCCAGTCCTCGATTTCCTCGCCGTCCTTGGTCTCGCGCACCTTGCGCACCGGGCGGCCCAGCGCCATCAGCACGGTGTCGCGGTCCATGCCCTCGACGGCCCGCTTCTCCTTGACCGCCGCCTGCATGGGCTCCGGCAGGCTCTCCAGGAAACTCTGGGTGACGGAGCGCTTTTCGAAGTCCAGCACCGGGGCCAGCATCTTCTTGATTTCTTCCGGCTTGAGGGGCGGAAGGGGTTTGTGGAACAGCAGGGCGATGGAGGTCCCGCCCGGAGCGTTGGACTGGCCGCGGCCCAGTGGAGTAGTCCGGCCTCCCGTGCCCACTTCGATGCGCTCGTACCACCGCCGGCCGCCCCGGAAGCCGCCGTTGATCTCCAGCACGATCTTGTCGCTGTCGATGTCGATCTTGCTGACCTGCACCAGGTCGCCGATGCGCGCCGCCGGCCCGTGCTCGCGGCCCGCGGCGTCCCACTCCTTCTTGTCGTAGGTCCCGCTGACCTCGAAGGGCAGGGCCTTCTTGGAGCGGGGCAGCGGAGCTTTGACGGTGGCGTATTCGGCGGTGAGCGCGCGGATCAGCAGCACGCGGTCCTCGGTGGTGAGCCTGGGGGTTTCCGCCGCCGGCGACGAGGCCGCCAGCAGCGCGACAAGCAGGATCGCGACCGGCACTCAAGCCCCCCAGCGAGCTATAAGCAACAGCGGATGCTGGCGCCGGACAGGCGCCTTCCACAACCCCACAAACAGCAGCGCCAACATGGCTGTCGTCAGCACTCCGCCCTCCGGGCCGTAGTCCCCGCCGCTCCACACCGCGGGGATCTTCCACCGGATGGCATAACCCGTCACATTCATTGTAAACCCGCTGAGGTTGACGCCCATCAGCGGCAAGGCCCAGTTCCAGCCCGCGTGCAGCCCGATGGGCAGCCACAGGTCGCCGCTGCGCCAGAAGGCATAGCCCAGCAAGGCGCCCCAACCGGCGGTGTTGGCCAGCGCCAGCGGTGAGATGCTCAAGTTTGAGGAGTGCGCCCAGGCGAACAGCACGCTGGTCGGCAGGATGGTGGCCCAGGGGCCCAGCGCGCCCAGCAGCACCTGGAAGCCGTAGCCGTGGAAAAGCATCTCCTCGCCCGCGGCCCCGAAGACCAGCAGCACGAAGGCAAACAAGAGGCTGGCTTCGCTGCCCGGCGCCGGAGCCCACTCCGCCGCCCCCACCAGCAGCGGGAGCCCCACCACCAGCAGCGCGCTGCCGGCGCCCCCGCCCAGCCCCAGCAGCAGATTGCGCCGCGCCGCGGCGTTCCATTCGAAGCCCACCTGCACCAGGCGCCCGCGCTCGTAGATCCGCATGCACACGGCGTTGGCCGCGGCCGCGGCGGCAAACACGCTCACCACGCTGGCCAGCAGATACCAGGCGCCGCCGCCCACCCACAGCACCACCTCGGCGACCACCACCATGCCGGCGATGCCCAGCACCGCAAACACGCCGGCCTTCAAACCCACTGCGGCGGCTTTACCGGACGACGTGGACATCGCACCGCACTAGAGCACGCGCACGCGCACCCCCTGGGGCGCCACGCGCACGGGCAGAATCTTAGCCCCTTGCCGCTCGATCGCCGCCGCCACCCGCTCCTTGGCGCCGCGCTCGACCAGGAAGAACACGCAGCCGCCGCCGCCCGCGCCGCACACCTTGGCCCCGACCGCCCCGGCACGGCGGGCCACCCGAATCAGCCGGTCAATCAGCGGCGTGGAAATACTGGGGATGTTGCGGCGGCGGTGTTCCCACTCCAGGCGCAACAGCCGCCCAGCCTCTTCCCAATCGCCCTTCTCGAGCGCCGCGCGCATGGCCTGGGCGACAGCCGCTATCTGATCGAAGTTGTGGTGCACCCGGCGGTCGCCATTGATGTGCGCCTTCATGACTTCCCAGTTGTTGATGCCGGACTGGCGTGGCGCGCCGGTGTAGGCCAGCACCACGCGCTCGCTGAAGTCCTCCACGTCCACGGGAATGGGTTTCCGCACGATGCCCGCCGCGCCCAGCTCGACCGCCCCCACGCCGCCATACAGGGCGGGGTAGTAGTCCTGCGAGCCGGTGGGCACGCGAATGATCTGGGCCTCTATGTTCTGGGCAATCTCGCGAAGCTGCTCGGGCCGGTAGCCCGCCCCGGTCAGACGGTTCAGCGCGCTCACGATAGTGATGATGAGCGTCGAGGACCCGGCGATCCCGGCCCCGGCGGGCGCCTCCGAGTCGGTGCTCAGCTCCAAGCCGGTCCGCGGCGAAAAGAAGCGGATGAGGTAGGCAGGCAGGGGAATGCGGTATCGCCGTGCGGCCTTCAGCGTTTCCAGCGACTCGAAGCGCTCCTCCCCGGCCAGGTCCTTGGACCGCACGATGATCTTCGCGTCGTCGCGAGTCTCCAGCACGCAGGTGGAGTAGCGTGTGACGGCGAAATTGACCGTGACCGAACCTGGATGGTAGAGGTAGAGCGGCCAGATGTCGAGTGTGCCGCCCGCGACATCCACGCGACAAGGGGCCCTGGCAATCAGCTTCATAGGCGGAAACGGGGCAAACAGCTACTATAGCTCGGAGTTGCATTCACCGGGGCGGCGGAGAGAGGTAGAATGGGCTGTTGCTACTACCGCGGAAGGAGATGCCCGCCATGAAATGGACGCGACGGAGGATGGTGTTGCCGGCGGTGGCGGCGGCCCTGACGGCCCTGGGATTCCAGGCGGTCCGCCAGAGCGCGGCCCCCTCAGACCCGCTGATTGAAGGCTTCAAGAAGACCACCGTGGCCTCAGTGGCTGATGCGGTGGACCAGGTTGTGGGGAAGCGCGGCTTCATGTCGCACGACATGCGGCCGCACATCGCCGGCGCCTTCGTGGGACGCGCCGTCACGGCTCTGCTCAAGCCCGCCCCTCCGGAGAAGGCCACCGCGCAACTGAGCGCGCTGCACTCCATCGAGATGATCGATAACGCCAGGCCGGGCGAGGTGGGCGTCATCGTGATGGAGGGAAGTCTGGACGTGGCCGCGCTGGGCGGTCTGATGGCCACCACCGCCAAGGCCCGCGAGATGGCCGGCATGGTGCTGGATGGCAGCGTGCGTGACGTGGCGGAGGTCCGCGCCCTAGGACTGCCGGTGTATGCCCGCGGGGTGGTCCCCTCCTCCAGCGTGAGCCGCTGGGCCAGCGTCGGGCGCAACGTCCCGGTGCAGTGCGGCGGCGTGACGGTGCGCCCCGGAGATGTCATCGTGGCCGGCGAGGACGGCGTGGTAGCGGTGCCGCGGGAGAAAGCCGCCGAGGTGCTCCAGCGGGCCCAGGAGATCGACCTTCGCGAGGCCAAGATGGTCCCCCTAATCAAGCAGTACAAGTCACTACGTAAAGTGGTGGAAATGTTTAATCGGATTTGACCCGGCGCGGCGTTAAAGTCCGCCGGCCATTCAGCCGATACAAAGTCTGTTATGTTGGAGCGGCGCATCGAGCCTCGTCTGCTGTGCGCCGACCTGATCGACGTCCACTGGAAGGACAAGAACGGGCGGCTCCGGAAAGCCACCGCCAACCTGGAGGACATTTCGCTTTCCGGCATGTGCCTGCAATTGGACACGCCGGTTCCGCGCGAGACGCTGCTGCGGTTTGCGCACGCCAAGAGCCGCTTTCAGGCTCGGGTGCGTTACTGCGTCTACCGCGACACCGGCTACTTCGTGGGGGTGCAGTTCGAACCCGGCTTTCGGTGGTCGCTAAGAAGGTTCCGGCCGAAGCACTTACTGGATCCGCGGGAACTGCTGGCGCTCAGCCAGAAGCGGCGCGGCAACGAACAAAATCAATAACGGCACAGCCATCGGGCTTTTTCCGCAACCTGTGTGGCGGAAGGGAGGAAGGTGTTTTCCAGCGGGGGACTGTACGGCACCGGGCAGTCGGGGGCCGCGATTCGCACCACCGGCGCATCCAGGTGATCGAAAGCCTTCTCGCTGATGCGCGCCACGATTTCCCCGCCTATGCCGCCGGTCAGCGTATCTTCATGCAGCACCAGGGCGCGCGAGGTCTTGCACACGCTGGTCAGGATGGTCTCCTCATCCAGCGGCAGCAGCGTGCGCAGGTCGATGATTTCCGCCGAAATCCCCTCCTGCGACAGCGTCTCGGCCGCCTCCTGCGCCACGTACACCATGGCTGCATAGGTAATGATGGAAACGTCCGAGCCTGCCCGGCAGACCTTCGCCTCCCCCAAGGGCACGGTGTAGTCGCCCGCGGGCAACTCCTCCTTAACCCGGCGGTACAGGTTCTTATGCTCGAGGAATAACACCGGGTCGTTGTCGCGGATGGCGGACTTGATCAGCCCCTTGGCGTCGTAAGCCGTGGCCGCCGCAACCACCTTAAGCCCCGGAGTATGCACGAACCAGGCTTCCGGGTTCTGGGAGTGGAACGGCCCGGCATGTACGCCGCCGCCGGCCGGGCCCCGGATTACCATGGGCACGGCGGCGCCCCAGCGGTAGCGGCACTTGGCGGCGAAGTTCACCACTTGGTCGAAGGCGCAGGTGATGAAGTCGATGTACTGCATCTCGGCCACCGGGCGCAGGCCCATCAGGGCCGCCCCGATGGCCGCTCCCACGATGCCCGCTTCGCTCAGCGGCGTGTCGATCACACGGCGCTCGCCGAAGCGTTCCAGCAGTCCGGAAGTGAGTTTGAAAGCGCCCCCATAAATGCCGATGTCCTCGCCGATCAGGAAGACCCGCGAGTCGCGCTCCATTTCCTCGAGGATGCCCTGGCGGATGGCCTCCAAGTACGTCGTGGACATCCTAGGCGCCTCCGTGGGAACAGGGCTGGTCGTAAACGTTCTCGAGCAGTTCGGAGGGATCGGGATAGGGACTGCGCTCGGCCCACTCGATGGCCTCGTCCACCTCGCGCCGCAGGGCGGTCCAGGCCTGATCCAGCTCTTCCCGCGTGGTCCAGCCGGCCTCCAGCATGCGTTCCTCCAACCGGCTGATCGGATCGCGCCGGGCCCATTCCTCGAACAGGTGTTTGGGCACGTAGTCGCCCGGATCGTGGGCGGCATGACCGGTCATGCGGAAGGTCTGGCACTCCAGCAGGTACGGGCCCAGCCCGGCACGAGCGTGCGCGGCGGCGCGCAGCGTGGCCGCATGCACGGCGAATACGTCGTTGCCATCCACGATTTCGGCCGGGATGCCGTAGGCTGGGCCGCGGTCCGCCACGCTGGCGCAGGCCATCTGCTTGTCCAGCGGAGTCGAGTAGGCGTACTGGTTGTTGTTGCAGATCAGCACCAGGGGCAGACGCTGGACCGCGGCCAGGTTGACCGCCTCGTGCCAGTCGCCGCGGCTGGTGGCGCCATCGCCGAAGAACACCAGGGTCACGTTGCGGCTGCCCTGGTACTTGAGCGCCAGCGCGGCGCCGGCCGAAACCGGCAGGGCGGCCCCGATCGAGCTGATGATGGCGACCATCCTTAACCGCATGTCGCCCATGTGCATGTTGCCGTCTTTGCCGCGGGTCAACCCGCCCACCCGGCCCATGTACTGGGCGAACACCTGCCGCGGGTGTACGCCCCGGATGAAGAACAGGGCCATGTCGCGGTGGCAGGGGAAGAGGACGTCGTCCGGCTCGGCGGCCAGCCCGGCCCCGACAGAGATGGCCTCCTGGCCCCGGCCCACGTAGACCCCGCCGACAATCTTGCCCTGCCGGTAGAGCTTGCGCTCGATGCGGTCTTCCACCTCCCGCATCAGCGACATGTAGTAGTGAAACCGCCGGGCCAGCCGGGCCGCGAGGGCCTCGCTGGTCCCTGCGGCCTGACTGGCCCGTCCTAGGGCCAAGGGTTCTATGGCTGCCATGGCACGCTCCGGACGGGCGCTCGGGTGACTTCCAAAGCCAGTAGTATACGCCATCCGGCGCCAGTTCCCTAATCCGATCGGTGGTGGAATGGGCCTCCAGGCCTGCTCTTCTCGGATCGGACTACAGACCAGAATGCCTGCTTCGGTGGACCTGCGGCGAAGGCTGGCGGAGGCAGGGCCTGGGGCCCGTTGGCGCCGCGCGCTAATGCTCTCAGCGGGTTTGTCCGATAAGCCCCTTGAGGGGGTGGTCCGTCACCCATGCGCGTGCCAGACTTGTACGGAGTTGGAGACGCCGACGCGGGTCAGTCGGCGGCGACGCAGGCGAGCAAGGCCCGGCAGGCCGAGCAGGTCACGCCAAAGATCGCCCAGGCCGATCCCGCCGCCAGAGCCGCCCGGGAATCCGACCAGGTGCAACTGTCGGACCTGACCGAGCGGCTATCGCAGATGTTGGGGACGTCTGACCCGGACCGTGCCGCGCGCCTGGAGCGCCTGGCCGCGGAGGTCCAGTCCGGCAAGTACCAGGTGGATGCCGCCGCGGTCAGCCGCAAGCTGGTGGATGAGGCGCTGCGAGGCGGGTAATGGGGAGCGGCGAGTGGCGGCTGGCAATCCAGGAGGCGCTGGCCGGCGTGGCCGAGGCGCAGGCCCACCTGCGAACGCCCACCGCCGAAGCGCTGGAGAGCACTTGGCCCAACCTGGAGAGGGCCACCGGCGCGCTTCACAGGCTGGCCGAGTGCCTGAGAGCCGCACCCGCCGGGGGGCCCGAGCCGCACTGCGCCCTGGAATCACTCCGCCAGGAGGTAACCCGTCTGCGAAGCCTGCTCGAGGGCGCCGCGGCGCTGCGCCTGGGTTGGGCGCAGCGGCTGTATGCGACTGCCTGCGGTTACACCCCCCAGGGCCAGCCCGCCATGCCGCAGGTCGCGCGGAGGCTGAGCCTGCAAGGGTAGTCCCCACGGAGGTAAGGGTATGAGTCTATTCGGCACGCTGGTCTCGTCGGCGGGCTCTCTGCGGGTCTTCGAGAAAGCCCTCGAGACCACCCAGAACAACGTTAGCAACGCCTCTACTCCCAACTTCGCCAAGCAGCGCCTGCTGGTGGATTCACTGGCCTTCGAACCTGACCTGGGATTGCCCGGAGGCATTCTCTCGGGCGGCTTGGACAGCTACCGTGACCGGTATTCCGAACAGGCGGTCTGGCGGCGGCAGGAGGAGTACGGGCTGTCCCGGCAACTGGCATCCGAACTGGGCCGCATCGAGGCCTACTTCGACGTCACCGGCGGCGCGGGCATACCCGGGGCGCTGAACCACTTTTTCCAGAGCGTCTCCTCCTGGAGCGTGGTGCCCAATGACGCCGCCGCCCGGGCGGCGGTCATCGAGCAGGCCGGCTACCTGGCGGCGCGGGTGCGCGATACCGCTCAGGGGCTGGCCGGCGCGCGCACCGCCGCCGAGCAGCAGATCCACAACACCGTGGATTCCATCAACCATCTGGCCGGAATCGTGCGCGACCTCAACGCCTCGCTGCGCCAGGACTACCGCATGGCCGGCGACCCCGGCTTTGACGCCCGGCTGCATACGGTGCTTGAGCAACTGGCCGAACTGGTGAACTTCACCACCCTGCGGCAGCCCGATGGCACGGTGACCATCCTGCTGGGCGGACAGACCCCGCTGGTGGTGGGCGACCGCCAATATAAGATCGCAGCTCAGACCGGCGGCGGCGCCGCCGTGATCGTGGACCCCCAGGGGGTGGATGTGACCGCCCAGGTTGTCCGGGGACGGCTGGGCGGGCTGCTTCAGCACCGCAATACCACCCTACCCTCCTACTTGAACGACCTGAACCGCCTGGCGGAGACGCTGGCTGACCGGGTCAATGCGGTCCTGGCGTCGGGGGTGGATTTGAACAGCCAGCCGGGGGCGGCCCTGTTCAGCTACGACGGGGCGGCGGGGGCGGCTTTCGGTCTGCGCGTGACCTCGATCACCCCCGACCAACTGGCCGCGGCGCTGCCGGGCGCCCCGGGCGGCAACGCCAATGTGCTGAACCTGATGGAACTGGCCAACTCCGCCGAGATCGACGGGGCCACTTTCATGCAGTTCTATGGGGCTTTGGCCCGCAACATGGGGCGAGCTCTGGAGACCGCCCGGGAGGGCACCCGGACCAACGAGCTGTTGCTGCTCCAGGCCCGCGCACTGCGCGACGAGATATCCGGCGTCTCCCTGGATGAAGAGGCCATCCATCTGATCCAGTTCCAGCGCGCCTACCAGGCTAGTGCCCGGCTGGTGACGGTGCTGGATGAACTGACCGAGATCGCCATCAATCTGATCCGCTAGGAGGAGGCATGATTAACGCGCTGGAGCCCTCAGCCGCCCGTTTCCTGGTGGATCTGGCCCGTATTCAGGCGCGCGCCGAGCGGGCCCAGCGCCAGATCAGCTCGGGGCTGCGAGTCAGCAGTCCCTCGGACGCTCCCGACAGCTTGCAGGATCTGTTGCTGGCCCGCCAGCACCTGGAAGAAGTGGTCCAGATACGCACCAACCTGAACCGCGCCAAGAACGAAGCCGACACCGCGGAGCAGGTGCTGTCGGCCGCCATGCGGTCCCTGGACCAGGCGGTGAACGTGGGGGCCCAGGGCGCCAGTTCGCTGACCAGCCCGGAGACGCGCGGCACCCTGGCCGCCACCGTTCAGGGCGTGCTCGAGCAACTGGTGGTGGCGGCCGGCGCCAATGCCGAAGGGCGCTACCTGTTCAGCGGCGACAACGACCAGGCGGCTCCCTACGCCCTGGACCTGTCCGCGCCCAGCGGCGTTACGGCCTACGCCGGCTCGGACGCCACGCGCGAGATGATGCACCCAGGCGGCACCCGCTTCGCGCTGTCGCGGACCGCCCAACAGATCTTCGACAACCCCGGCGCCAGCAAGAACATCTTTGCCGCCGTCAATGCGCTACGACTGGCGCTGGCGAACGGGCCCACCGTCCCGTTTGAGGATCCCGCCTACAACACCCAGTTGGATGCCCAGACCCAGGCGGTCAACGACGCGCTTCAGCAGGTACGCTCCGCCCGCGAGCAGCTCAGCGCCGAGCTGGCCTACGCCGGCGTGGTGCAGAACCGCGTGGATGAGGCCCTCCAGTTCGCCGCCAAGCTGGAGCTGCGCGAGCGCACCGCCCTGGGCAACCTCCAGGACGCCGACATCGCCGCCGCCGCGCTCGAGCTGTCCCAGGCGCGCACCCACGTGGAGGCGGCCATGAATGCGCGAGCCCTGCTGCCCAGGAGCAGCCTCTTCGACTACCTGGGCTGAGGCCAACAAGGTTCAGGACCGCTCGCGGACGCTCGCGACTCGGCAACCGGCTTCGGCGCACCTTGCCGAGCCGCGACCGTCAGCGGGCGGTCGTGCCCCAAGTGCACTGCCTTCGGGCTAACCCCCGCCTACCAGGTCAGTTTTCCGCCCACCTGGATGCGGCGCTGCTCGGTGCCCACAATGGAGCTGACCTGCCCGAACAGCGTGTTGGTGGGCGCGGTGTTGGGCGCCGCGAACATGGCGTGGTTGAAGGCGTCCTGCGCCTCCGCGCGCAACTGGAAGGTCAGCCGCTCCTTCAGCCGGATGTTCTTGAACAGCGACAGGTCCCAGTTGTTGTAGCCGTCCTGGCGCAACCCGGTGAAACGCAGCGGGAACGCGCGGATGTTCGAGCCTAGTTGCAGGCGCGAATCCCGCTCGAAGCCCGCCCCAGTGTTAAACCAGCGCTCCACCTTGCGTTCCGCCCGCGGCAGCACGATGTCGTGGACGTTGCCGTAGAAGAGAATGTTGCCGAAGCCGAGGGGCGGCCCGCTCTGACCCTGGTAGATCCCCTGCACCGACCAGTCCCCCGCCAGGTGATTCCACCAGCCGCGCGCGCGGAACGGCAGCTCGTAAATGCCGCTCACCACGATGTGATGCGGCCGGTCCTGCGGCGAGATCACGTGGTGCGGATGCAGGTCCGTGGAGTTCAGCTTCTCGATGGCCTCCATGAACTTCGACCAGGTGTAGCTGGCCTGCAAAGTGTAGCCGTGGGAGAAGCGCTTCTCGACGCGGGCCTGGAGCGAGTGGTACCAGGAAAAGCCGTTGTCCAGCGTGCTGCTGACGCCCGTGAAGTGCGGGAACGGCCGCAGCAGTTGCGCCAGGCTCGCGTTGCGGCCCTGCAAGCCCGAGCCAGTGAACTCGGGCATCCCGTAGAAGGGGTTCGGCACCGCCTGGCTCAGGTAGTCGATGGTGGCCTGGTCGCGCACCGGCGATCTGCTCAGGTAGCGCGCCGGGGTGGGACTGAAGTCCTCGCCCATGCCCAGGCCGGTGCCGCGGTTGCCCACGTAGCCCACCTCCAGCAGGACGCGATGGGGGAACTCCCGCTGGAGGTTGAGACTCCAGCGCTGCATGTAGCCGGGCCTCCGCTGCGGCCAGAAGAAGCTGGGCGCCCGGCCGAGGTAGGTTTTGAGTCCCTCGGATGCGCCGGCGGGTTCCAGCAGGCCGTCAGGGAAGGGATTGACCAGCGTGGCGCGGAAGGTGAGGCCATTGTCGAGGCTGGGGGTGAGGTTGGTGCGCTGGCTGAAGCCCTGTTGGATGACGTCGCTGCGGTCGGCGCCGATCGAGGTGAAGAACACGCCGTAGCCGGCGCGCAGCACCATCTGCGGCCGCAGCCGGTAGGCCAGCCCGATGCGGGGCGAGAAGTTGTTGGCGTCGGCGTCGAACAGGTGGCGCGGCACGCCGCCTACGCCGGCGAACAGCAGCCCGCCCGGAGTCCGGAACTGATCCGGCGGCACTTCGCGAATGGGAGCGCGGGCATACGCCGCGCGCGCGGCCGCCTCGATGGGATTGGCGGTGGCGAAATCAAAGCCCCGGGTGCTGCGGTTGAACCGTTCAGTGAGCGGCGTTTCCAGCTCCCACCGCAAGCCCAGGTTGACGGTAAGCGCCGACTTCACTTTCCAGTCGTTCTGCAAGTAGAAGCCGAGGAAAGACGACTGCTGCGCATAGGAGGCGTTGCGGTCGATGTAGCCGCCGCTGGGCAGGCCCAGCAGAAACGAAGCCAGGCACTGCCCGATCGGCGCCATCGGCGAGTTGTCCATGGGCCCCCGGGTCCAGGCCTGCCCGAACTCGATGCGCGGCGAGACGTAGCCGTAGTCGTAGTTGTTTTCCTGGAGCACTCTCAACTCGCCCCCCAGGCGCAGGCTGTGGTTGCCGCGCAGGTGGGTCGCGCTCCCCGAGAAGGTGTGGTAGGTGGTGATGGGCCGGAACCCGCTGTTGGCGCCGAGCGTGGCGTAACCCGACGGAACGATTTCCGGAAAGGTGGTGGTCTTGCCGTCCAGTTGACTGGCCAGCCTGGCGGGGAAACCTAATGAGGCCAGATCAAGACCTATGCTGACCGGGCGGTCCCACAGAATGAAGCGCGTGAGACCGTAGCGCAGATTCAGCACCAGGTCGGGCCGCAGCGTGATCACGTCGTCCAGCGCCAGGCCGCGGTGCTGGCGGTTGCGCGCCATCCCTTTGGAGATGTTGTGGAAGGCGTCGGCCCAGGACTCCAGCAGGTAGGACCAGGTGAGCGACCCGTACAGGCGATGGCTGGCGCCGAGAGCCTGATCCACCCGCGCGGTGTGGCTGTGATAGTCAATGCGGCGCGGCTGCGGGTCGGAGTAGTTCTGGCGGCCGTCCACCGAGCCCGCGGCGTTGGGCAGCGGGTAGTACTCCAGAATCTTCCTGGCCATGGGATCCAGCCGCGCCGCCGGTATCAGGTTGCCCGCCAGCGGCTGCCGGCTGAAGCGACCGCCCGCCGCCGCCGCGATGGTGGCCGGATCGTAAATCTGATACTGGCTCCCCAGCGCCAGCAGCTCGGAGAAATCGCCGGTGCGCTGGCGCACGGTGGGCACGGTGAAGAAGGCCTGCTCGGGACGGATGCGGTCCAGTATGTCCAGGCCGTAAGTGCCGAAGGTGCGGTTGCGGCCGTCGTAGAGGCGCGGCAGCAGGATAGGCCCGCTCACCGTGGCCCGGTAGCGGTTGGTCTTCACCGGGGGCCAGGCCTGGTTGATCTTTTCCTGCGTAACCGGCCCCGTCGAGGTGTCGTAGATGAAACGGTTGGTGAAAAAGGGGCGCGTGATGAGCGGCCGGCTGACGTGCGAGAACAACAGGTTGCCGTGTGGCGTGTTGGTCCCACTCTTGAGCACCATGTTCACGTGCGCCCCGGTGAAATGGCCCACCGCGGCGTCGAAGGAGGCGGTCTGGACGCGGAACTCCTGGATCATCTCCGGCGGCGGGGAAAACGAGAGCTGCCCGCCCTGGCTCATGTTGGGGATGCCGTCCAGGGTGAATTCGCTCGAGCGCGTGCGGGTGCCGTCGGTGGCCACATTGGAAACGGCGTCCACCGCGTGCGGCAGCCAGCCGTGCGTGGGCGGGTTGGTGGACACCACGCCCGGGGCGAGCTGCGTCAGGTACATGGGGCTGGCGCCCGGCAGCGGCAGGTCCAGGATGCGCCGGTTATCCACCACCTGGCCCAGGCTGGAGGTGGCCGACTCCAGCAGCGGCGCTTCCGCCGTGATGGTCACGCTGTCGGAGAGGGCGCCCAACTCCAGCGCAATCTCGAGGCTGAGCACATCGCCCACGCGCAGCTCCAGCGGCCCGCGTTCGTGCCGCTTGAAGCCTTGCATCTGGACCTCTGCGCGGTACCGGCCGGGGTTGAGGTTGGGGACCTCGAAGTTGCCTTCAGTGTTGCTGGCGGTCTCGGTGGCCACGTTGGTGTCGACGTTGACGACGCGCACCGCGGCCCCGGACACCATCGCCCCGGTGGCATCGGTGATGCGCCCGGTGATGCGGCCGTAGGGATTCTGCGCCGCCAGGGCGGCGGCCATGACAACCATAGACACGAAGGGACGCACTACTACCTCCGCGCCGATAATACCACTGTCTTGGGAGGCTCGCCGCGCTAGTCCCGTGCCCGCCTCACGAAGTTCGCGCCCGTTTCTGCGCATGCCCGTGTTGGCTGACTGCCCAAACGCTCGGCAACGTGCCGAATCAGGCGGGCACGGGACTAGGGAACCACGCCGAGTTGCTGCATCAGGCCCAGGGCGTCGTAGCCGTCCCAGCCCTCGGCCACCTTGCCGTTCTCGAAGCGGATGATGGTCACGCCGCTCACGTCTACTTCCCGCCACGTGGGGGGGATGCCCAGGAACTCACCCTGGTGAGTTCCCCTCATCACCCAGCGCACCACCACTTTGCTGTCCTCGGCAATAAGGTCTTCGGCCGTGATCCGGCCATCGGCGAAGGCCTGCCGCAGAGTGGAAACGTATTCCTTGTACGCCTCGGGTCCCTGAATCTGGCCGGGCCAGGACGGGTCGTGCCGGACGTAGTCAGGGCTGACTATCTCGTCGATCAGGCCGAGGTCTCCCTGATTCCACACTTCGTCCACCAAGCGCCGAACCAGCCGCTTGTTGTTCTCAACCACAGTAGCATCTCCTTACTAAGTCGCCGCCGGAGCGGCTTGTTTTGCCCCCGCGGCCCCTGAGTTGCGCAGCCCCACTCTGATGCTAATAGCATAGCACAAGCTTCGCGCATACCGTGGCTCACGCCGTCGCTCCGCCCGGATTGGCTCATGAGGTCGTTGCGTCGAACACCGCCGCCGCCGTGTTCCACAGGATGTCCTGCTTGGCCTCCCTGGGCAGGTCCAGCCCCAGGATCTTCGAGAACTCCGCCTCCAGATTGTCAGGCAGGTCGCTTCCGATCATCAGCCGCGAGGCGGGCACGTGTTCGAGCACCATGCGCACCTGGTGCGGAGCCAGCCAGGAAAGCTCCACGTAGATATTCGGGCACACCGTGGCCGCCACCGCCGCTTCCGCCGCGTACAGCCCGCCGCCCGCGTGCGCCAGCACGAAGCGCAGCTCCGGGAATTTCCGCGCCGGCAGGATGAACAACGACGGCAGCGCAAAGGGCGCTCCGGCCCCGGTGTGGCAGATCACGGGCAGGCCGAACTCCAGAGCCGTGGCGAAGAAGAAATCGCTGCGGCTGGAGATCGGGTTCAACGCCTGGTACTGCGGCTGGAGCTTCAGCGCGCGGAAACCCAGCTCCTCGGCGCAGCGGCGCACTTCCTGGCGGAACTCGGCCTCGGGGATGAAGGGATAGAGCGAGGCTGCGCCCGCCAGGCGGTCGGAATGCGCGCGCACCGCGCGGGCGATCTCGTCGTGGGTGGCGCGATAGTCCTCCACCACGGGGAAGGGCAGCAGCAGCGACCGGTCCACCCCGTGGCGGTCCATGTCCCGCAGCAACGCATCCAAAGTGTGCACGCGCCCGCTGTGCAGCGATACGCCCAGGTGCGCGTGGCTGTCGTAGAGCCGGAAGCCGTCTCTCATGATCCGACCAGCTCCGCTATGCGATCGCCCAGCTCGGACGTTTTCAGCCGACCGCCCAGGTCGCCGGTCCGTTCCTCGGATGTGGCGAAGAACCGCTCCACCGCCCCGCGGATCATGGCCCCGCCCGCCGCGGTTCCCCTCAGCCAGTCCAGCATCATGGCGGCCGAGAGAATCGTGGCCGTGGGATTGGCGATGCCGCGGCCCGCTATATCCGGGGCCGAGCCGTGCGCCGGCTGGAACACCGCGTAGCGGTCGCCGATGTCGGCCGAGGGGGCCATGCCCATGCCTCCCACCAGCCCGGCGGCCAGGTCCGAGAGGATGTCGCCGAACATGTTCTCGGTGACCAGCACGTCGAAGCGCCGCGGATCCTGCACCAGGTACAGCGCGGCCGCGTCCACGTACACGCGCTCGGTGCGCACCGCCGGAAACCCCGCGGCCACCTCGTCGAAGATCCGGCGGAAGTAGGCCATCGACGGCAGCACATTGGCCTTGTCGATGAGGGTGAGCAGCCCGCGCCGCGAGGCGGCCATGCGGAACGCGGCGCGGAACACCCGCTCCGCGCCGGCGCGCGATATGCGCATGGTATCACGCGCCTCGGCGGCGTCCGGGGCGTAGCTCTCGCGCCGCGAGAAGAACAGCCCCTCGGTGCTCTCCCGCACCATCACGAAGTCGATCTCGCCGGCCTGGTAACCCTTGAGCGGAGTGTGATCGGCGTGATACAAGCGCACCGGGCGCACGCCGCAGTACAGATCCAGGCGCTCCCTCAGGTCCAGTTGCGGCGTCATCTCGGTGCCGTCTGGCCTGCGCACCTGGGGCAGGCCCATGGCGCCCAGCAGAATAGCGTCGAACTCCGTGAGCCGCTGGAAGGTGGCCTCGGGCAGCGGATCGCCGCTCTTCAGGTACTCACCAGCTCCTACCGAGAACTCCTCGAACTCGAACGCCACACCCTCCAGCCGCGGCTCGACCGCGCGCAGCACCTTGACCGCTTCCGCCGTAACCTCGCCCCCTACGCCGTCACCCGGCAGCAGGGCGATTCTGAACCGTTTGCCCATGTGAAACTGTAATCTTCTACTATAAACAGGCGTTGCCCACGATGACACAACAGGAACGCTCGATCTTGGAAGAACTGGCGGCGGCGGCCCGCTCGCTGTTCGCGCGCGGCTACAGCTTCGGCACGGCTGGAAACATCAGCGCCCGGCTCGGCCAGAGAGTGTTCATCTCCCCTACCAACTCGTCCTTCGCCCGGCTGGCGGCAGACGCCCTGGCCGAGGTGGATCTGGAAGGCCAGGCCGCCGGCCCGCTTACTCCGAGCAAAGAGGTTCACTTCCACCTGGCGGTCTACCGCGCGCGTCCGCAAGCCGGCGCGGTGGTGCACCTGCACTCGACCCACGCCACGGCGCTGGCCTGCCTGCGCGACCTCAACCTGGACGACGCCCTCCCCGTGCTCACGCCCTATTACGCCATGCGCCTGCCGTGCCTGCCGGTGGCGCCCTACCATCCGCCCGGCGACCCGCTCCTGGCGCCCGAGGTGGCCGCCCGCGCGGTCCTCTCGCCCGCCCTGCTGTTGCGCCATCACGGCCTGATCGCCTGCGGCCCCACCGTGGCCGAGGCCGCGGCCCTGGCCGAGGAAATCGAGGAGCAGGCGCGCCTGTTCTTCCTGCTGGGCGAGCGCGCGCAGCCGCTCACCGCGGGGCAGGTCGCCGCGCTGCGGGCTAAGTTCAAGTAGGAGACGGCTGATGAAATCCATCATCTTCGGCGCCGTGGCCGACGACGACACCGGGGCGACCGACCTGGCCGGAATGCTGGCCGATCAGGACCTGCGCACCGTGCTGGTGATCGACCTGCCTCCGGCGGAGGACTTCGCCGCCTGGACGCGCGACTGCGACGCCGTCATCATGGGCGTGGCCAGCCGCGCCGCCGCGCCGCGAGTGGCCTGCCAGCGCACGCGCCAGGCCATACGGTTGCTCCAGACGCTCGCCCCGCGCGTCATCGAGATCAAGTACTGCTCGACCTTCGACTCCAGCCCCGAGGGCAACATCGGCCCCACCATTGACGCGGCCATGGACGAGATGAATGTCCGCTTCACCGTGGCGCTGCCCGCCCTGCCGGTCAACGGGCGCACCACTTACATGGGCTATCACTTCGTCCACCAGCAACTGCTCTCCGATTCCCCCATGCGGAACCATCCGCTGACGCCCATGACCGACCCCAACCTGGTGACGCATCTTCAGAGCCAGACGCGCCGCCCGGTGGGGTTGGTGTCCCATCCGGTGGTGCGCGCGGGCGCCGAGCGCATCCGCCAGCGCTTCGAGGAGTTGCAGCGGCAGGGCATGACCATCGCCATCCTGGATTGCCTGAGCGACGAAGACCTGGAAGCGCTCTGCGAGGCCGTGGCGGCGCTACCGCTGATCACCGGCAGCTCAGCGCCCGCCATCAAGCTGCCCCGAGTGTGGCGGCGGAGGGGCTGGTGGCAACCCGCGGCGTGGACGGAAGCTCGTGCGGAGCAACGGCCGGGCCGCGGCTTCCTCGTAATCGCGGGCAGTTGCTCGGAGGCCACGCGGCGGCAGAACGGCTCGCTCGAATCCGGCGGCGCGCGGGTCATCACCCTGCCAGGCGAGTGCCTGGCCGAGGGACACATTTCCGTCGAGGAGATCACGGCCAGGGTAGCGGAGGAGTTGTCGGCCGATCGGACCTGCCTGCTGCGCACCGCCGAATCGCTCGAGGACGTCGCGCGCGTGCACCGGTGGGCGGCGCAGCGTGGCCTGACCGCCACCGAGGCCGGTGAAAAGATCTCGCGGAACCTGGCGTGGCTGGTTCAGCGCATCATCGCGGAGCACCCGCCGGAGGGACTGATTGTGGCGGGCGGCGAGACCTCCGGGGCCATCGTGCGAACGCTGGGCTTCGGGGCGCTGCGGGTGGGCAAGAACATCGAGCCGGGCGTGCCGCTGTGCCACGCGCTGGGGCGGGTGCGGCTGCCGGTGGTGCTCAAGAGCGGCAACTTCGGCAGCGAAGCTTTCTACGCCCGGGCCTGCGACGCCATCCGCCGCTCAAACGCCGGCTGAGGCTTCGCCTCACGCCAGCTTCGCCAGCCGGGACTCCACGTCCGTCCGGAACTTGTCGATGAAGTCCAGGGTGTAGGCGGCCACCGGGAGGTCCGGATTCTGGACCAGCGGCGTCAAGTCCAGCGCCAGGGTGAGAGCGGTCTCGACGTCGATGCCATGCGAGGCCAGGTAAGTGGCGTTGGCCATGCGCCGGCCGGCGGTGGCCAGATCATAGCGCTTCCCGCCGCTGATCTGCGAGTCGAACACGCCCAGCAGGGCGGCGGCCAGGTTGGGCCGCGCCGATACCGGCAGCGGCCGCTGGTCCTCGTCGGGCACCCAGTCCAGGTCGCGCCACACCTCGCAACCGTACACCTTCTCAGGACGCTCCTCCGGGGCCAGGCCGCGCAGCGCGGCGATGCACCGCAGCGAAACGGCCACGTGCGTATCGTGCTTGTCCGCCGGATTGTGCAGGTACACAATGCGGGGCCGCGCGGCCCGCAGAATGGCGAGCAGCTCCTCCACCACGCCGGGGCAGCGCGGGTCTTTCACCGCCGAGCTGGTGTAGTCGAGCTGGATCTGGCAGGCGTATTCGCCCACCAGTGCGGCCTTGCGCTGCTCGTGCCGCCGCACCTCCTGCATCTCCTCGTCCGTGTGCCCGGCGTAAATGCCCGCGCGGGGGCTGCCCGCGCCGTTGGTTACCACCACGCCGGTGAACCACTGGTCCCGCGCCCCGAAGCACTCCGCGATGCCGTGGTAGGCCATGATCTCCAGGTCGTCCTGGTGCGCTGAGATGCCCAGGTGGGTGGTTCGCGCCAGCGCCGCCGTCTCCTCGACGCCATCCGGAATGAACAGATCCCCGTTGGGGTTGTGAAATTGCATCAGCCGTCCTCCTCGGCTATCCGCCCGCCTCGCGGGTGATACGCGGCAGGCTGGCCGCGGCCACGGCCTGCCCGTGCCGCTTCTCTTTCTCGCTGGGGACATGGAGCAATATGCTTTCCGCCAGCTCCGGAAACTCCTCGCGCAGGACCTTGTGGGCGGTCTCGACAATCACGCCGCCGCCCTCGCCCGACAGCACGCGCCCCAGCACCAGCAGGTGGCGGAGCTCATAGAAGTCCGCGTAGTGCGCGATGGCGTAGCCGAAGTACGTCCCGATGCTCTCGTAGATCCCGCGGGCGCGCCCGTCCCCCCGCGCCATGAGCTTCTGCGTCTCCGCCAGCCGCTCCGCCAGTGGCATGTCCCTGGGGAAGTCCAGGCCCGCCGCCGGCGCCAGCCGCGCCACGGCCTGCTGCGAGAAGTATTGCGCGCCCACGCCGCCGTCACCGGACCATTCGTCCACCGGCGCGTCCGCGCGATAGTCGATGGGCACGAACGCAAGCTCGTTCAGCCAGTTGGTGATGCTGCCTTGCGGCGTCACGTACCCGCCGGCCTGGCTGGTCCCCATCGACACGCCCAGCACCGCGTTGTCGTTCAGCGCCATCGACCCCGCCAGCGCCGTCACTTCCCCGTCGTTGACCACCTCGAAGGGGACGCCGTTCCAGGCCGCCTGCAACTCGTAGAACAGGCGCCGCACCCGCGAGTTGAACAGCTCCTGGGGCACCCCGCGGAACAGCGACGCCACGCGCACCTCGTTGTTCACGTACACGCCCGCTGCGCTGCCCCCGATGGCGTCCACCCGCGGCAGGTGCGAGGCCGCGCGCTTCAGCGTGTCGTTGATCTCATCGAAGTGGTACTGCGGGTCGGCCTTGAAGTAGGGGTCCCAGACCACCTCTTCCGAGTGCACCACCTCGCCGTCAATGAGGGCCGCGTACTTACGGTCGCTCCCGCCCAGGTCAAAGCCGATGCGGCAGCCCTCCAGGTTCCGGCCCAGCGCCGCCGCAGTCTCCCGCTCCTGGGGGGCCTTCTCGAGGCTGGTCGCCTCAATCAGCATGGGGACGCCGTACACCCGCTCGCCCATGAAGTGAAAATCGAAGGCCCTCCGGCCCTCCGGAGCGTAGACCTGCCGCACGAACGCTGCCACGCGGGGGTCTCCTGCGATGGTCACCTTGCATCCGCCGCGCTGCCAGAGCAGGAATTTCACCAGCCGCTCGACGTACACCTCATTGGCCGCCGCCCACTCCCCTGCGTGCGGGAAGACCCTGGCGCGAAACACCGACACGGAGTGGTCACTGCGCTCCAGCGCGATGGCCAGGCTCTGTCCCTGGCCGCTCTGCTCGACCGCCGCACGGTAGGCGCGGTTCCACAGCGAGGCCGGCAGAAACCCGGGATCCAACGGGGGCCGAAAGCGGGGGGAGACTGCGATCGTGGCGGACATGGACCAACTCTACCCGTCCCAGCATATCAAGCCCGCGGGGACGGGGACAGACGGAACGTTCCCCGCTTCGGCGGTGGTGCGGCGGCCCCAGGCGTTCTGGCTGTATGCGGGATCAACCGGGTTCTGGTCGTAGGTGTACTCGAGGCGCTGGTTGCGGGCGTCGGTCCGCTTCTGGAGGGTGTGGTCGGCATTGTAGACGTAGGTGACCGTGCCGTTCTCGGGGTTGGTGGCGGAGGTGAGCCGCAGCTCGGAGTCGTAGACGAAGGTGCGGATCTGGGTGAAGCTGCCGCGGGTCATGGAGACCTGGGTCAGCTTGCCGGGCAGGTTGTAG
>Ga0194113_10002234_pt1 | contig 26639 bp, 22 predicted proteins | sample TA2MahC200mmetaG_FD_146193 | JGI IMG/M metagenome (GOLD analysis project Ga0194113, IMG submission 146193) | Freshwater microbial communities from Lake Tanganyika, Tanzania - TA2015017 Mahale Deep Cast 200m | ecosystem: Environmental > Aquatic > Freshwater > Lake | place: Tanzania: Lake... | reverse complement strand
GCAGGCCGTCTTGGCGGTCGCGCCGTGACTCTTGGCGCTGCCGGGCGCGAAGGGTGATGCTCGAAAGGAAGGTCCGCCAGCCCCGTCGGCGACCTGCGGCCGTCAGATTGTCATCGCCGAGAACCCGCCGTCCACGCGCACCAGGGCGCCGGTTACGAAGCCTGATGCGCGGTCGCTGGCCAGCCAGAGGACGGCCCCCAGGAGTTCCTCCGGCTGGCCGAAGCGTTTCATGGGCGTGTGGGCCATGATCTGGGCGTTGCGTTCGGGGGTAAGGAGTTTGCGGTTCTGCTCGGCCGGGAAGAAGCCGGGGACGATGGCGTTTACGCGGACGCCGTCGGCGGCCCACTCGCGGGCCAGGAACTGCGTGACCTGGTTCACGCCGCCCTTTGCTACTCCATATGTAAATACCTTCGAGAGCGGCGGCCCGCTGGACGCGCTGGAGATGTTGATGACGCTGCCGTTCTTTCGGGCCACCATGCCGCGGCCGAAGACCTGGCACGCCAGAAAAACGCCCTTCAGGTCCACGGCGATGAGTTTCTCCCACTCCTCGTCGGTTATCTCGAAGAACGGCGTGCCGGAGTTCAGCCCCGGGGCGTTGATGAGGATGTCCGTGCCGCCCCACGCCTTGTCGCAGGCGGCGGAGGCGTCCTGTAAGTCCTTGCGGCTGGTGCAGTCGGCCTTGACGGCGAGGGCCTGGCCGCCGAGTTTGCGGATTTCATCGGCCCGCGCCTCGGCTGCCGCCGGGTTCAGGTCGATGACGGCAACCTTGGCGCCCGCGCGGGCCAGCGCTGCCGACATCGCCCCGGCGAGCACCCCGCCGCCGCCTATGACGGCCGCACGCTTGCCGTCAAGCGAGAACAGTTCCTTCAGGTAGTTCACGTCGGCCATGGCTGCCCTCCTCGTCGTCTTCGGATGCCCGCAACCCCTGCGTATCATAGCCGCAAGGGCGATTGCTTCAAGGAATTACGTCTCGGCCCCGGCAAAACGCTTGATTCCTTGCCGCGCGATGCTAGCATACGCCGCGAATTCAGGGTCCCGCCGCGGCGGCGGCGGGCCGTCGTCCGGCCCCGCAGCGCGCACGAAGAGGAGGCATCCCGTGTCCGCACCCGACCCGCATGAGGAACTCAAGGCCTTCCAGCCCACGTGCCGCTTCTTCGTCGGCATAGACTCCGACGGATGCGCGTTCGACACCATGGAGCCGAAACATAAAGAATGTTTCTGCCCCGTGACAATCTGGAAGTTCGACCTTGCGGCCGTCTCGAAGTACGCCCGCGAGGCGTGGGACTTCGTGAACCTCTACTCGAAGGAGCGCGGCTGCAACCGCTTCCACGCGCTCCAGCACGTGATGAACCTCTTGCGCGAACGGCCGGAGGTCATCCGCCGCAAGGTCGATATACCGCTCCTGCGCGACCTGGCTGCGTGGACCGGCCGCGCCAAGGCCCTGGGCAACCCGGAACTTGCGGCCGAGGTCCAGCGGACCGGCAGCGCGGAACTCGGGCAGGTGCTCGACTGGTCGAAGTCCATCAACGAGATGGTCGCCAGGATCGTTAAGAAAGTGCCGCCGTTCCCGGGCGTGCGGGAGAGCCTGGAACTCCTGGCCGGCAAGGCCGACATGATAGTCGTCTCGGCCACGCCCGGAGAGGCGCTCAAGCGCGAGTGGCAGGAGCATGGCATCGCCCGCTTCATGTCGGTCATCGCCGGACAGGAGATGGGCACGAAGAAGGACCACCTTGCGCTTGCGGCCGGGGGCAAGTACCCGCCCGAACGCATACTCATGATAGGCGACGCCCCGGGCGACCTGAAGGCCGCACAGGCCAACAAGGCCCTCTTCTATCCGGTCAACCCCGGCCACGAGGAGGAGTGCTGGGACCGCTTCGTGCGGGAGGCCGGCCCGAAGTTCCTCGCCGGCGAGTACGGCCGCCAGTACGAGGCCCGCCTGATAGCCGAGTTCGACAAACTCCTGCCCGACACGCCGCCGTGGAAGCACTGACGGCAGGTAACTAGGTAACTAGGTAACTAGGTGGCTAGGTAACCAGGGACGGAATAAGGCGCAAACGCGGGCCGCGACGCCGGAGCCCGCCTTTGCTTTTGCCTGGTTGCTTAGTTACCTAACCGCCTGGTTACCTTCTTTCAGTGATGAAACAGCCGCAGGCCGCTGAGCGCCATCACCATGCCGTGCTCGTCTGCGGCCCGGATGACGAGGTCGTCGCGGTCGCTGCCGCCGGGCTGGAGGACGTAGCGGACGCCGGACCGGGCGGCGCGGTCGATGGAGTCGCGGAAGGGGAAGAAGGCGTCGCTTGAAAGGCTTACGCCCTGAAGTTCCCCGAGCCACGCCCGCCGCTCCCTGGCGGTGATCGGCTTCGGGGGCGCGGCGAAAGCCTGTTTCCAGGCGCGCCTCTCGAACGGAGTGGGATGGTCGAGTAGATATTGGTCGATGGCGTTGTTCTTCTCGGCGCGCGATACGCCGTCCTTGAACTTCGCATCCAGCAGGCGCGGGTGCTGCCTGAGCCACCAGAGGTCGGCCTTCGAGCAGGCCAGGCGCGTGCAGTGGACGCGCGACTGCTGCCCGGCCCCGATGCCGATGCACTGGCCGCTGCGGGCCAGCGCCACGGAGTTCGACATCGTGTACTTGAGGGCGACCGTGGCCACCACCAGGTCCCTGGCCGTGAACGGCGGCAGGTCCTTGTTCCTGGTAACGATGTTCCTGCATAATTCCGGCCCGGGGACGGCCGCATTGCGGGCCTGCTCGAGCCGCACGCCGAACACCTGGCGGCACTCAAGGGCGGGCGGCTCGAACGCCGGGTCGATTGACATGACCAGATATTTTCCGCCGCGCTTCTCGCGGAGGATCTTCAGGGCCTCCGGCTCGTAGCCGGGGGCTATGCAGCCGTCGGAGACCTCTCGCACGAGGAGTTCGGCGGCCGAGGCGTCCAGGCGGTCGCTGAAGGCCGCGAAGTCGCCGAAACTGGAGACCCTGTCGGCCCCCCGTGCGCGGGCATAGGCTGCGGCCAGCGGGGAGAGGCCCGGCATGTCGTCCACGAACGCGGCCCGCTTCTCAACCTCCGACAGCGGCTCGGCAACCGCCGCCCCGGCCGGGCTGACGTGCTTGAACGACGCCGCCGCAGGCAGGCCGAGCGCCGCCCGCAGTTCGTTCACCAGCGCCCAGGCGTTCAGGGCGTCAAGAACGTTGATGAAGCCGGGCGCGCCGGAGAGCACTTCCAGCGGCAGTTCGCCCTCCGTCACGAAGGCGCGGGCGGGCTTCTGGTGCGGGTTCATGCCGTAGCGCAGCGCGATTTCACGGGCCATCTGGTCTGCCGCCTTCCCCCCCGTATTTGTCCTTGACCGCGAAGAACGCAGAGAGCGCAAAGCAAAGATTGAGGATATCTATAACTGGCAGGACAGGATGGCTTCCTGCGGTGGACGGCGTCCGTGGCGTCTCGCACAGGACCAGCCTTTCCTTTGCGTTCTTTGCGGTCAAGGAGGCCTATTTTTTCCTGCGCATCGCCTGGGGCACGTAGTCCGCGCACCGCTTCTCGGCGAAAATCATCTCGAACCGGGTGAACCGCTGCCGCCCGTCAACCAGGGGCACGCTCGGCCAGTCTTCGCCGATGAGCGGGCGGGCGTAAGCCGCGAACTCGTCGGTCACGTCGCGGCGGCTGGGGGCGATCCAGGCGGCGGGGAACTTGCGCTCCGAGTTGGCCATCGCCTCCAGGGGCACCTTGTCGTAGCGGACGCGGTACACGCCGCCCGGCTCGCGCAGGATGGTGGCCATCCAGCCGCCGCCGTCCTCGGCGGCGACGAGGGCGGCCTTCCGGCCCACCTTGTAAGCCTCGTCCAGGTCCACGGCGGAGGCGCAGATCATGCTGTGACGCTGGTCGGTCCCGGGGACGTTGCACCTCGCCGCGCCGCCCACGGGCAGCCCTTTCTCATTGAGATAGTTCGTAACAACCTGCGCCACCGTCGTGCCGCTGGAGGAGAACTGCACGTGGCCGAAGGAATCCCTGCGGGCGGCGATGTCGCCCACGTTGAAGCCCTCGCTTATGACCACCATGCAGCGGCCGCAGCGCCGCAGTTCGTCGCTCACGCCGTCGGCCAGTTGTTCCAGGCCGACGCCCGACTCGGCCAGGTAGATGTGCAGCGGAAGTTCGCGCGCCGGGTCGGCCAGGCGCGCCGCGGCGGGGATGAAGCCTATCTTGCGGCCCATGGCCTGCATCACCAAAACCGGGTCGGCCGGGCAGGAGCCCAGGTTCTCCTCGTTGGCCGTCTCGACGGCCAGGGCCCAGTAGCGGGCCACGCTGCCGTAGCCGGGCGTGTGGTCGATGAGTTTGAAGTCGGAGTCGCCGACGTCGTTGTCTATGGTCTTGGGGACGCCCGTTGCCGCCAGGTCCAGGCCGCGCTCCGCCGCCAGTCTGGCGATCTTGTGGGCGGTGTCCATCGAGTCGTTGCCGCCGGTATAGAAGAAGTAACCTACGTTATGGGCCTTGAATACGTCGATGACGCGGTTGAAGTCTTCCGCGTTTTCGCCCTTCAGTTTGTAGCGGCAGGTGCCGATGGCGCCGGCGGCGGGCGTGGTGCGCAGGAGCGCGATCTCCTCGCGCGGCTGGGCCGAGAGGTCCAGCAGTTCCTCCTTCAGGACGCCCTCGATGCCGTGCCACGCGGCATAGACGGCGCCGAACTTTTCGGGCATTGCCGCGCAGGTCTCCACGACGCCGCGGATGGAGTTGTTGATGACGGGCGACGGCCCGCCCGACTGCGCCACGACCACGTTCTTCTGCTTCGCCATTCTTCGGTCTCCTGCCTGTTTCGCGGTCGCGCAGGCCGGTGCCGAGTACGTTGCCGCCCCGGCAGTTGCGCGGCGGAGAGGCGTGTATCCGCGCGCCGGGGCGCTGCCCCGGCCTACGTTCGGTCCGACTTCAGCCTGTGCAGAACCTCCCCGGCGTGGTCCACGAGGAGGACGCCTTGCTTCTCGCGTCCGATCCAGTCGGCCGCGCGGATGCTGCGCGGGTCAAGGTATCCGAGGTTGATGCGCCGGCACCGCTCTTCGGGTATTCCGGTGGCCAGGGTTACCTGGATGCGCGGCTTCTCGATGCCGTTGCAGTACGTGCCCAGGCCCTTGACGTGGGTGGAGTGCGCCATTATGCCGCCGGGCACGCCCGCGAACTTGTCCATCTGCTCGCGGAAGTAGTCGAGGCAGTGGTAGCCGATGCAGTCCAGCACCTTGCCGTGCGCGTACGAGACCTCGGTTACGTGCGGGGCGTAGATAATGAGTTCGCCGCCGTCTTCAACGATAGGTTCAAGTTTGTACATAACTTTGCCTGCGGTCCACAGGTCGTCGTACATCAGCGGGGCGATGCCCAGGACGCGCCTGTAGGGCCGGTCCACGTAGCGTATGTGGACCTGTGCCGACAGGTCGGCCGCCGCGGAGAAGGCCCGCCTGGCGTCGCCGACGAAGAGGCCCTTCACGCCTTCGCGCGCAACCACCATGTCGAAGTTTGTTATAGGTATCTTGATGAATTCGACCGCGCGGTCTATCACGCGGCGGACGACGGTGTCTTTGACGCCGTTAATCTTCCAGTTTGTAACCAGCGCCCCCAGCCAGTGGAAGAAGTGGATGATGTCCGGCCCGGCGACGCCCGGGAAAATGTACTTGTGCCCGCCTGAAAAGCCCGCCACCTCGTGCGGAAACGTCGGCCCCACGATGAACAGGTGGTCGCAGTGAAGCAGGCGGCGGTTGACCTCGACGGGCACCTGGAGCGCGTAGCGGCCCTCGCTCAGGGCGCCCATCTGGTCGGCGGAGAGCGCGCCCACGACGACGAGCGACTTCGGATCGTCCCAGGCGTGGTTGAAAAAGTCCACCGTGGCATACTTGGTGCGGCGCTCGGCGGCCGTCAGGCCCAGGTGGGCCAGGATCTTTTCCTGGCTCATCGGCAGGTGCGTGCCCAGGGCGATGAGGAAGTCAATCTTGGCCGCACGCCGCGAGACAAGCCCCACCAGCGTGCGGAACATCAGGCCCACCGGCGCGGTGCGCGTAGAGTCGGGGATAAGGGCCAGGATGCGCTTGCCCCCCAGGTCCAGGCCCTCCAGGGCGCGGCGGCAGAGGTCCTGAACCTCGGTGTCGGGCAGGACGCCCTCCTTGTGGCCCTTGCCGATGATCACGGACGGACGGCTCCTTTTCATCCGAGCGCTCTGCCGCGGCCGGGCAAGCCGGCCGTGCCACACGCGCCTGCCGCGGCGGCAATGTAGTATTACTTTACTCCACCGGAAAGTCCAGCGCCCGGAGCGCCGACTCCACAGCGGGGTCTCGCCCCGCCAGTTCAACGGTTACGAACGGGAACTCGCGGCGGACGGGATACGTCTTCCGCAAGTTGGTGAAGAACCTGCCGCGAGCCTCGGGCGGCTCATCGGCCGCGGCCCGCAGCCGCGCATCGTCGGCCTCGATGTCGTACGCCGCGCGGATGGCCTGCGCCAGCGCCGCCTGCGCAGCCGCCCCGGCCGCCAGGCGCACTCGCGGCACGGGCGGCGGCGGCAGGAGCGGCGCCGGGTCCCACGGGCGCACGATGCCGAAGTGGCGGCACAGCGCATCCAGCACCATCCGCGTGCCGTTCACCTTGCCGTCATATGAATAACCGGCTATATGAGGCGTGGCCAGGCGCACGCGCCCGAGAAGGTCCAGGTCGATGTTCGGCTCGCCTTCCCACACGTCGAGTACGAGGGCGGCGGCGTGCCCGCTGTCGGCCGCCTTCTTCAGGGCCGCCGGGTCCGCCACGCTGCCGCGCGACGTGTTTATGACCGCGGCGCCGCGCTTCAGGCCCGCCAGCAGCCGCTCGCTTATCATGTGGTGCGTTGCGTCCGGCCCCTGGCGAGAGAGGGGCACGTGGAAGGTTACAATGTCGGCTTCTGCCAGGGCCTCAAGCGGCACGTAGCGCGGGTCGCGCGTCCGGCGGGCCAGGGGCGGGTCGTTCCTGAGGACGCGCAGGCCTAGCGCCTCGGCCATGCGAGCCAGGCGCCCGCCCACGTTTCCGCACCCCACAATGCCGAGGACCTTGTCGGCCACGCGCCAGCCGCCCGCCCCGGCCAGCGTGAAGACGGCGGCCAGGACGTACTCCGCCACGCTGCGGGCGTTCGAGCCGGGGGCGTAGGCGAAGCCGATGCCGCGCGACGCCAGGTACGCGAGATCCACGTGGTCGAAGCCGATGGTGGCGGTGGCGACGAAGCGGACGGCGCTCGAGCCGAGGAGTGCCGGGCCGACCTTCGTCACGCTGCGCACCAGGAGCGCATCGGCCGCGCGCACCGCCTCGGCGGTGATGCGCTCGGCGGGCAGAGCGACCACCTCGCCCAGCGGCCCGAGCGCCTCGGCCAGGAGGGGGATGTTCGCGTCGGCGACGATTTTCAGACGGGCGGGCGTCACGGATTCCGGCTACTCCGCCCAGTGCGTGTGGAAAGTTCCAGGCTTGTCAATGCGTTCATAGGTATGAGCGCCGAACCAGTCGCGCTGGGCCTGCGTCAGGTTCTGCGGCAGGCGGGCGGCGCGGTAGGAATCAACGTATCCGAGTGCCGACGCCAGGGCGAGCACCGGCACGCCCGACTGCACGGCGGCCACGACCACCTTCCGCATGGCGGCCGACCGCGCGTTGATGATCTTGGTGAAGTTCTTGTCCACGAGGAGGTTCGCCAGCGCCGGGTTCCTCTTGTACGCCGCCGCGATGGGGTCAAGGAGCCTGGAGCGGATGATGCAGCCGCCCTTCCAGATGCGGGCGATCTCGTCCAGGTGAAGGTCGTATTTATATTCCTTCGACGCTTCGCGCATCAGGCCCATGCCCTGGGCGTAGCAGGAGACGACGGCCAGATAGAGCGCGTCGCGGCAGGTCTTGATGAACGCCGCTCTGCCGGCGGGCGTCTTGGTGCGGGGGCCTTTCAGTATCTTCGAGGCCGCCGCACGCTCGTCCTTGAAGGCCGACAGGATGCGGCCCTCGACCGCCATGTCGATCGTCGGGACGGCCACGCCCAGGTCAAGCGCGTTCTGGCTGGTCCACTTGCCGGTGCCTTTCTGGCCGGCCTTGTCGAGGATGAGGTCCACCAGGGGCTTGCGCGTCTCGGGGTCCACCCTGGCGAGGCAGGCGGCGGTGATCTCCATCAGGTATCCGCCCAGTTCGGCCCCGTTCCATCTGCCGAAGACCTCGGACAGTTCGGCGGCCTTGAGGCGCAGCAGCGTCTTCAGGACGTCGTACATCTCGGCAATACATTGCATAATACCGTATTCTATGCCATTATGTACCATTTTGACGTAGTGGCCGGCGCCGCGCGGGCCGATGTACGTGCAGCAGGGGCCGTCCACCTGCGCGGCGATCTTCTCCAGGACGGGCCTGACGAGGGCGTATGCCTCCGGCGCGCCGCCGGGCATGATGCAGGGGCCCTTCAGCGCCCCTTCCTCGCCGCCGCTGATGCCGGTGCCGATGTACAGGATGCCGCTGGCGGCGAGGTCGGCGGCCCGGCGCTCCGTGTCGAGGAAGAACGAGTTGCCGCCGTCGATCAGGAGGTCGCCCGGTTCAAGGCAGGGGCGGAACTGGGCGATCATGTCGTCCACGGGCGCTCCGGCCTTGACCATGAGGATGATGCGGCGGGGCGTTTCCAGGTTGCCGCACAGTTCCTGCACGCTTGCGCAGCCGACGATGCGCTTGCCGGCGGCCGGCCCCTTGATGAAATCCTCCATCTTGGCGGTGGTCCGATTGTAAACGGCCGCGCTAAAGCCCTTGCTCTCGATGTTCAGGGCAAGGCTGCGTCCCATGACGTCCAGCCCGACCAGTCCGACCTGCTGCTTCGCCATCGCTGTTCTCCTGCGGAGTTCCTGTTGCGCATGCGCGGGCGGCACGCGAAGCACATATTCTAGCGGCGGCCGTGCGCCTGTCAAGAAAGCGCCGCCCGCGCAATTCTTGACGCGGAGCGGGCCGGCTGTGTTATACTCACCGCCGGTGTTGTGCTTGCCCAGGGGCACGCGAACATGCTGGCTGCCGCGACCGGCGAACTGCACCTCATCATTCCCATCTGGGGCGGCATCGCCCTGGTGCTGGCGGGCGCGGCGTACCTGGTGCTGGGCACGGTGCAGCCGCGCCTCTTCGACGTGCTGAGCATGACCGTCATGGGCTGCATGGCGGGCCTGGTGGCGTGCCCGTGGCTGCCTCTGTGGCAGCCTGCGGTGGTCATCCTGGGCGGCCTGGCGTTGGGCGGCCTGACGGCGTTCTTCCGGAACGTCTGCCACGCGGTGCTGTCGGCCCTGGTGCTGGCCGGAGTGCTGGCCACGCTGGCGGCGCTGGCGGTCGGCCCGCGAGGGTTCGCCTCGTACCTGGCCGTGAACCAGTCGAACCGCAGTTACGCCATCCAGGTAAGCGGCCCGAACCTTGTGTGCGACCCTGTGCTGGCTGCGGCGCTGACGGGCATTCTGGCCGGCGCGACCGTGGCCATCGTGCGGTTCGCCTTCAGCGAGCGCCTGATCACGACCGCCCAGGGTGCGGCCCTGCTGGCGGGGGGGGTGGCTTCGCTTGCCACACGTTACCGCGGCGAAGGACAGTTGCCAGTCAGTGCCGCCTACCCGCTTACCCTGAGCGCCCTGTGGCTGTGCCTGGTGGTCATCGGGATGGTGGCGCAGGCTGCCCTTGCGCGGCGGCGGGCCGAGTGGCGGGAAGGGGCGGATGCGCCCGCCGACTTCGGGCAACCCTAATCACGGCCCGCCCGGCCGGGCCGTTGCACGTGAGGCGCAGAAGAGCAGGAGGAGGCGATCCTGATGCCGGCAGCGGGCGCAGCCCATGCGGCGCCGATGGACCTGCCCACGTTTCAGTCGCTCCTGGACAGCGCCTGGGACCAGTTCTACGCCATCCATCCGCTGGAGGCCGGCCTGCTCCTCGCGCCGCTCGGCCTGGTGTTTCTCCTCTACGGCTTCAGACTGTACAAGTGGCTCGTGAGCGTCGTCTTCGCGTTCTTGGGCGCTGCCCTTGGGGGCGTGGCCGCGGCGGGGCTGGGCTGGAACGCCATGTTCGGGATGATTGCCGGGGCGCTTGTGCTGGGCCTGCTGGCGTGGCCGCTGCACCGCGCGGGGTGGGGCCTGCTGGGCGGGGGACTCTTCGGCGGTGCCGCCTTCCTGGCACTGGCGGCACGAGCGACGGACCCTGTTCTTGCGGTCGTCCTGGCGGCGGTGGCCTCCGTCGGCGGCTTCGTCCTGACGATCTTCCTGATGCGGCCGCTGATTATAATGGTAACGGCCGTCATCGGCGCTGCGGCGCTGGTGGAGGCGGTGCTGAGGCTGTCGCTGCTTGCACCCTCGTTCGGCGGGCGGGTCGTCGGGATGATGGAAGACCGGCCCGCGATGCTGGCGATCCTTGTGGCCATCGTGGCCGCGACGGGATTTCTGCTCCAGTGGCGCGACACGTCGGGCGCGGCCAGGGCGGCCGCGAAGAAACCGCCCAGCAAGGGCCAGGAGAAAGACGAGTAGCCCCGCCGCGCTTCGCGGAACGTTAAGCCGTCGCCGGTACGGCGGCGGTCATCGCGTTAAGCCGTCGCCGGTACGGCGACGGTCGTGGTCAAGGGAACCTCAGAGAGGAGATTGCCATGTCATGGGAACCGACTCGCAGGGATTTGCTGAAGGTGGCGGCGGCGGGGGGCGCGATGTACCTGGCCGCGGGCTGCGGTGGGCCCGCCGCCCGCTCCGCCGGCCCGGCGCTTATCAGCCCGGGGTGCCGCACGTCGAAGGTGCGCGTGGCCAAACTGTACATGGGCAAGCCCAAGGCGCACTGGCCGCTGCCGACGATGGACCTCAAGGAGGAGATGGGGAGGTACGAGGCCCAGTTCGCCCGCATGCAGAACGAGTTTCGCGACGTCGAGTTCGTGACGAACGACCTCATCACTGCGCCGGAGCAGGTGACCGCCCTGAAGGACAAACTTGCGGCGGCCGACGGCGTGCTCATTATCCACCTGTCGATGGGCATCGTGCCCATGCTCAAGGAGGCCCTGGCCGCCGGCAAGCCCACCGTGCTCTTTGCCGCGCCGTACTCCGGCCACGAGTGGACCGGCTACGGCGCCATGCGGAAGCAGAAGGAAGGGGCGCTCCTGGAATGCATGCTTACGGGCGACATGGCCCAGTTGGCCGTTGCCGTCCGCCCGTTCCGCGCCATCCATCATCTGCGCGAGGCCAAGATTCTGAACGTTACGACGCGCAACTTCGACGCTTTCGCGGCCGCCGTCAAGCAGAAGTTCGGCACGCAGATCGTCCAGGTGAGCAGGGAGCGCGTGCTGGCGGGCTACAACGCCGTGCCCGACGCCGACGCCGAGGCGGAGACGCGGCGCTGGATAAGCGGCGCCCAGAAGGTGGTGGAGCCGTCGCGCGATGAAATCTACAAATCCTGCAAACTTGCGCTGGCCCTCGAAAAGATCGTGAACGAGGAGGGCGCCACCGTCATCACCGTCGATTGCTACGGCAGCATGTGGCGGCAACTGCCCGCGTATCCCTGCATCAGCCACTCGCGCATGAACAGCATGGGCCTGGGCGGCGTGTGCGAGTCGGACCTGCGGTCGTGCATGACGCACGTGATGCTCCAGGGCCTCTGCGGCAAACCTTCCTTCGTCAGCGATCCCACTGTGGACGCCGCGGCCGGCGGCATCATCCTGGCCCACTGCATGGGCACCCCGGGCATGGACGGGCCGGACAAGCCCTTCGCGCCGTACCGGCTACGGTGCGTCATGGAGCGCCAGGAGGGGGCCGTGCCGCAGGTCTTCATGCGCATCGGTCAGCGCGTCACCCAGGCGGAACTTATTGACACCGCCCGCATCATTTTCTTCACGGGCACCATCATCGACACGCCCGACGTTCCTCGCGGCTGCCGCACCAAGATAACCGTCAAGGTTGACGGCTGCCTTGAGAAACTCTGGCAGAACTGGTCGCACGGCCTGCACCGGCAGACGTGCTACGGCGACCTGCGGGACGACCTGCGCCGCCTCTGCCGCTTCACGGCCATTGAACTCATCGACGAGGCTGCCGAGCCGCCGCCGGCGCCCCCTGCGCCCGCGCCCGCTCCGGCGAAGAAGGCGTGAGTGCGGAGTTGCGTGCAGGTGGGGGCCGGGGTCACCGCGCACGGGGTATTGCGAAACGGCAAGGAGAATGTTGAGCATTGAGTATTCAATATTGAATATTTCACATTCAATATTCTCCTTGCCGTTAACGCGCGACTGCATCGGAGACTACGCAAACTCCTTCCCCGCGATCGCGTCGCCGTAGCGGCCCACCCACAGGTCTTTCACGTGAAGTTCCACTTCGGGCCGGCCGGAGAAGGTTGACACGCGGCAGGTGAAGGCCGCGCCGCAGGACATTGCGCGGGCGAGGGCGTCGGCGGCCGGGCCGAGGTTCCAGCCGACCGCGCGGCGGCAGCAGCCGCCTTCCGTCAGGCGCATCTCCAGGTGTTCTCCGCGTGTGCCGATGCGGCGCGGCGGCGACGCCAGCCGCACCTGGCGCGCCGCGAACACCGGCCGCGGGTTCCCCGAGCCGAACGGTCCCATGCGATCCAGGAGGCGTGCGGCCGCAAGGTCCACCTCGGCCAGCGTCGCCTCGGCGTCGGCCGTCAGTCGCGCCGTCAGGTCGTCCGGGCCGAGCATCTTGCCGGCGTGTGCCAGGAACGCCTGGCGGAAGGCTGGCACGGCGGCCTCGCTCAGGCGGATGCCGGCGGCCATCGCGTGGCCGCCGTAGTTTGTCAGGTGCTCCTGGCACGCCGCGAGGGCCTGGTACATGTGAAACCCCGCGATGCTGCGTCCCGAGCCCTGCGCGTGACCGTTCTCGGCGATGCCGATAAGGAGCGTCGGCCGCCAGTGCCGCTCCACCAGCCGCGACGCAACGATGCCGATGACGCCGGTGTGCCAGCCGGGGGCCGAAAGGACGATGGCGGCGTCGCGGTCGGGCGAGAACCGGGCGGCCGCCTGGGCCTCGGCCTCTTCCAGTATGCTGCGCTCGACCTCCTGGCGCTGGCGATTGCGGCGGTCGAGTTCGCGTGCGATTGTGCGGGCGGCCTCGGGGCCGGCGGTCGTAAGAAGTTCCACGGCCTCGCGCGCGTGGCCCAGGCGCCCGGCGGCGTTCAGGCGCGGCCCGAGCATGAAGCCCACGTGGTCGGCCTCAAGCGCGCGGCGGCCCAGGCCGGCCACTTCAATCAGGGCCATGATGCCCGGCAGTCGTGACCCGGCCAGCGCCCGCAGTCCGAAACTCGCGAGCACGTGGTTCTCGCCCACCAGCGGCACGACGTCGGCGATTGTGCCGAGGGCCGCAAGGCCGGTGGCGGAGATGAGGAACTCGCGGAACGGTTCGCTCACGCGGTCGCGCTGCGACAGGCGCTGCCCGACGGCCCAGGCCAGTTTCAGCGCGACGCCCGCCCCCGAAAGGTCGCGGAACGGGTACGTGGAATCCGGCAGTTTGGCGTCCACCAGGATGTTGGCGGGCGGCAGGCGGTCGGGGTCGGCTTCGTGGTGGTCGGTGATGATGACGTCCAGGCCCAGTTCGCGGGCGCGGGCCGTCTCGGCGGCGCCCGATATGCCGCAATCCACGGTTACCAGCAGCCGCGTGCCCTCGGCCGCCAACGCCTCGACCGCCTCCATGTTCAGGCCGTAGCCTTCCTCCAGCCTGTGCGGCACGTACACGCGGACGTTGGCGTCGGCCAGGCGCAGGGCATGCCAGAGAATGGCCGAGCCGGTGATGCCGTCGACGTCGTAATCGCCGTAGATGACGATGGGTTCGCCCGCGCGTGCGGCAGCCACGAGGCGGTCGGCGGCCTCCATGAGGCCCGCCAGCGCGGCAGGTTCGTGCAGTTGCGAGAGTTCGGGCTTCAGGAACGCCCGCGCGGCTTCCGGAGTCGCCAAGCCCCGCGGCCCCAGCACCCGCGCCACCACCGGCGGAACGCCAAGCGTGATGGCCAGTTTCCCGGCGTCGGCAAAGGGCGGCTTGATTGTCCACTGTTTGGCCATGCGCGGCTCGGCCCACATCGAGCCGCCGCTGTGAAGCGGCGGCTATGCTCAGTCGCGGCGGGTGCGGAGACCCGCCGCGCAGCGTGCGGGTTGCAGGCCGGGGCAGCGCCCCGGTTCCTTCTTGAGGATAGGTCGGGGCAGGGGCCCCGGCGTATCTTCCTCAGGCGCCAAATCCTGCGCGGCGAAGGAAGTCATCGCTTTCGCGCCGCGCCCGGCAGCGCTCAAGCGCCTGCCCGACGGCTGCGATGAACGGCGCGTTGCCGGCGTGTGCAGCATCCAGCGGGTTAACGTGGTGGAACTCCGAGCGGTTCGAGACGGCCCCTTTGAAGCCCATGCGCGCCAGGGCCAGCGGAAACTCGAAGAAGCCGCTCATGTCTGTCCCGGCGCGGGCGTTCCACGCCCAGATGGCGATCTTCCCAAGAAGTTCCCGTGCCGACGCCCGCACCCGTCCCACGCCCGAGCCCGACGGCCCCGGCCCGATGACCATCACCGCCACGTCGGCCTGGCGGGCCCAGAGAAATGCGTTGCCCTCGACCAGCAGGTCCGCGCCGGCCGCCGTGCCAGATAGCATGGCCGCCAGGCCGTCTTCAAGGCCCCGCGGCTGCGCGAGGAGCACCTGGGCCTGGCGTGCCCCGGCGGCGTGCAGGCGGCGGGCGTCGCCGTCGGCCCCGGCGGCCTCGGCCGACAGCAGCCGGTGAGGCGCATCGCCCAGGAGCGCGGCGTCGGCCTCGGTCATCTCGTCGGCTACGCGCACGCGCGCGGCAGACCAGCCGGGCAGGTGCGCAAGGAGCATCTCCGCCACGGCCGTCTTGCCGACGCCCGCCTGTGTGCCCGCGATGCAGATGACCGCCATACAGCCTCCGCCGCCGCAAGTCCGACGCATTGTAGCAGGGCCGGGGCCGAAGAAAAAGGCCGATTCGCGCGGCCGCTTCCCCTCCGCCGATACTGGACAGGGGCCGCACGCGCCGATACAGTAAGGTGGGCACAGCCGCCGCCGCAGAGGGCACGCGCATGATTGCCGTCACCGACGAAGTGCTGGAGAACATGGTCCAGGCCATTGTCCGCGAGGTTGACCCGGAACAGATTTGGCTCTTCGGTTCCCGCGCGCGCGGCCAGGCCGGGCCGGACAGCGATGTGGACCTGCTCGTGGTTGAGCGCGAGCCGTTCGGGCCGGGGCGGAGCCGGTGGCAGGAAGTGACGCGGCTGTACAATATTGCCGCAAGCCTGCGCGTGCCGACGGACATTCTGGTCTATAGCCGGGCCGAAGTGGAACGTCGCCGCAACTGGAGGAACCACGTGATTGCCCGCGCGTTGAGGCAAGGAAAACTGCTCTATGCCCGACCTTGACGAGGCCCGCGAGTTGCTACTGATGGCCGGCAAGGACCTCAAGGCGATTCGGGCCATGGGCGACAGCCCGGACTTTGACGATGCCATCTTCGGCTTTCATGCGCAGCAGGCGATTGAAAAAGCGTTGAAGGCGTGGATTGTCCTGCTGGACGTTGAGTACCCGTTGACGCACAACCTGTCAATTCTGCTCGGCTTGATTGATGAGCACGGGGCCGACGTATCCAAGTTCTGGGGCCTGGCGAGGTACACTTCCTTTGCCGTCCAGTTCCGATACGAGCAGAGCGAGCCGAGCGGGACAAGCCTGAATCGTGCCGACGCGGTTCGCGAAGCCGCAGAGATTCTGGATCATGTCGAACGGCTCATAGGCTGACCTCGTCTCGCCGCCCGCCTACCTGAAGTACGCCACCCCGCGCTTAAACACCGCCAGGCCGTCGCCGGACTTGCGGCGCGGGCGGCGGGTCCACTGCGGATGGTGCTCGGACAGGGCGTGGCGCTCGGGGTGCGGCATGAGGCCGAGGATGCGGCCGGTTGCGTCGCAGATGCCCGCCACGTCGCCCGCGGAGCCGTTCGGGTTGGCCGGGTAACTTGCGCCCGTGCGGCCGCGCGAGTCAACGTAGCGGAGGGCCACCTGGTCTTTCTGCTCAAGTGCTGCCAGGGGGGATGAGTCGGCGGGCACAAACTTGCCCTCGCCGTGCGCCACCGGCAGGTCGAACACCTCGCCCTTCGCAAGGAACGGGCAGCGGCCGGTGTCGGTCCTGAGATGCACCCAGCGGTCCTCGAACTTGCCGGAATCGTTGTTCGTGAGCGTGGCCGAGGGCACGAGCGTCGGCCGCCCGTCGGCCGCGCCGGGCAAGAGGCCGCAACGCACCAGCACCTGAAAGCCGTTGCAGATGCCCAGGACCAGGCGGTCGCGGGCCAGGAACTCCTGCACCGCGTCGGCCAGGTGGTGGACGATCTGGTTGGCAAAAATCTTGCCGGAGGCGATGTCGTCGCCGTAACTGAAGCCCCCCGGGATGGTGAGCACCTGGTAGTCCAGCAGCCGCCGCGGGTTCTCGATGAGGCGGTTGACGTGGACCCGCTCGGCGCGTGCGCCGGCGAGTTCCCAGGCGAACTGGGTTTCTTCGTCGCAATTCGTCCCGGCGGTACGAAGGACTAGCGCGCGGACAGGCATGTTTTCTCCTCGGCAAACCGGCTTACTTGTGCCGTTACCACGCTAGCGGCTTCCGCCACGCCTCGCGCAGCGCCGCGCCGTCGGCCCTGACGACCGTCCTGCCGCCGGCGCCCTTGATGACAAGGCGGGCCGCGCGCGTCACCCGGCCGATGCGGGCGCAGGGCAGGCCCTTCATGATCCGCCCGAAGCGCGCCTCGCGGCCGCGAGGCACCTCCACGAGGAAGCGGGTGAGCGACTCGCTGAAGAGGATGCGGCCGGCATCTTCAAGACCGTCCTCGCGCGGGACGCGCGCGAGCGCCAGGTCGAGGCCCAGGCCGCCGGCGAAGGCCATCTCGGCCGCCGCAACGGCAAGGCCGCCTTCCGACAAATCGTGGCAGGCCCGCACGCACCCGGCCGTTATCGCCTTGTGCACGGCGGCGAAAATCCGCGGCGCAAGCGCAAGGTCCGCCTTCGGCACATTGCGGCCGATCTCGCCCCTGAGGGCGTACCAGTGCGAGCCGCCAAGTTCGTCCTTCGTCAGGCCTACCAGGTACACGGGATTGCCGGGCTGTTTCAGGTCCATGGTGACGCAGCGGCGGACGTCGTCGACGATGGCCATGGCGCTTATCAAGAGGGTGGGCGGGATGGCGATGGTCCGCCCGTCGGGCGCCGCGAACTCGTTATTGAGGCTGTCCTTGCCGCTGACGAAGGGAGTGCCGTACGCCGTGGCCACGTCGTAGCACGCCCTGGCCGCGAGGACCAGGGCCCCCAGGCGGTCGGGCTTGTCGCAGTTGCCCCAGCAGAAGTTGTCGAGGATGGCGATGCGGTCGGGCCGTGCGCCGACGGCGACGACGTTGCGGACGGCCTCGTCGATGCCCGCCGCGGCCATACAGTACGGGTCAATATCTCCATATTTGGGATTCATTCCGCAGCCGACGGCCAGGCCCCTGCGGGATTCCGGCAGGGGCGTGATGACGCAGGCGTCGCCGGGGCCGCCCTCGCCCACGCCCACCAGGGGCTTGATGACCGTCTGCCCCTGCACCTCGTGGTCGTACTGGCGTACGACCCACTCCTTGGAGCACACGTTCCACGAGCCGAGGACCCGCAGGAGGTCGCGCGTGTAGTCGGGCCGGGGCCGCAGCCGCGGCTCGGTGCGGTCGGTCGGGCGCCACTCGGCCGCGCGCTCGTACCTGGGCACGCCGCCGTGAAGAAACGCCATGTCGAGGTCGCCGACGAGGTGGCCCTCGTACCTGAGGCGCAGGCGCCGGGTGTCGGTGAACTCGCCTATGACCGTGGCCTCCACGTCCTCGGAGGCGAAGAGGGCCAGCAGTTCGTCCACCTTCCGGGGCTCGACGGCCAGGACCATGCGTTCCTGCGCCTCGGATATCCATATTTCTGTATATGATAGGCCCTCGTACTTGAGGGGCACGCGTTCCAGGTGGACTTCTGCGCCCAGGTGCTCGCCCATTTCGCCGACGGCGCTGGAAAGGCCCCCTGCGCCGCAGTCGGTGATGGCCGAGTAAAGGCCGCGGTCGCGGGCCTGCATGAGCGTGTCGACCATCTTCTTTTCGACGATGGCGTTTCCTATCTGGACGGCGTGGGCGAACTCCGTGCCGGTGGTGTGCGTCAGTTCGCCGCTGGAGAACGTTGCGCCGTGGATGCCGTCGCGGCCGGTCCGCCCGCCCACGAGCATTATCTTGTGGCCGGACTTCTGGTGCTTGAAGCACTTGTCGCGCGGAATCAGGCCCAGGTTGCCGCAGTAGACGATGGGGTTGCCGAGGTACCGCTCATCAAAATATAGCGCTCCGTTGGCCGTAGGGATGCCCATGCGGTTGCCGTAATCGCGGACGCCGGCCACCACGCCGCGCATGATGCGCCGCGGGTGCAGCACGCTGGGCGGCAGTCTGCCAGCCGGGTAATCGGGCGGGGCGAAGCAGAACACGTCCGTGTTCAGGATGGGCTTTGCGCCGAGGCCCGTGCCCAGCGGGTCGCGTATGACGCCGCCGATGCCCGTGGCCGCGCCGCCGTAGGGTTCCAGCGCGCTGGGGTGGTTGTGCGTCTCCACCTTGAAGCACACGCACTGGCCGGCGTCGAACTCGATGACGCCGGAGTTATCGACGAACACGCTTACGCACCACGGGCGGGCGAGTTCCCTGGTGGCCCGCGCGATGGTGCTCGCAAGGAGGTTGTCGATCGTCTCCGCCTGGCCGCCCGCGCCGTGGTCCGTGAAGCGGATGAGGCCCTTCAGCGTCTTGTGCACGCAGTGCTCGGACCACGTCTGGGCCAGGGTCTCCAGTTCCACGTCGGTGGGGTCGCGGCCGAGGGCGCGGAAGTGCTCCTGGATGGCCCGCATCTCGCGGACGTTGAGGAACAGGCCGCCCTCGCGGCTGATGCGCAGCAGGTCCCCGTCGCCGGCCTCGCGCACGGGAACCGTGATGAGCCGGAACCGGTAGGGCGGGGCGTCGCGGAAGACGCCTGCCACCTCGTCGGAGAACTCGATGTCTTCGATGCAGCAGTTGGCCAAGACGGCCCGCGCCGCGGTCTCCAGGTCGCCGCGCGTCGGCCGGCCCGAGAAGTAATACTTGCGGGCCGTGGCGCAGCGGCGGGCAGCCAGGCCCATGTCGGCCACGGCCTGAAGCGTGCTGATGGCCACCGGGTCCATGACGCCTGGCTTGCGGCGGACGACGACCACGGGCCGGCCGTCGGAGGGCGGACGGCCGCCGTCGGCGATGCGGTAATGCTCCACCACGGGGTCGGTCAGGAGTTCCCGCGCGATGCGTTCCACGTCGGCCGGCGGGGCGGGCGTGTCGAGGTGGAACAGGCGGGCAGACTCGATGGCCTCCACGCGCCTGAGGCCCAGGTCTCGCACCTCGTGCAGGCAGCCTTCGCCATGCACGTCGCGGGCGCCAGGGCGGAAACGGACTTCGATCTCCCAATTCATTTCGGCTCCTGAAGAGACTCTTGCGCGCCCAACAAGTTGGGCGGCCGGCCGGGAATCACCGCGCTTGCGCCGGCGAAGTTGGGCGGCCAACCAGGATTCACTTGCGCTTGCTTGAGCCTGTCGCGGCGCGATTTCGACTCGGCCAGCAGGGCCTCGATGCGTGCGGCGTCGCCCTGTCTGAGGGTGCTGCGGAAGGCCGCCAGCATGCCCTGGAACCGCTCCAGGGCCGCGGCCACTTCGCCGGAGTTGCTCATCAGGATGTCGCGCCACAGGGCCGGGTCGCCGCCGGCGATGCGCGTCGTGTCGGCCCAGCCCGGGCCGACCAGCGGTTCCGCCTCGGCGCTGGCGGCCCTGACGAGCGCCGCCGCAACCACGTGGGGCAGGTGGCTGACCTCGGCCAGAAGGCGGTCGTGTTCCTGGGGCGACAGCGTTCGCACGGTCATGCCGACGCCTTCCCAGGTCTCGACGACGCGGCGCAGGGCGTCGGGCGGAGACCGGCGGGTGGGCGTCACCACGCACACGGCCCCGCGGAGGAGGTCCGCCCGGGCAAACGCCACGCCGCGATGCTCGCTGCCGGCGATGGGGTGGCAGCCCACGCACGAGCACCCCTCGGGCACCCGCTCCTCCATGTCTGCCACCACGCGGACCTTGGTGCTGCCGACGTCGATGACCACGGCGCCCGGCGCCAGGGCAGGGGCGATGCGGCTGAGGATTTCCGGGAACAGGCCGACGGGGGTGGCCAGGACCACCAGATCGCTCTCGCGGACGCCTGCGGCGGGGTCGAGCGTCGTCTCGTCGGCGGCGCCTGAGCGGCGGGCATCATCCAGGCTCGCCTGGCGGTGGCCGACGCCGACGACCCGCCGCGCCAGGCCCCCCGCCTTCAGCGCCAGGCCCAGGCTGCCGCCGATAAGGCCCACGCCGATGATCGTGACCTGGTTCCAGGGGGTCATGTGCCGTTGCCGCAAGGGGTCAGAAGTCGCGGGTCCTCCGGACCCACGCGGCCGGCGCCCTGGGGCCTCCGCGTGGAGGAGGCCGGCAACCGCGCACGTCTCCGCCGGGGCGGCGGTGGGTCACTCAACTTTATGACCGGCCGCGGAGGGGGTCAATAGATTTTTGCATTGCCGCCCGGCCGGTCCGCCGCTACAATGCCACGTTCGATAGATGGAAAAGGGGTAAGAAGTGAGCCCGCACTTGGGCAACCCCCGGTGTGAGGGCGGCGCCGGGGCCTTCCCGCCACGGACGAATGCTCCAGACCATTAACGGCTTCCAGGTTCTGCGGAAGGTAGCCGAGTCCAACACGGCCGAGATATTTCACGTGCTGCGGCTGGTGGGCCGCGGGCGCGGCGCAGAGGCCGCCATCAAGATGCTTCGGCCCGAGTTCGCCGCCGACCGGGTGGAGCGCGGCTACCTGGAGACTGAATACAGGGTTTGCGCCGACCTGGACCACCCGAACCTCATCCGGGTTCTTGAACTCCAGATGTCTGCCAGGCAGCCGTTCCTGGTGATGGAATACGTGCCCGGCCTCAGCCTGCGGCAGCACTTGGACAGGGGCCGACCCAACCTGGCCGACTCGCTCGACTGGCTGGCCCAGGTGGCTGACGGCCTGGCATACCTGCACGAGATGGGTTACATTCACCGCGACGTGAAGCCGCAGAACATGGTCATAGGCGGCGATGGCACGGCCAAGGTCATCGACTTCGCCCTGGCCGCCCACCAGGACAAGTCGCTCGGCAAGTACTGGCTGAGGCGGCTGCGGGAATGGCGAAGACCGGGCACGTGGTCGTACATGTCGCCAGAACAGATCCGCAACGAGCGGCTGACGGCGCAGGCCGACATTTACAGCCTCGGCGTCTCAATCTACGAGACGGCCACCGGCCACATCCCCTTCACCGGAGAGACGCCGCAGGAACTCCTGGAGCAGCACGTGTACGCCAAGGTCCCCTCGATGACCGCGCTGCGCGAGGAGATACCCCTGGCGCTCGACGACCTGGTGCGGTCGATGATGGCGAAGGACCCTCTTGACCGGCCTCGCGGCATGGGGTATGTCAGCAGCAAGTTGCGGTCGGCGATCCGGCTTGTCCGCAAGGGCGAGTAGGGCTGTCGCGCGGCGAGCGAGCCGCGGGTGATCGAGCCATCTGCGGGAGCGGCGGGTTATCTCCAGCCGCCGCCGGCGCGCTACTGCCCGGCGGCGATGCGGTGATCCCGCGACCTTACGGAGGGCGGCTCGACGGCGCGACTTCATCGGAAGAACAATGGCTCGTGTGTGCCTTGAATTCGAGAAACCGTTCGCCAAACTCGAGGACCAGATCCGCGAGTTGGAGGAGCGCCAGCGCACGAGCGGCGTGGACCTGAGCGCCGAAGTCCGCGACATCCGCAAGAACCTCACCGCGATGATCCGCAAGAAGTACGGCGCGCTGGAACCGTGGGAGATAGTGCAGGTTGCGCGCCACCCCGACCGCCCGCAGACAACCGACTACATCGAGGCGTTCGTCAAGGACTTCAAGGAACTCCACGGCGACCGCCTGTTCCGCGACGACCGGGCGGTCATCTGCGGCCTGGGTCGCATCGCGGGCGAGCGCGTCATGGTCGTCGGACATCGCAAGGGCCACGACACGCGCGAGAAGGTCGAGTGCTTCTTCGGCTGCGCCCACCCGGAGGGCTACCGCAAGGCCATGCGCTGCATGAGGATGGCCGAGAAGTTCGGCCTGCCCGTCGTCGCATTCATCGACACGCAGGGGGCGTACCCCGGCATCGGGGCGGAGGAGCGCGGCATAGCGGAATCCATCGCCGTGAACCTGCGAGAAATGTCGCTCCTGCGGACCCCCATCGTCGGCACAATCATCGGCGAGGGCGCAAGCGGCGGATACCTGGGCATCGGCGTCGCCGACCGCCTGCTGATGCTCGAGTTCGCATACTGTAGCGTCATTACGCCGGAAGGGTGCGCGGCCATCCTGTGGCGGACAGCCGAGAAGGCCCCCGACGCCGCAAAGGCGCTGCGACTGACGGCCGCGGACCTCAAGGGCTTCGGCGTGGTCGATGACATCGTGCCCGAGCCCCTCGGCGCCGCCCACCGCAACCCGCGCGAGATGGCCGTCACGCTGGAGCGGCGCATCGGCCGCCACCTGCGCGAACTCAAGCAGGCGCCCCTCGACGACCTCCTGGCCCGGCGGTACGAAAAACTCCGCCGCGTGGGCGTTACCGCCGAGGCCGCCGGCCCGGGGTAGGGGACGCGGCGTTGAAGCACTTCGCGCGGCGGGTGCGTCGGGCCGCCGCTGTAAAGCGGCGGGTATCGCCCATTGCCGCAGATGACCGCGGGTTCACACCCGCGGCTCGCCGAGATTCGCGCATGCACGTGCGGCTGTTCATCGTGGCGGCGGTTGCCTTGGCCGCGGCGGCGGCGCTCGATGCCGCGCCCGCGTCGTCGGAGCGCCCTGCGCCGCCCGTGCTGGTGCCCCTGGGTCCGGCGAGGAAGCCGGGGCCGTCGCCCGCGCCGAAGCCGGCGCCGACCACGCAGCCGGCGCCCCAGCCGCCGCCCGCGCAGCCGGCCCTGCGCATCGAGTGGCGGACGGACCTTGCGGCGGCGCTCCGGGAGGCCGCCGCCGCGGGCCGGCCCGTGCTCATCTACTTCCACGCCGACTGGTGCCAGCCGTGCCGCCTGATGGATTCCGCCACGTTCGTCAACCGCGCCGTGGCCGATTACATCGGCCGGAACTTCGTGCCGGTCAGGGTGGACGACTCGAAGGAGGCGAGCGCGGTATCAAAGAAGTATGATATCCGCATTTATCCGAGCATCCTGCTCCTCTCCGGCGCGGGCGAGCCGCTGCACATGGTCCTTTTTCCGCGGACGGCGGCCGAGTTGTATCCCATCCTGGAGAAAATGGCCGCGATGCCCGGGCTGATCGAGGCCCACAAGAATGCGCCGGATGACCTGGAGGCGAACTTCCGACTGGGCGAGGCATGGGCCGGCCTCGACCACTTCCGCCGCGCTGAGCCGTTCCTGGCCAGGGCCGCGGCGCTCGACCCGAAGAACGAGAAGGGGCGCCTGGTGCCCGCGCGGCTGATGCTGGCGCTGGTGCCGCTGGAAGACGGCGACGCGGCGGCCGCCATAGGCAACCTGCGCCGGTTCGCGGAGGACTTCAAGGATTCGCCCGAGGCCCCCACGGCCCTCTACGCCATCGGGACCATCCTGGTGCGCGACAACCGCTTCAAGGAGGCCCGCGACGCCTTCGAGGAAGTGCGCACGCGCTTCCCGAAGCACGCCAGGGCCTACGAGGCCGACAAGGCCATCGACTCGATCGATGCGCGCCTTGGCGCCCCCGGCCGCACCGCGGCTGACCCGGCCGCACGGAAGTAGGCCGGGCGCTCCGCATGCCCCGCCCCTGTGCCTGGCACTCTGTCGCTCCTCAGTTCAGGGGTGCCATGCTTTCGCGCCGTTGCGAAAGCATGGTCGCAGAAGGGCGAGAAGCATGCTTTCGCAAGCGAAAGCACGGCACCCATCGTTTCATGTGCGACAGACCACTACCGCGCGGCGAAGGTGCTGACCACCATCAGGCCGTTGAAGAGCGCGTGGGCGATGACCGGCGCAAGGAGGCTGCGCGTCCAGTACGCCGCCCAGCCCATCGCCAGGGCGAGAATAAAGAGCGGCAGCACCGCTTGCGGCTCCGTGGGCAGATGCACCAGGGCGAAGACGGCGCTCGTGATTGCAAGCGCCCCTGCGGCCCCGGCATGCGGCAGGAGCGATGTCATCAGCACCCCCCGGTAGATGAACTCCTCGGCCAGCGCCGCCAGAACCGCCGCCTGCACGAGCGCCGCGGCCATCACCCACGCGGCCGGGGTCTCGTGCACCGTCACGAGGAGCGGATGCTCGCGCGGCACTTCGCCCAGGAGGGCCACAAGGACGGCGTTGACCTTCAGGGCGACGATGCACACCGGCAGCGCCGCCGTGAAGGCCACCACGCCCGCCAGGACGGTCATCCGCACGTTGCCCACGCGGATGCCCACCGTGGCGGCGGCGCCGCGCCCGAATCCGAGCACCACCGCCAGGCCCACGAGCGGCGGAAGCGCCTGCGCCAGGAACATCCCCGGTGAGAGCATCTCGGGCACCCCCAGCGGCTCCCACGGCCAGAGACCCGCCCGGCGTCCGGCCGCATAGCCCTGCGCGATGGCGAGCATCGCCACCATCATCACGAAGAACAGCGCCACCCCGACAGCCGGGGGCCAGCGCACCGCCGGCCACGCCTCGTCCATCGGCAGCGGCAGCGACGCGCCCGATTCCCACCAGCGGCTGATGCGCACCAGGACCAGCCCCGTCACCGGTACGCACGCCGCCGCCACGACGAACAGCCACAGCGGGGCCGCGGGGCCCGACGCGATGGAAGGCTCGGTTGGAGGCATAGGGCAATCGCAAGAGAATGACTGATGACTAAGTCCTAATGACTAATCAAACGGCAATGGTGAATGACCAATGACAAATGACAATCCGTTACTCCCACTCAATCGTGCTCGGCGGCTTCGAGGACACGTCGTACACCACCCGGTTAACGCCCTTGACCTCGTTGATGATGCGGTTGGCGATGGCCCCCAGCACGGGGTTCGGCAGGCGGGCCCAGTCGGCCGTCATGCCGTCGCGGCTGGTGACGGCACGGACGGCGATGACGTTGGCGTACGTCCGCTCGTCGCCCATGACGCCCACGGCCTTCACAGGCAGGAGGACCGCAAACGCCTGCCAGACCTTATCGTACAGGCCGCTCCGCCGCAGTTCCTCAAGGAAAATCGCGTCGGCCTCGCGCAGGATGCGCAGTTTCCGCTCCGTCACGTCGCCGATGATGCGCACCGCGAGGCCCGGCCCGGGGAACGGGTGGCGCCAGATTATCCGCTCGGGCAGCCCCAGTTCGTGCCCCACGCGGCGGACCTCGTCCTTGAAGAGGTACCTGAGCGGCTCGACGAGTTCGAAGCGCAGGTTCGGCGGCAGGCCGCCCACGTTGTGGTGCGTCTTGATGGTGGCCGACGGCCCGCCCCGCGGGCTGCGGCTCTCTATCACGTCCGGGTAAAGCGTCCCTTGAGCCAGGAACCTCGGCCTGCCGAGGCGCCGGGCCTCTCGCTCGAAGACGCGCACGAACACCGAGCCGATGATGCGCCGCTTCCGTTCCGGGCTCACCACGCCGCGCAGCCGCCGCAGGAACACCCGCGAGGCGTTCACGTAATGAAGGCGTATGCCCACGTGTTCGCGGAACGCCTTCTGCACGGCGGGCGCCTCGTTCTTCCTGAGCAGGCCGTTGTTGATAAACACGCACGCCAGTTGTTCGCCGATGGCCCGGTTCAACAGCGCCGCCAGCACGGTCGAGTCCACGCCGCCCGAGACGGCGCACAGCACCCGCTCCCGGCCGATTGTGCAGTGCAACTGCTCCACCGTGGACGCGACGAACGACCTGGCCGTCCATCCTCCACGGCAGCCGGCGATGCGGAAGAGGAAGTTGGCCAGGATTCCCTTCCCCCTGGGCGTGTGCGCCACCTCCGGGTGAAACTGGAGGCCCCAGATGCGGCGATTCGGGTCGGCCATTGCCGCGACGGGCGAGGTGGACGTGCTCGCGATTGCCTGGAAGCCGGGCGGCACGTGCGTGACCTCGTCGCCGTGGCTCATCCAGACGGCCAGCCGCGGCGAGAGGCCGCGGAAGAGGTCGCCCTTGCGCCGCACATCGACGGTGGCATGGCCGTATTCCCGCCGCGGGGCAGCCCACACGCGGCCGCCCAGCAGTTTCGCCGTCAACTGCATCCCGTAGCAGATGCCCAGCACGGGGATTCCCAGACGGAAGAGGCCGCGGTCGCACGCCGGGCTGCCGGCGGCCGTGACGCTGGCCGGGCCGCCCGAAAGTACAAGCGCCGCCGGCCGCTGCCGCGCGAGGTTCCCCGGCCGCACGTCGTGTGAGACGATCTCGCTGTACACGCCCAGTTCCCTCACGCGGCGGGCGATGAGTTGCGTGTACTGCGAGCCGAAATCCAGGATAAGCACGCGCTCGGCCGGCCCCGGGAGCGCGTAACCGTCGGCCCGGCTGCGCAAAGTGCCAGGCAGCGTTGAAGTATCAGCACCGGCGCGATTCATCTTCCTGCTCGTACGTGGAATAGTAATAGGGCGTGAACGCCTCGAACTCGGCGGCACAGGTATCTACGGACTTGAAGACCGGCCGCACGCCCAGCGCCCGGCGGCGGTCGCGC
>Ga0194113_10002223_pt1 | contig 26689 bp, 19 predicted proteins | sample TA2MahC200mmetaG_FD_146193 | JGI IMG/M metagenome (GOLD analysis project Ga0194113, IMG submission 146193) | Freshwater microbial communities from Lake Tanganyika, Tanzania - TA2015017 Mahale Deep Cast 200m | ecosystem: Environmental > Aquatic > Freshwater > Lake | place: Tanzania: Lake... | reverse complement strand
GCCGGCCATCCGCCAGCACTTGAGCGACTTCGGCCTCGTAGAGGGGAATCTCCCGCGCGAGCTGGAGGTCTCCGTCTTCCGCTTGCCGGCGAGAGGGGCGCTCTTCGTGGATGTCGCGAACCTCGATCTCAACCCCGACACCGATTCCGAGCCGAAGGCTCACGAGGTGACGCTTACCCTCTCTGACCTGCCTGACCTGGTGGGCGTCACAACCGCTGAGGCTCTCCGCCCCGGGGAGGCGCCCGCCGCGGCACCGGTGAAGGAGGAGGCCGGTCGCCTGACGGTCGGCCCGCTGCGTGTCGGGAGCTACGTGTCGCTCGTACTCCGGTAACCGTTCTCCAGCCGCGTGTGTTGAGTGGTGAGGATGGATCGCACATACCCAGGAGGTGACCTTTGATGGCTACAGCAGAGGGCGCGCGAGCAAGCGCGATGACGCAGATGGTGACGAAGGAGCTGTTGGTTGCGCTGAAGTACACGCCGGATGACAAGCTCGACTGGGTGCCGATGGGTGCCGCCAAGACGCCCAAGGCCATCATCGTCGAGTGCGCCACCGGGAACAAGTGGATGGCGGCCGAGCTGCGCTGCGAGGAGAACGCGGCGGGAGTCTGGGAGGGCATCAAGGTCGAGGACTACCCCACCCGCGAGGCGCTCGCCGAGTTCGTCGAGGCGAGTCAGGCGGAGTTGCTGGCCGCGATCGACGCGCTCACCGAGGAGCAGCTCGACCAGAAGCGCAAGGTCTTCTGGGGCGAGGAATCGCTGCGCGATCTTGTGTGGTTGGGCATGATGCACACGAACTACCACGTGGGGCAGCTCAACTACATCCAGACGCTCTGGGGCGACACCGAGATGCACCACGCCTGAGAGGCGCCCGCAATGCCACGCGGCTCGCCGTCGAGTCTCAGCGAGACCGACCTCTACCCGCCCGTGCACGACTTCCTCACGCAGCAGGGGTACGCCGTGCAGGGCGAGGTGAAGCAGTGTGACGTCGCGGCAGTGAAGGGCAACGAACTGGTTGTCGTCGAGCTGAAGCTGAGGCTCAACTGGGAGGCCATCGCGCAGGCCGCCGAGCGCCAGCAGATCGCCGATGCGGTCTACCTGGCGGTGCACAAGCCCGCCGGCCTGCGCACGTGGCGGCGCCGGAACGCGCGGCTCCTGTACCTCGTGCGTCGACTGGAGCTGGGCTTGCTGCTCGTGGCGCCCAAGGCGCGAACCGACACCAAGATCACCGTCGAACAACCCCTGCGGATCTTCGACCGCGTGAAGAACGGGAAGCTGCGCGCCATCGTCATGCGCGAAGTGCACCGACGCGCGGGCGACCTCAACGTCGGCGGCAGCGTCCGCACTGGAATCCTCGACACCCACCGTCTCACCGCGATTCACATCGCCTGCTGTCTGGAGCGCTTCGGGCCGCTGACCGTGCGCGACCTCCAGCGCCTCGGCACGGGTCTCCATACGCGCTCCGTGCTCGCCAAGAGCGAGCAGATCGAGGGCTGGTTCGTGCGCACCGAGGAAGGCGCCTACGCCTTGAGGCCGGAGGGATTGGCTGCACTCGACGAACACCCGGAGGCCGTGGAGCACTTCCGGGACTTGCTGAAGGGCCGACGACGCCCCTGACTCGCAGACCGACCCGAAGGGGGTGCACGAGGTGCCGACCGCGCGCTGGTCGTCTCCGATCCTGCTGGCCTTGTTCGTCGGGAGCTGGCCTTGCCTGGCGCAGGAGCAGCCCACGGCGCTGGTGATCGAGGACTTCGAGAAGGCGCCGGGACTTGCGTGGCACGGCCTGGAGCGCCACGAGGCGCCGGGCTGCGAGGGCCGGTTCGCCGGGATGTTGGTGTGGGATGGTAAGCAGGCGGTAGCGGAGGCCCCTCTCCCGCAGTCCGTCAACGGCGACGCATACGACCGGCTCGAACTCCTGGTGCACGCGGAGAGTCTGCCGCCGACCACTCTCACCATCGACTGCCTTTCGAGCCAAGAGCCTCGCAGCGGGTTCTCGTGCAAGCTGCGCGTGACGTGGAACGGCTGGCAGCCCCTCGCGGTCCACCGGGCGGCGTTTGCGCCGTTTGGTCCGGCGCCAAGGTGGGACGCCATCGCCGGCATTCGTCTCACGGCGGACACCGTGCGTGAGACCAACATGCAGGGCACGCACGTGGACTTCGACCGACTCGCGCTCGCATCCGGGCCAGCCGAGCAGCCGTTGATCCTCCAGACGTTCGCCGGTGAACCGACCGACTGGGACGGCCTGGAGTACGACCCGGTGGCTGGGTTGACCCGCTGGTCGGTGGATCACGCGGGCGTGGTCTCCACGGATCGCGTCCCTCGCGACTGGTCCGGCTTCGAGGCGCTCTCCTTCTCCGCGTACTGCCCCCGACCCACCGGCGCGGAGTTCCGCGTTGTGTTGTGGTCGCCGAATCCCGACACTCCTGCCGAGGAGGACAACTACTCCACCTCCCTCTGCGCGAACTGGCAGGGCTGGAGGGAGTTCGTGATCCGCAAGTCGGACTTCTGCGCCTACGGAGAACCGCGGGGCTGGGAGCAGATCGACCGCCTCTCACTCGTGGGCAGTGCGCCCGGCTGGAACCTCATCACCCGGCCCAACACGACCCTTGACCTCGGCGAGATGCGCCTGCTTCCTCCTACGATGCCGCCGCCCGCCGGTATCGTGCTCTTCAGCGACGCCCGATGCGACGCACCGTTGTGGCCTGGTCTCGAACTCCCCGAGCCCGGGCAGCCCACACTTCCACAACCGGCGATCTGGCGCGGCGGCCGCAATCGCATGGCAAGCTACGTCCTACCGACCCATGACTGGAGCGGGATGGAGCGCCTGGAGTTCTGCCTCCTCGCGCCTTCTGAGGTGAGGCTGCGGGTGTGGCTCTTCTCCGAGGACCCGGCCACGCCGGGCGACGACTGCTTCTACGCGGAGAAGACGGTGAAAGCGGACACGGGTCACTATCAGGTAGTGCCCTTCATGGCCCTGGAATTCGAAGCGCGCGGGTCTCCGATCGGCCTGCAGCAGATCGACGGCCTCGCCGTCAAGCTCGGCGGCGCCGTTGATCCTGACACGGCCCTGCGAGTAGCCCGGATCGAGGTTCGGTAGCACAACCCATCGTTGCCTGTACGGGAGACCGGCCGACGACAAACGGCCCCGGTGTGGGGGGCACCGGGGCCGTACGCGGCTACTGGTTGGTCGCCACCGTTCGCTACCAGCGGTAGTCTCGGTAGCCGATCCCGACAGAGGTCTTCCCGTTGGGGTTCCGACGGACATCGATATGGAACCCCGACCGGGCGGGCTCGCGGTAGATCACCGGCGGCCCATAGACCCGCGGGGCCGGTTGCCATCCGCCGTAGCCGCGATAGGGTTCACAGCACGGTCGCTGCCCGAAGAAGCCGTGCGCCTTGCCGTAGGGCGGGTGGTAGTATGCCGGGCCATGGTCGTCGTCATTGAGGATCTCGTACAGGATCACCCCGGCCGCAACCGCCCCGATGATCTTGCCCGTGTCGCTCGCCCGCGCCGTCCGCTGCATGGTGAACGTCATCGCCATGGCCAACACCCCGACCATCAACAGCATCGTGATTGCTCGCTCAGTCTTCATCTGGGGTCCCTCGCCTTTCGTTCGGTCTTCCCTGTTGGTGTGGCCTGGCGGGTCAGACCGGTTGTCTCTATCTTACTACTGCATATAGTAGATACCCGCTTCAGCGCTCTGCCTAACCTCGCGTTCGGGAAGTGAGACACGGATCACATCCCGAGGTGATCGACGCAAGGTGCAATCGCCGGATGCGGGCAATCTGCCGGAGAGAACCTGACTCCCTGGTGATTCAGTGACCTGCGCCGAGGCGATCGCCGACATCCTTGCGACCCACGGCCCCCCGACCATCTTCGGATACCCGGGCGCGCACACGGTCAAGCTGCATGCCGCGATCGCGCGCCACCCGCGGCTGAGCCACGTGCTCGTCCGCCACGAGCAGGGAGCGGCCTTCGCGGCGGACGGCTACGCACGCGTCTCGGGAGGGCCCGGCGTCTTCCTCACCACCGCGGGCCCGGGCGCAACCAACGCCGTGACCGCGGTGACCGAGAGCTTCACCAACTCCGTGCCGACGGTGCACCTCTGCTGCCTCGTTGACCGACCCTTCGTCGGCAAGACGCTGGGTGCATGGCATGAGGCGGACATCGAGGCAATCTTCCGTCCAGTCACCAAGTGGAACGCAACCGCCCGCGACTCCGAAGAAGCCCTGCGACTGGTCCTCCGGGCACTGCAGGAGGCGACAACCGGCAGGCCGCGCCCGACGCAGGTCTGCATCCCCCGCGACCTGCTCCACGAGCCCGCCGTCCTGCCGGAGGTCGTAGACACGCCACCCCGCCGCGCACCGGAAGCCCGGCAGGTGGACGAAGCGGCGCGCCTGATTGCGGAGTCTCAGCGGCCCGTGATCATCGCCGGCGGCGGAGCGGTCCGTGCTGCCAAGCAGATCCGATCGCTGGCGAGGTTGGTCCAAGTCGGCGTCGCGACGACCTGCATGGGCAAGGGCGTCTTCCCGGATGACGACCCGCTCTCACTGGGCGCATGCTTCAGCAACGCAGGCGCCACTGCACTGGGGGAAGCCGACCTCTGCCTGGCCATCGGGTGTCGGTTCACCCAGATCGCCACGCGGAACTGGAGCACCCGAATCCCCGGGGACCTCATCCACATCGATGTTGACCCCTCGGTCATCGACATGCACTACCCCGCGCGAGTGGGGATCGAGGCCGATACGGGGGAGACGCTGAGGTGCCTACTGAGTGAACTGGCGGACGCACGCCAACCGGATCGTCGCGCCTGGGTCGCGCGGGTCGCCGAGCTGCGGAAGACTGACCGGCGGGCCTCGGGGGATGAGATCGAGTTGTGCCGCCTACTGCGCGCGGCCATCCCGCGCGAGACGTTGGTGGTCGGCGATGTCGCGAGCCTCGTCTACCGGATGTTCGTCCATTTCGACGCCTACGAGCCGGCGAGCTTCCTGTATCCTGCGGGGTACATCGCGATGGGATACGGACTGCCCGCCGCCGTCGGGGCACAACTCGCGCGGCCCGACGCGCCGGTGGTCTGCATCGCCGGCGACGGCAGCTTCAGCATGTCCATGATGGAGCTGGCGACCGTAGCACAGAACGCGATCCCGGTGAAGATCGTCCTGCTGAACAACGATTGCCTGGGCTCCATCGCTCACTTCGCGGGGGAGGACCGTCCCGACCTCGAACAGGTGGTAGCCCTGCGGAACCCTGACTTCGTCTCGCTCGCTGAAGCCCATCGCCTCCCGGCCCGTCGCACCGGAGTGGACCGGTGCCGCGAACTGAGCGAACAACTGACATGGTTACAGCGCCAGGAGGGGCCGGCCCTACTTCAGGTGAACTGCCCATCCCCCAGGTGACCGGGCTGCCCGGTGGATAACTCGGTGGAAAGCCCGGTGAAACGGTGGATAACCCAGATCTGCCAGCCCCGTGGGTGGACAGCGATCCGACGACAAAGTGCGACAGAGGTGTAGCCTGACATGGAAGTGGTGATAGGAATCCCCCACGCACTGCTACGCGACGGCCTCCGCGATCTGTTGAAGCGTTGGAGCGGCATCAGCGTGGCCGGCGTGGCGCCGTCGGCCCGCGAGGCGGTTCGGGTGGCCGAGCGCACGGAGCCGGACGTACTCATCATGGCCCGCAGTGCTCGGCCGGCGGAAGACGCACGCGCGCTTGAGGCCCTCCGCACGACCAGGCGGCGGTGTCGGATCGTCCTGCTCGAGGAGACCAGCCGGCCGCCCCGCGACGACGCTCTGGTGGCGGACTGGCGCGTCCCGCCCAGCGTGGGTCCCTCGGGTCTGGTGAAGGGTCTGTGGGAACTGTGCGCGGCGAAGACGGGCGCGGCGCCCGCCGACCTCGGCAGGCCCGCGCGCACGCCGCCCCAGCCGAAGCCGCATCTCATCCTCACCCGCCGTGAGCACGAGGTTGTGCGCGCCGTCTGCGAGGGCCTATCCAACAAGCTGATCGCCCAGCGCCTCGGAATCAGTGAGAAGACCGTCAAGAACCACCTGTTCAGCATCTACCGACGTACGAACGTGTCGGGACGGACCCAGCTGATGCTGTGGGCCTTGAAACGAGGTCTCGGGGCAAGCGGGCCGCCGGCAGACACCTGATGCCCGACTTCCGCTCTGCGCCCTCGTCGGGGGCGCGTCCACAGACCATGTGACGGATGTCACAGAACGCCCATACGGGACTTTTTTCCTATTTACAGGCCCCTTACATCCCGGCTACAGTAGCGTTGCCGCAGTACCTGTGGCGATCTGCACGGAGGTGAAGCCAGTGCGAGCGCCCCTCGCCGTTGCTGTTATTGCGGCTTTGGTGTGTGCCTTGGCCCCTGTCAGTGCCATGGCGTCGCCGATGTCGCCGACGTCACTAGTCGTGAAGACGGCAGCGTCCGGTCTTCCAGGCAGTACTTGGCTCCAACCGCTCAACCTGATCTGGGAGCCGGAACCGCCGCCCCCGCCTCCGCCTGTGGACCCCGTTCCGCCTCCTCCGCCGAGTGGCGACCCGGGCATGGGCCCGCTGAACCTGATCTGGGAGCCGGAACCGCCGCCTCCTCCTCCGCCTGCCGACCCGCCGCCTCCGAGCGGCGACCCGGGCATGGGCCCGCTGAACCTGATCTGGGAGCCGGAACCGCCGCCTCCGCCGCCTGCAGACCCGCCTCCGCCGCCCGGCGACCCGGGCATGATGAGTCCGATGAACCTGATCTGGGAGCCGGAACCGATACCCCCGCCTCCGCCTGCAGATCCTCCTCCGCCCGGTCCGTAGAACGGGTTGCGTTCGCTGACCGACAACTGTGTTCGAGGGAGACCACGACGCGAAGCGCTACGGTGCGCTTCGCGTCGTTGCCTCTTCCGGCTGACCTTGCCTGAGCCAACGTCGCCCCGGATACCCGCCACGCAGCCCTGCGGGCCGACTGCAAGAGGCGCAATGCCAAGACGGGAGGGAGAAGCCTGGTGATCGGGCTCGTTCTCAGCATGGCCTGTGCGCTGAACGCCCAGGAGACCGGACCACCGCCCAACGCGGACGGTGTCAGCATGCGGGTTGCGGGCAACGGCGAGCGAATCTGCGTGACGCCGAACTACGAGGCGCGAATCGGCCCGGACGGTAACCTGCGGGCGCTGACAGCGGGAGAGACAGCGCTGTTGGCACCGGCCGGCAACGGTGGCCCGGCCGCGGGGTTCGTCCACGCCGGGGAGTTTGTGCCCCTGAGGAACGTACGCGAGGTCGCCTCCGACACGCTCGTTGCCGAGGGCGAACCCAAGGACCCCGCGAAGGCGGTTGCCGGGTCGCCGTGTCCGGCTACTGCGAGAGCGACCTACCGTTTCCTGTCGGATCGCATCGAGATCTCGCTGGAGCAGAGCCTGGACCAGTACGGCGGGTTCGCCTGGGTCCCCTCGCCAGAGGTTGTGGCCTCACACGACGCCCTGACCGACTGCGCGATCCAGCCCGCCGGGCCCGCGCCTTACGGCCAGACGGACCCGCGCTGGACGACGCGCGCCGGCCCGGTGCTGAAGTTCGACTTCGGCGTGTGGCAGCGCGGGTTTGCGAACGCCAACTGGGGCAGCCTCACCCTGAACGGCCAGCCTGTGCGCTATCTCCAGTGCACCGTTCCCGCAACCGCGACGATGAAGGTGACTGCTCGGCCGCTCCCGCACCCCGGTCCGGCGGAGGCGCTGACGTTCGCCATCAGCGCGGCGAGCCCCGACTTCCTGCTACCCGGCGGGGAGCCGGTCCGCTTCGACATTCGCGCGACGAACGCCGGGGCGGAAGCTCTGGCAGCAACCGTGCGCTTCGAGGTGCGCGACTACCTCACGCAAGCGCCGGTGGCCTCCCGGACGACCGAGTTGCACCTCGCGGGCAAGGAGGAGGCGCCCGTGGGAACCGACGTCACCCTCGAGCACCCCGGCCCCTATCGCGGGGCGATTGTGGTCGAGAACGCCGGGCAGGTGACGCGGAGCTTCTGGTGGGTCTTCACCTACGACTTCGAGCACTACAGCCCGCCGACGACTCGGGCCGAGAACTTCGAGACCTTCTGGCGCGACGCGCTGGCGGAGTCGGCTGCCACGCCGCTGGACGTCCGGATGGAGGCCGATGCAGCGAAGAGCACGCCGGAAGTGGAGGCGTTTCGGATCAGCTATGCGACGCTGGGCGGGCGGCGGATCTATGGCTGGTACGCGCGCCCCAAGGCGCCCGGCCGCTACCCGGCGCAGGTGCGCTTCCCCTCCTCGGGCATCTACCCGCTCCCCGGACCGGAGGCCTCCGGCGACCGGTGCAGCCTGTGGATCGCGATCCACGGGTTCGATGTGGACCTGTCGAACATGCCGGAGGGGGACGACCCTGGGAAGCGCTACTGGACGGCGGGGATCGAGAGCCCGCAGGCCTCAATGTGGCGCACGATCTACGTCTCTCTCGTGCGGGCAGTCGACTTCATGCTGGCGCAACCGGAAGTGGACCCGACCCGCGTGGCAGTCGTCGGCGGCAGCCAGGGCGGGGGGTTGGCGATGGTCGCCGCGGCGCTCGACCACCGCATCGGCCTCGCGATGCCCTACCACAGCGGACTGCCGCGGCTGGACTGGACCGTTCAGCACGAGCCGGGGTACTGGCCGTTCGGCATGAGCGCCAAGCCGGCGGGCCAGACTGAGGAGCAGTTCCTGCGGACGCTCGCCTACTTCGACCCCGCCAACTTCACGCAGGACATCCGCTGCCCCGTGGCCGCCGAGGTCGGGCTCATGGATACGGTCACGGCCTCGGGTAACCAGATCTGCGCGCTGGCCCACGTGCCCCGGCAACTCCTGTACGTCGTCTGCTCTCCGTGGGCCATGCACGGCGCCGGTTCGCGGGACTCGAACCTCGTGCAGGAATGCTACACGCGCTTCCGCAACGGCGAGGAGCCCTTGCCTACCCCGACGCGGCAGTGACGCCCCGGGCCGCGCGCTACGGCCGCTGCAACCGGAGCGGCACGAGGGTCTGAACCTGCCCCCCGCCGGGCGAACGCGCGGCAACGCGAACCAGGTACGCGCCATTCGGGGCGCGCAGACCCTCCCTCGACTGGCCGTTCCACGACAGTCGCTGCACCCCTGCGCCCATCTCCCGATCGGCCGCGGGCGTCGCAATCGGACGGCCCGCGAGGTTGAGGACGGTGACCGTCACGCCAGCAGGAGCGGAGAGCATGAACGCGATCTCCGCGCCGGCAGCGGAGGAGGCAGCGGAAGCGCCCGCGAGGGCGAGCGCAGCGCCCGCCTCGCCCGTCGGGTGAACGCCGCCGAGGAGAGGGTCGAAGTCGACACGGCCGAGGCTGGTGTCGTCCCGGTGGTCGTAGATCTTGGCGTCGATCTCGCTGCGGACCGTGGTGCCGAAGTCGTTGCCCTCGGCCTTGATCCGGTGGCGGCTCTGGCTGTAGACATGCCAGGTGTTCGTGGGAGAGAAGACATTGCCGCCATCGTCGGTGGTGCTGGCGTTGCTGAGGTTGCCCAGGTTCGCAGCGGCGCCGAGACCGTCCAGCCACACGGCGCGCTCGCAGGCGCTGAAGGAGTTGCCCGTAACTCTGGGGCAGCAGAACACGTTCACGACGCGCACGTGGAACCCCGCGTAGGCATTGGCTACCGTGTTGGCCACAACCACGGCTCCAACGTCGCATACCTCGACGGCGCTGGTGATGCCCGTAACGGCGCCCCCGGCAGGCCGGACGCCGAAGGTGTTGCTGCGCACCACGGAGTTGGTGACACGGTCGTCCAGACTGACGCCGATGGTGCTGCAGAAGTGGTTGCGGGCCCCGGGGGCGTTGCCGCCCACCACCGTCCCGGGCGCCTTGTCCCGACAGGCCACGCCGCAGGCCAGGGCTCGCTTGGCCGTGCCTGCGGCTGTGAGGCCGAAGTAGTTGCCCTGCACGCGGTTGCCGCTCGTCTCGGCGCCGGCAACCGTCACGCCCGCGCCTTCAGAGCACTGGCCCGCGAACACGTTGCAGGCGCCCGCGCTCGTGCCCCCGATGGTGTTGTCGTGGGCGCCCGACTCCAGGGCGACGCCGGCGACGCCGATCGGAATCGCCGTGCTCCCATCTTTCGCCAGCCCCAGGCAGTTGCCGGCCACGACATTGCCGTGGGTGTCGTGCCTCAGGAGCACACCCACCTCGGAGGTGCCAAACAGGTTGCGGTACTTCGCCCCGCCCCCCCCGATAGTGTTGGCGCTACCGCCCCCGACCCACACGCCCCAGTCGCCCCCGGCGATCGCTGCCGTGCCCGCCCGGTTCAGGCCGAAGTGGTTGTGCCGAACCTGCGTGGTCGTGCAGGCGTTCAGCGCGACGCCCGCGCCAAGCGACGCCACCGGGTTCCCTCCGGCGATGATGTTGCGCTGCTTGGCGGCATCACCGCCGATCACGTTGCCGTCAGACCCGTAGATGTTGATGTCACAGGCGCCGTTCAGGACGGCCGCCGTGCCGGCCCGGTTGACCCCGAGGTGACAGCCCTGTATGCGGTTGTTGTGCGATACGAAGACGTAGATGCCGTGCCGCGGGCAGCGCACGATCGCGAGCCCGTTCACCGTGCAACCGGCAAACCCCGGGTGGCCGCTCAGCGTCAGCCCGTCCTGATCGGCGCCGAGGTACCTTCCGTCGATGGTTACATCGGGGCTTCCGTTGCCGTCGATGTCACCGTCGAGGTAGGTCGCGCTGTCCGACAGCGCGGGAAGAGGGGTGAGGGGGTAAATCGTCTTGCCGCTGAGCGTCGCATCGAAGATGATCGCGTCCGCCCCCGCAGACGAATTCGCTCCGTTGATCGCCTCGCGCAGGCTGCCCACGCCCGAGTCGTTCGTGTTCTCCACGACGAAGAAGACGAACGCGGAGGCCCTGGTCAGAGGCGCCAGGGCCAGGACCACCGTCAGCGCTAACGGCAAGACCCATCGTGCCATCTGAGCCACCTCCCGTGATGATTGGTCCGAACCGATGGGTGCAAGGAGCCAGGCGGACGGCAGCGGGCCGCTTTACGGTCGCTGTAGCCGAAGCGGGAGGAGGGCCTGAGTGTGCGCCCCCTCCGGGTCGCAGGCCGTGATCCGCACGAGGTACATCCCATTGGGCGCGCGGAGGCCCTGGCTCGACGCGCCGTTCCACGCCAAGCGCTGGAGACCGGCGGTGGCCGACTTGCTCGCCGCTACGGTGGCGACCAGCCGGCCGGCGATGTTGAGGACCTCGACGGTGACGGTCGCGGGTGCCGACAGCGTGAAGACGATCTCCGCGCCGGAGGCCGAGGAGACGGCGGAGGCGCCCGTGAGGGCCAGCGCGGAGCCGGCGTCGCCCGTAGGTGAGACGCCGCCGATCAGGGGATCGAAGTCGACGCGCCCGCAGGTTGCGTCGTCCTGGCGGTCGTAGACCTTGGCGTTGATCTTGGCCTTCGACGTCGTGCCGAAGTCGTTGCCCTCGGCCCTGATGAGATTGGCGCTCTGGTTGTAGACCGTCCACGTGTTCGAGGCGGCAAAGACGTTGCCGCCGTCGTCGCTCGTGGGGGTGTTGCCCAGGTTGCCGAGGTTGGCCTTGCCGCCCGCACTCTCAAGCCACACCGCGCGATCGCATGCAGTGAACGAGTTGCCCGTGGCGCGAGGGTTGCCGGCGTCCTGAACGTCAATCCCCGTCGCCGCGTTGGCGAAGGTATTGGCGCCCACAATGGCCGCTACGTCGTCCACCTGAATTCCCGTGGACACTCCGGTGGCGGCGCCGCCGTCGGGGCGGACGCCGAACGTGTTGCCGCGCACGACAGAGTCGGCCCCGCAGTACCGGAAGATGACCCCATGGGTCGAGCAGAAGTAGTTGCGGGCGCCCGCCGCGCTGCCGCCGATGGTGTTGGCGCCGACGTTGTCGAGGCACATGACGCCTACATAGAGCGTCCTCTGCGCGGTCCCAGCGGCCGTCACCCCGAAGTAGTTCCCCCGGATCACGTTGCCCTGCGTGTCGAGGTTGTCCAGGCGCACGCCCTTGGCCCCACTGCCGCCCGCGAAGACATTGCGCGCCCCGGCTGTGGTGCCGCCGATCGTGTTGTTGTGGGCTGCGCCCTGAAGCGCGACCCCGGCGAAGCTCAGAGGGATCGCGGTGCTGCCGTTGGCCGCCAGGCCGAAGTAGTTGCCGGCCACGAGGTTGTCGTGAGTGCTGCCCCTGATGACGACGCCGATGGCGGAGGTCCCGAAGAGGTTGCGGTACTTCGAGCCCACGCCCCCGACCGTGTTGCCGCTGCCCCCCTCGATCCACACGCCACTCTGGCCGGCGGCCAGCGCGGCGGACCCGGCCCGGTTCAGGCCGAAGTAGTTGTGCTGGACCTTCGTGTTGGTGCAGGTGTCGATGTCGACGCCCGCGGAGCCGGCGGCAGCCGGATTGCCGCCCGCGATGATGTTGCGCTCCTTCGCCTCGTCGCCGCCGATGAGGTTGCCGTCGGCCTCGTCGATGCGGATGTCGCTGGACCCGTTCAGGAGGACGGCCCCACCCCCGCGAGTCACGCCAAGGTGGCAGGTCTTGACCACGTTGTTGTCCGCCCCCTGGATGCTGATCCCGTACTGCGGACAGCGGACGATCGCAAACCCCGTGATCGTGCAGCCTGACGCGGTCGGGCCGATCATCAGCCCATTCTGGCCGGTGGGGAGGTTCTTGCCGTCGATCGTGATGTCGGGCGTGCCGTTCGTATCGATGTTGCCGTCAAGTAGCGTGCCGCTATCGGAGAGCGACGGTAACGCCGTGAGAGGATAGACCGTCTTGCCGAGGAGCGAGGAGTCGAAGAGAATCCAGTCGGCCCCGACGTGTGAGTTCGCCCCCGCGATGGCCTCGCGCAGGCTGCCCGCGCCCGAGTCGTTCGCGTTCGTCACCATGTAGATGCCGGCGGAGCCTACAATCGACAAGCAAAGAAGCGGAACGGCGGTGAACACCAGCAGCAAAGCACTTCGAGCCATCCAGGGCGCCCCCAATCAGTAATGGCGACAAGCGCCTTCGCCTGCGCCTTTCGTCGGAAGCCTACCCCGACGCACACCGCACGGACACTTGGTTCGGCAGGAACAGGCCGCCGCCTCCAGTCATCTCCACCCCTTCAGATGCTCGCCCAAGTCGAAGAAGTGGCCGCCCGCCAGGACGATGGTGCTGAGCTTCGTCGGGTCGAATTTCCGGTTCTCGTTGAGGACCTCGGGATCGACGTGATGCGCGAGGACCTCGCCCGCAAAGAGGTCATGATCGCCGATGCTCTGCACGAACAGCAGCTTGCACTCGATGTTCACGGGGCACTCGGCGATGAGCGGCGGCTTTACGTGGGTCGCCGGCAGTGGCGTGAGCCCAGTCTCGGCGAACTTGTCGTGGTCGCGGCCCGACATCGAGCCGACCTGCAGCACCTGAGGGAGCAGGCTTGCAGGAGGCAGGTTGACGACGAACTCGCCCTGCTCGCGGATCAGCCGGTGCGAGTAGCGCTCGGGCGCAATCGCGATGCCGACGATCACCGGGCTGCGGATGCTGAGGTTGAAGGTCTCTCCGAGGGTGATGATGTTCGGCTTGCCTGCGGCGTCAATCGAGGTGACAAGACTCGCGGGCGAAGGGTAGACCGGGCGGAAGGGATCATACAGGACGCGTTCGTGAGACAACAGGGACCTCCAAACGGCCGTGATGAGGCTCAGACCACAGCGGCGCCAGGTTCGGCGCGGAAAGCGGAAGGGCCTTCGGTCAGGGGGAGGTGCAGTGGCCCCATGGCGGAACAGGGCAACCGTCGAGACGGCGTGGGGGTCCCCCGCTGATCACCCCAAGAGGCCCACTCAGGGCCCGCCGGATGACGGAGGTGTAACGGACCATGCGATCGGGTTGGGCGCTGACCCTCGTCCTCCTCCTTGGCCGGTGCCTCTCCCACGTCGGTGCGCAGGAGGAGCGGCCGCTCAGCTACACCACGAGCTGGTATGGCAACACCTTTGCCACGGCCGACAACTGGGTGCAGATGGCGGCGGAGGCCATGTTCGTCGCCCCCGATGGGACGTGCTACCTAAACTGCTTCTGGGACGAGGCGGGGCGCGAGGTCGGCATCTACCGCGACGGAGACGTCATCGGCCTCGCCGGGCACACGCACGGCTGGGGCTACAACGGGGGCTATACGGTCACTGCCAACAGCGAGTACCTGTTCATCGCACAGGTGGTGGACAACGAAGGCGGCGGGCTTCAGGCCGCCGACACCTGGCCTCCGAAGGGCAAGGTGTGGAACGACGTCTCGCGCCGGTTGCTCGACGGACAGGCCGCCCCTTTCCCGGGTGGCAAGGGCGGGTCCGGCGACACGCTGAGGAGCGCATACCTCCTCCTCGATGAGACGGACAAGGCCGACGAAGGCCGCATCACCGGACTCGCTGCGGACGCCACGCGGCTGTACGTCGCCAGCGCGCCGCGCAACCGCATCCAGGTCGTGGACATCGCGACGATGACCGTAGCACAGACCTGGAACGTGCCTCGGCCGGGGCAGTTGTGTCTCGGCCCGGACGGCAGCCTCTGGGCGACCCAGTGCAGCGGAAACCCGGGCTCCGGCGGCCCCGTGATCCACTTGTCACCGACCGGCCGGATGCTGCCCGAAGCCGCGGCAGGCGTCGCCCACGCCACCGCCATCGCCTTCGATCCTCAGGGCCGTCTGCTCGTTGCGGACAACGGACCGGACCAGCAGGTGAATGTCTTCGACATCACGGGGGAACCCCGGCAAGTGGCGGCCCTGGGCACGCGCGGGGGCGTGTTGGCCGGGTCCAAGGGCAAGGTCGGCCCGCTGCGTTTCAACGATCTGCGCGGCGTGGGGGCCGATGCGCGCGGCAACGTGTACGTCTGCTGCAACGGGAACGGGCTGGGCATGGTCCTGGAATCGTGCGCTCCCTCCGGCAAGCGCAACTGGCAGCTGCTCGGGCTTGAGTTCGTGGACTTGGGGGACATCGATCCCGGCAACGAGGCCGACCTCTACACGCAGGACAGCCACTACCGCATGGACTGGTCGCAGGGCGGGGGCGGCAGGGAATGGCGCTACGTCGGCTACACCCTCGACCGCTGGCGCTACCCGAACGACCCGCGCAACGGCCACGCGCAGTTCGCCTCCACGTGGGCCCGGCGCCTGGGCGGCCGGCTGTTCCTCTTCGGCGTGGACATGTACTCTCGCAACCTGCTGATCTACCGCGAGGGTCCCGACGAGCTGCTCGTGCCGAGCGGGATTCTCGTCAACGCACCCCTCAAGGACTGGCCGCCGCATCAGCCGGAGAAGGACGCGTGGATCTGGCGCGATGCCAACGGCAACGGCGACTTCGACGAGGGCGAGTTCGAGGCCGAGGCGACGAAGCTGAACGGGGGCTGGGGGTGGTGGGTGGACGCCCGCGGTGATGTGTGGCACACGAACGGGGCCAACGAGATCGTGCGCGTGCCCTTCCAGGGCCTTGGCGACTGGGGCAATCCCGTCTACGCCTACGACCGGGCCGAGGTCCAGGCGCGGCCGGAGCCGTTCACGCAGCTCGAGCGCATCGAGTACGATCCGACCACCGACACCATGTACCTCTCGGGCTACTCGGCGGACCAGGCGAACACGAAGGGCAACTGGAAGACCATCGGCAAGGTGCTGTGCCGTTATGACCACTGGAGCACGCGACCCACGAAGACGTGGGAGGTCCATCCGCCCTTCGAGGAGGAGCAGGAGCGCGCCGCCAACTACGGGACGCCGGTCGCCATGCGCGTGGAGGGCGACTACGTCTTCATCGTGTACCTGAAGACCGCGGAGGTGCGCATATTGAACGCCGAGACCGGTGAGTACGTGGGCACGATGCGCCCCGGCAAGGACATGAGCGGCTGGGTGGACATCCCGTATGGCATCAACGTGCACCGGCGCGCGAATGACGAGTACATCGTGCTCGTTGAGGAGGACTGGAAAGCCAAGGGCATGATCTACCGATGGCGGCCCTGATCCGACGCCGTATGGAGATGACGGATGGACTCGCGAGTCCGGAGGAACGAGGCCTTCCTGCGCAGCATCTACGAGAAGGGCCCCCTCCAGGGTCACGCATTCTGCGTGCACGCGACCCCGGTGCCGCTGCTGGAGTTGGGGGACTACACGGTGCGCGAGGGCCCGATCGAGCGCTGGGTGCCGTGGGTCGTCGAGAACTACGAGCGGCAGGTGAGGATGCTCGAGGCCGTTGGGGATGACTCGGTGCCCGTCGCAAGGCTGGACACGGGAACGCAGCTGTACGCCGCGGCCTTCGGGTGCGCGGTGCACGAGTACGAGGACACGAACCCCTGCGCGCTGCCGCTGGTGCGGACCGCGGAGGAGGCTGATGCCCTCGTCGAGCCGACCATCGAGAGTTCGCGGCAGCTCTCGCGGGTGATCGAGCTGGGTCACCTCGTACAGGAGGCGCTCGGGCCGGACGTGTACCTCGGGCCGTGTGACGTGCAGAGCGGCTTCGACACTGCGAGCCTCATCTGGAACAAGGAAGACTCCATCCTCGCGATGATCGACGAGCCCGCGGCCGCCAAGCGGCTCGTAGACAAGTGCGCCCACCTATTGAGGGTGTTCTTGGGGGAGCTGCGGCGCCAGTTCCCCCGCCTGAGCCCGTGCCATTGCCCCGCGGCATGGGCGCCGCCGGAAATGGGCCCGTGGCTGAGCAACGATGAGTGCGGCTCCTTCGGCAACGCGCACTTCGAGGAGTTCATCCTGCCGGAGCTGATCGACCTCTCCGAGACCTTCGGCGGCCTCGGGATGCACTGCTGCGCCGACGCCGAGCACCAGTTCCCCCTGTTTGGCCGCATCCCCAACCTGTACGCCTTCAACCGCGTCGCCGGCAAGCGAGGTTGGGATACGCTGCTTGAGCACTTCGACGGCCCCGGCTCTCCGGTCCACGTCCTCGGCTTCATGGGCGAGGAGCAGATGCTGCAACTGATCGAGAGGGCGTCCGAGGGAACGCGGTTCATCTTCGTGTACGATACGGACGACCCGGAGGCCGGCAAGCCCTGGTATGAGAGGATGAGGACTCGGCAGTAAGAGAAGGGAGGAAGTCGCATGTGGGCTCTGCTGGGAGCCTCCCTGCTGGCCGGTGTTGGCGTTGCGCAACCTCCGCCGGGCATGAAGGGCTTCATCAACGCGGGCGAGTACCCGTCGCTCCAGGAGGCCATCGATGCCGTGCCGCCCGAGGGCGGGACGGTCTACATCCCCGCGGGCAGCTACGAGGTGACGAGGACGATCGACCTCTCACGGCGCTACGGCCTGGGTGCCGTCGCCGGGCGCGGGGCGGTGACGCTGCAGGGGGCCGGCATCACGGCCACGCGCATCTACGGCAAGACGGGCGAGCAGCCGGTCTTCGATCTGTCGGCCAGTGGCTACTGCCACTTCAAGGACCTCTATATCACCGGCGAAGCGGATGTCGGAGTTCTCCTGTGCCGCGGCAAGGGACAGGGTGAGGCCTCGGCGGGCGCTATCGTCTTCGACAGCGTCTACCTCGCCGGGAAGTGGAGGAAGGCGGGCTTCTACGACATGGCGGGCGAGTGCTGTCGCTTCTACAACAGCTTCTTCGAGACGACCGCGCCCAACAGCTTCGCCGTGTACTACGGGCCGGACAACTTCCTGAACGTGCCGAGCCCGAGCGTCGAGATCATGCCGAGCAGCAACACCGAGATGCGGTTCGTCGGGTGCACCTTCGGGAGCTTCGCCGAGAACTCCGTGGGGCTCTACGTCCGGGGATCGGCGGCGGACATCAGTGTCTGGGGTAGCTACTTCGCGAACCGCGGGCGCGCGGCCGTCGTCCTGGACGGTACGAAGGCGTGCATCGACAGCGTGAGCCTCACCGACGTGCGCATCGAGGGCGAGCATGGGCGCTACTGCGTCTACGCCGAGGGCTGCGTGCGACGGGTGACGATCACCGGCGGCGCGTGGGTCGGCACCGGCGCGGAGCTGATCCGCTACGTAGCCCCCGACGAGAACACGTGGGCCGAAAACTGGCGGATCAGTCAGGTGACGATGGCGTTCTACGAGTGGGCCTATGACGACCCAAGCGTGCCCGCCTTCTACCCGCGCACCTTCCCCAAGGGCGAGGATGGGTACGTGTTCGCGCGGTTCGATGCGCTGCAAAGCAGCATCCTGGAGCTGACCTGGAGCGCCGTGGCGCGCTTCGAGAAGGACGCGGCGGGCAAGGAGACGGCGCGGTACCAGACCGACCGCAAGATGCTCGTCATCGACAAGCAGAGCCGCGCGAACCAGATCACGGTACGCGACGCCAAGGATGTCGCCATCCACGGCACGGCGACGGACACGCAGATCATCCCCTTGGGTCAGGGCGGGGGCACCCAGTTCGCGCCCTGAGCGGCAGGCCGGACATCACCCCGTACGGAGGCGAGAGCAATGACTAGGCTGATTGGGTTTCCATGTGGCATCGGCGTCGTGCTGGCGGCAGTGGCTCAGGCCCAGCCGCCGTCACCGGAGCAGATCATCGGGAACCGGGACGCCAACGGCGACGGCAAGCTATCGCGAGAGGAGTTCCCGCCGCAAGGGCAACAGCTCTTCGACCGGATCGACACCAACAAGGACGGCTTCGTGACCCTCGAAGAGGCGCGGGCCTTTGCGCAGCAGCAGCGCCCGCCCGGGCCGCCTCCGCTCCCGACACCGGACTACGAAAACGTGGCCTATGGTCCATTCGAGCGCAACGTGCTGGACATCTGGCTGGCGAAGAGCGACAAGCCGACGCCACTGGTGATCTACTACCACGGCGGCGGCTTCCGCGGGGGCGACAAGCGCACCATCCAGCCGCAACTCCTCGACGGGCTGCTCAAGGCGGGCGTGACGGTCGCGGCGGCGAACTACCGGCTGACCGATACGGCGCCCTATCCCGCGCAGATGCACGACTGCGCGCGGGCCCTGCAGTTCCTGCGCCTCCACGCGGCGGAGTACAACCTCGATCCGACCCGCGTCGGCGCGACCGGCGGCTCGGCGGGCGCGGGCATCTCCCAGTGGCTGGCCTTCCACGACGACCTCGCCGATCCCGGCAATGAGGATGAGGTCTTGCGGCAATCGACGCGGATCACCTGTGCCGTCGTCTACGCCGCGCAGTCATCCTACGACCCGCGCTTCCACCGGGAGTTGTTTGGCTCGGATCAGGTGGAGCCTGCCCTGATCGCCCTCTTCGGCATGAGCGGACCACAGGACGTGGATGACCCCAAGTTCTGGCCACTCTTCGAGGATGCGTCAGCTCTCCCTCACCTGACGGCCGACGATGCGCCCGTCTTCGCTTACTACCAACAAGCCAACGACCCCCTCCCGCCGAACGCGCCGGGCAGCCTGTTCATCCATCACCCCAAGTTCGGCGAGGTGCTGAAGGAGAAGATGGATGAGTTGGGCATCGAGTGCATCGTCCGGTTCCGCGAGGACTACCCGAACACGCCCGGGCGCGCGCCGGTGGAGGAGTACCTGCAGTTCTTCCTGGACAAGCTGGGCGTGACGCCCGCGAACCCGGCGCCGTAGATCGGCACGACGGAGGCAAGCGCGTGAACTGCGTCAGGACAGCGACCCCCGCCGATGCCGAGGCCGTGGGGCTCGTGACTCAGGAGGCCTTTGGCGGCAGCCACGCCGGCTGGGTCGCCGAGGCCTGCCGCCGCACGCCCGAGGCCTGGCGAGTCCTGGAGCACAACGGGCGCATCGTCAGCGTCTGCCAGATTCAGCTGCACCCGCTGCGCATCGGGCGTTGCCAGATCAACAAGGGCGACGTGGGGCACGTGAGCACGCTGCCGGAGTTCCAGGGCCGGGGCTTCGGCAGTGAGTTGATGCGTGACACGATCGGCTACCTGAAGGAGGCCGGCTGCCAGATTGGCCGCCTCGGAGGGCTGATCGCCTTCTACTCCCGCTTCGGATGGGTCCCGTTCGCGCGGCGCTACTACGAGTTCCCCCTCGAGCCCGCACGGGCCGGCGTGAGGACGCTGCAGCCCGACGAGTACCTCCAGCCGCCGAAGGGCTTCCGCGGCTTCGTCGTGCCCTTCGACCCGGTGCGCCACCACGAGGCCCGCGCGCGCCTGCACGAGGCCTTCAACCGCGACCGCACGGGCGCGGCGGTCGTGACCTTCGGCGAGCCGCCGAAGCGCCACGAGGCGAAGCCGGATGACACGGGGCTGCGACTCGCCTGCGAAATGGGGGGCGAACTTGCAGGTTACGTCTTCGCCTTCGCGCGCCCGCAGGACCACACCGCCTTCGAAGCCCAGGTGGAGATCGGCGAGGTCGCCTTCGATTACGGGAAGCCCGAGGCCCTCGGCGCACTGGTCGCGCAAGTCCTCCGCGTGGCCTACCAGCGGGGCGCGAAGCGGGTGACGGGCCGCCTGCCCTTCGACGAGCGCGTCGAGTCCGCCCTCCGCGCGGCGGGCATCCCCTACCACCTCGTCGAGATCCACACCGCCCCTGCCTCGAACATGATCCGCATCGTCGATCTGCTCGGCCTGCTGAAGCGCATCGCGTCCGAGCTGGAGGCGCGCCTCGCCGCCTCCGCCGTCGCCGAGTGGGAGGGCGAGCTCGCCTTCTGCCTTGACGACGCGCAATCAGCAGTCGTCGAGTCGAAGGGCGGGAGCATGGGTGTGTGGGACTGGACGCCCGGCGAGTTTCGCGTCAATCTCGACCAGGCGACTGTGCTCAAGCTCGTCCTCGGCCTCCGCAGCTTCAGCGAGTGCGCCCGGGTGAACTCCGTCACCGACGCACGCATCGCGACGGAGGTCTGCAACGCGCTCTTCCCGAGGCAGGCAACGGCGAGTGGGGTGTGGGGGTAGGACCGGAGCCAGTGCGAAGTGATGAGTGCGAAGCAGTGAGCTGAGCGCAGCACCGCCATCGCGCCGCTGTAACCCCTCGCCGCCACTAATGCCACCGCAGCCCTCCGCCCTCACGCCGGCCACGCCGACCGCCCACTCGCCCTCGTCACCTCGCCTTTGGGGCAGTGAGCAGACCCCGGGCCGTGCCGCACTGGCTCAGTCAGGTCGGGGCGTTAGGGTGTGAACCACAGCAACACTGGCGATGCGCGGGGCCCGACGGCAGCGCGGCGGCCCTCACTCCCAGACGAGGTTGTCCAGGAAGGTCTGGAGCTGCACCGCGAGGCGGGTCGCGTCGTCGGGGTAGTCGGCGGCGACGTTGTGGAGTTCGTAGCGGTCCCACTGGCGGAAGTAGAGTTCGGGGGCGCGAGGGCCGGAGGTGGGTGCGGCGCCGACGGAGTGCAGCGGTATCTGGGAGACATCGAGGCCGGGGCGCCAGAGGATGAGCGTGTGGTCGGCGGTTCGGAGGCTCCAGGAGGCGTCATGGAAGCCGGTGACCGCGAAGTCGCGGATCGAGTCCGCCTCCCCAGCCACAATGGGGAGGAGCGATGAGCCGTGGGTGCCGGGCATCTGGTCAATGCGGAGGAAGTCGAGGATCGTCGCAGTGAGGTCAGGCGGCTGCGCGAAGGCGACGACGCGCTTCCCGTGGCCGAACTCGGGATGGCGGATGAGCAGGGGGATGCGCGCGAGTTCCTCATACGGCCACGGGCGGCACTTGCGCATGATTCCGTGGCCCATCTTCCCGTGGCCGAGCGGCTCGCCGTGATCGCTGGTGAAGATGAGGAGCGTGTTCTCGAAGTACCCGCGTTCACGTAGCGCATCCAGAAGGACGCCCAGCCACTTGTCCACGACGGTGCACAGCCCGGCGTACTGCTGCTGGATGTGGAGGCATTCGTCCTCCGTGAGGTAGCCCTCAACCGGCCGCGGGATCGGGTTCGCGAGCTGCCGGCCGCCCGGCAGCAACGGCCCATAGAGTGTATCGAAGGGAGGCATCGGGTCCCACGGCTCGTGGGGGTCGAAGCTGTCGAGCCACAGGAACATGCCGTCGCGGATGCCCTTGGCCTCCATCCGACCAAGCCAGGCCAGCGTCTCGCGCACACACTGCGCCACGAAGTGGTCCTCGTCGCTCTTCCAGTGGGCGCGGTTGCGGAGGTACGTGATCGTGCCGTCCCGGTGGAAGTCGCGCCGCGCGTCATCCGCGTCCTTGTAGTAGCGCTCCAGCTCCACGGGCGTGTCCGTCGGCCCCAGCATCGGGTCGTACTCCTGGCCGCGGATGAAGTGCACCTCCTCGAAGCCCCGCGAGTAGAGCATCCCGGGCTTGTGCATGTGGTATGTATCGGTGATCAGGCAGGTGCGCAGGCCCTGGTCCCACATCGCCTCGGCCAGCACGTACCGCATGTCCAGCGCCTGCCACGTGCGGAACGGGAGGCCGAACCGGCCGGTGAAGAGGGACTGCCGGTTCGGCAGCGTCGGGAGGTTCTCGCTGTAGGCGTTCTCGAAGACCGTCGCGTCGGCAGCGAAGGCGTCGAGGTTGGGCGCGCGAATCCACTCGTTGCCGTAGCAGCCGAGGTGGTCCGCGCGGAAGCTGTCGGCGAGGATGACGAAGGCGTTCACGGGGAGGCTCCAAGGGGAGGGGTGACGGCAACGGCGACGGACACCACCGCTGCCGGCAAGGGTGCCGGCGCTCCCAGCAACGGCAAGGTCAGGCCGAAGGGTATTCCCAGCAGAGGAGGTGCAGCGGGTCCACATCCTCCCTGATCTTGGGGAAGCGGCCGATCTTGAGTTCAGGCAGGAAGAAGTTGTCCTTCTCGTCGTCGTTGACTTTGGAGACCTCGCCGGTAAGGGAGGTGCCGCCCTCCGCCCAGAACTGGTGGTACTGGTACGAGGGCAGCGTGATGCTCTCGCCCGGGTGCAGCTCGACGATCGTACCCGCCGGGACCTCGAACCTGCGGCCATCGACGGTGACGGTGACGGGAGTCCTGAGGTCCAGGCTGCGGTCCTTCTTCGGGTTGTAGACCTGCACGCAGAGCTTACCGCCGGCGCGGCAGATGATGTCCTCCATCTTGCTGCGATGGAAGTGGTAGGGCGTGACCTGGTGCTCCCCCACGATCAGGAGCTTCTCGCAGTAGGTCTTGTCCTTCTCTCCGAGAGCCGCCGGGTTGCCGTTGCGGATCGTGAAAAGCGCCAGCCCAATGCGCAGGAAGTCGCCCTTGCCGAAGTCGGTGACGTCCCAGCCGAGGCGATTGGCGCGAATCTCATCGTACTCGTGCCCGGCCTGCTTCCAGCGATCGGGGGCCCAGTAGGCGAACGGGGGGAGGGGGAAGTTCATCTCGCGGCAGAAGGCGACCGCCTGCCGGAGGATCTCGTTCACCTCGGAACGCAACAGGCCGACGCGCCGCGACTTCGGCTTGGGCATGGCACCCCTCCTGCAGCGGACTCGTGGATGACGGCGGCGTGCGCGCAAGGGTGCGCGCGGTCCCAGGAACGGCAAGCTCGGCGGAGCCGCTGCGTGTCTGATTCGGCCCGCACGATACAGACTCCTTCGTGGCCCGTAGGCCATCTTGCCGGAAGGGGCGGCTGGGTCCGGCGCCGAAGGTAAGAGGCGACATGTTGCTTCCGATCCCCTACAGCGTGGACCGCAAGCTGGCGGCCGTCCCGTACGTCTCCTACGCGCTCGTTGGCCTGAATGCGCTTGTCTACCTGGCGTGCGTGCTCATGGGGCCGGAGATGTACGAGAAGCTCGTCCTGTGGGGCGGGGTGATCGCGGCCCACCTCAAGCCGCACGCCCTGTTCACGATGCACTTCATCCATGACGCGCCGTCGCCGCTACACCTCGCCGGCAACATGCTCTTCCTGATGCTGTTTGGCCGGCATGTGGAGGACGTCATCGGGCGCGTCTGGTTCGCGCTGCTGTATGTCCTGGGGGGCGTGGCGGCGGCCATGATCCAGACGGTGAGCATTGTTCTGTTCGACCGGGCCGGGATGGGAGCCCCCCTCATCGGGGCCTCGGGGGCGATCGCCGCGCTCATGGGCGTGTTCGCGGTCCGCTTCTACCGGACGAAGATCAAGGTCTTCTGGATGATCGGCATCGGCATCGTCGGTCGCGCAGGCGTCTGGCGTCCTACCTCACTGCTGGCGCTCGGGCTGTGGGGAGGCTGGGAACTCGCGCAGGCTCTATTCCAGATGGGCGCGCCCAACGTGCAGGAAGCGGGCGGCGTCGCGCACTGGGCGCACCTGGGTGGCTTGGCCTTCGGGGCCCTCATCGGGGTGGGCGCGGGAATGCACCGCCAGGCGCAGGAGATGTACACGCTGAAGGACGCGTACGAGTTCTTCCGCAACGGCGAGATGAAGAAGTCGGCCGACTGCTTCGCGGAGCTGCTCCGCGAAGCCCCCGACGATCCGGACATGCGCCACAAGCTCGCGGTTGCGTATCAGTTCTCGCAGCACGCTACGCGCGCCATGCCCCAGTACGCCAAGGCGATCGAGCTGTATGCCGGGGGAGGGAATCTACGCGATGCGTGCCGGGTCTTCGAACAGGTGCGCGAAGACCCGTGGGTCGCGGCGCACCTCGATGCCGAGGTCTTCTGGCTGGTGGCCGATCACTTGGCGGAGCGGGGCGCGGTGCGGGAGGCCTTGAGCGCCTTCGCCGCGCTGGCAAACTCGCAGCCCGGCAAGCCGGCCGCCGAGAATGCCGCCCTCCGATGCGGGGACCTTCTGCTGTACCGGCTCGACCGGCCGGCGCAGGCGATCTCGTGGTACCGCACCGTGCGAGAACGCGGCAAGAACCCCGAGAACGTGGCGCAGGCCGCACGCGCCCTGACCGCGGCGGAGAAGGCGATGTAGACGGCGGTTCTTGGTTCGCGGGTTTCGAGTTGTGAGTTTCGGGTTGGGAGGCATCGTGGGTCCGAGTGCTGAGGCGAAAGCCATGCGGATAGCGTATGCCGATCATGCCGTGGACATCGGTGGCGCTGAGAAAAGCCTGACCGACCTGATCGCGCGGCTGGACTGCTCGCGGTATGAGCCGACGCTGCTGTGTGCGGCGGATGCGAAGTGGCTGGAGGGCGCGCGCCTCGAGGGCGTGACCATCGAGCGGGTCTTCGGCGCAGGAGGGGTCCTGGACCGGAAGCGGGATGACCTGGCGCCGGGCCTTCTGAGCAATGCTCGGACGGTCCGGCAGGCGATGCCGCTCGTCTTTCGTCTCTGGCGTACCATCCGTCGGCTTGGGCCGGACATCGTCCATACGAACACGCTCAAGACCCACCTCCTCGCTGGGGCGGCCGCCCGCTTCGCGGGACGCCGGCTGATCTGGCACCTGCGCGACATCCTTGAGGAGGGAAACGCCCGCAAGCTACTCCTCCGAGCGGCGCGACGCCTCCGCCCGAAGGTCATCGCCATCTCGGAGGCTGTGCGACGGTCGCTCGGAGGGGCGGAAGTGGACGTCGTGGTGGTCTACAACGGCACCGACCTGTCCGCCTTCCGCCCGAGCCCGAGACGGGAGGCGTTGCGCGCGGCTCTCGGACTCCAGCCGGAGGAGGTCGCCATCAGCATCGTCGGCCGCCTGACGCCGTGGAAAGGACACCGGGAGCTGCTGCGCGCCTTTGCGGAGGTTGTGCGCGAGGAGCCGCGCACCCGGCTGCTCGTCGTGGGTGAGGTCGCGTTCTGGGAGGACACGTACGAGACCGAGCTGAGGAACCTGGCTGAGGAACTGGGGATCGCGAGCCTCGTGCAGTGGCTGGGCTTCCGCTCGGATGTGCCGGACATCCTCGCGGCCACCGACATCTTCGCCCTCCCCTCAATCGACGAGCCCTTCGGTCGGGCCGTAGTGGAGGCGATGGCGGTCCAGCTACCGGTGATCGGGACGCGATCGGGCGGGGTGCCGGAGATCGTCGTGGAGGGCAAAACGGGGCTGCTCGTGCCGCCCGGGGACCAGCGCGAACTGGCGGCGGCACTCGTGCGGCTTGCACGCGATGCGGAGCTACGGCGTTCAATGGGCCAGGCCGGACGTGCGCGGGCAACTGACCTGTTCGACGTGAACCGGACTGCCCAGCGTGTACAGGAGGTGTATGCCGGCGAGGGGTGAGAACGGCGGGCACGGCAACGGGGTTAGCGGGCTTCCTGGAGTTCATCGGCGCGGGGCTGGCGGCCGATCCAGAAGGGCTCCTGCGCAAGGGGTGGGGTGCCCTCGCCCAGGGAGATGAGCACGGCATACCTGCCGGCGGGAAGCGGCGTGGGAGGCTTGGTGGTGAACCAGGCCGTGCCGAGGCCCTCGGCAGCCTTGATGACGACCTCGGTGGTCGCCTGCTGAATCAGCCCGTCTTCGTACAACCACTGCACCGTGAACGCAGTGCCGGAGAGCGCCTGAGCGTAGGTGAAGGTGACTTTCACGCTCGAACTGCCCGCGGGTAGGACGTAGGGCCTCTCCGGCTTGGTGGCGGTCCGCCCGGCGGCGACGACGACGTCCTTCACCTCCGGGCGGTAGCGCTCCATTCCCGCAGGGCGCTTGAGGAGTTCGGCGGACCCCTTCAGCATCGCGAAGCTACCCTCGACGACCTGCTCCTCCGCCACCCGCAGCCCAACCTCATAGATGCCGCTCTCGAAGGCCTTCAGCGTTCCGGGCGGACGCAGGACAATGTGGCCTCGCAGCCCGCGGCCGGGGTCCTTGACCACCGGACCCTCGGCGCGCACCGGGCTCTTCGTGGCGCTGAGCCACCAGGCCGTGACCTCGCCGGCGGGATCGACGCCCGGGACGCTGAAGAAGCAGTAGACCTCCTTCGCCCCGGCTTCGAGGACCTCCGGGGTCGCCTGGGGACGCGTGTTCGTGGTGCTGAAGACCAACTCAGGAACCGGAGCAGAAACGGTAGGGGGCGCCGTGG
>Ga0194113_10002216_pt1 | contig 26705 bp, 22 predicted proteins | sample TA2MahC200mmetaG_FD_146193 | JGI IMG/M metagenome (GOLD analysis project Ga0194113, IMG submission 146193) | Freshwater microbial communities from Lake Tanganyika, Tanzania - TA2015017 Mahale Deep Cast 200m | ecosystem: Environmental > Aquatic > Freshwater > Lake | place: Tanzania: Lake... | reverse complement strand
AAAAACGCTGGAAGATTTTTTACAGAGATATCCAGACGAAGACAGATTCATTCCGCTTGCGTATCAGAAGATGGCAATGGTCTATGTAAAGAAGGGTGATACGAATGAGGCAATGAAGATGCTTGATACACTTTATAGTCTAAAGGGTGATATTTACAAGGATTTTGCACTTATGGAACATGCCCGACTCCTTGAAAAAGGAGGGAAATTAGAGGAAGCAAAGAAAAAATATAAAGAGCTTACTGATAAATTTCCAAATTCACCATTCACTGAAGATGCAAAGGCAAAACTATCCGAGAAGAAAGAAGGTTAGATCCTTCGATACTTCTTTGATACCTTTTTCGTAGCTAATTTTTTCCCCTTCGCAAGAGCCTTCTTCTTATACTGTAATGAAGCCTTCTTCATTGCTACCTTGTCTTGGCGGTCTAATACCAGTTTCCCTTTCGGAGGGATATAAATCTGCATTCCTTCCCGGGGAGGCATCTTCTTTTCGAGCGAATTCAGGTCGAGGATAACCTGTAGAGGCATACCTGTCTTTTTAGAAATCTTTTTATATGTATCCCCTTTTTTAACTGTATACTGATCTATCGAGAATCGCTTTTCTTCAGGTATCTGAGCAAAATTCTCGAGAAAAACGTCTTTCTTACCTGCCGGTATTCTCAGTATATATTCAGCGACATCAGGAGGGGTACACCACCTCCTGAGTTCAGGATTCAACTCTTTGATGATATCAACTGTCGTTCCTGCACATTCTGCTATGACCTGAATGTCAACAGGTGACTGTATCATTACCTCGTCATAATCAAGTGGTAGATGATATTCAAGATCTTCAAATCCGAATTCCTCCGGGCTATTTGCAATTAAGCTCGCTGCAATAAACTTGGGGACATAATCCTTGGTCTCCCGTCTTATATATCTCGTACTCAGGAGTGACCAGTAATCATCGGTATTTGTCTTGTTCAGTGCCCTGAGTATCTTGCCCTCTCCAGCATTATATGCGGCCATTGCCAGATTCCATGAGCCGAACATATCATAAAGGTCTCTGAGGTAACTTGCTGCTGCAGCGGTAGATTTTACCGGGTCTCTTCTCTCATCCTTCCACCAGTTGATCTTAAGTCCATATCTCTTTGCAGTAGATGAGATAAACTGCCAGTATCCTACTGCGTGTGCTGGAGAGTAAGCATAAGGGCTAAACCCACTCTCAATGAGAGGAAGAAAGACAATCTCTTCAGGGACATCCTTTTTCTTAAGTATCTCTTTCATTAATTCAAGATATTTCCCGGACCTGCTAAGCCAGATTGAAAACCTCTCTCTTATCTTTTCAGAAAAAAGCCTGACATTTTTTGTGACAGCCTCCACAGCGAGTTCATTATCACTATAGTCTGATACTATTTCTGGCCCTTTATTGATTTCTTCCGGGGGTAATGTGGATATAACTGGTTGGTCAACCAGAATGTTCTGGTTAACCTCATCTGATGCGGAGGCTGGCAACACACATAGTAAAATAACAACTTGTAAGATAAAAAGCCTTACCGTAATCATGCAGACTATTTTTAGCCCAAAAGAGGCTATTTTGTCAAGCAAAAAGTGGTATCATTTGTAACCCTTCAGTCACAGGTGGTAGCCGCAACCTTTAGGTTGCGCCATTAACGCAGGCTAAAGCCTGCGGCTACCAAACTCCACCCGTCATTGAATGGTTACGCAGGGCATAGCATTTTGACACCATGACTACCTGAATAGTATAAAATATTACAAATATTACGAGAGATATGAGATATTATGTTACCCCATAAGGACCAGTTTAGTGGCTGTCTGATCGGCCAATGTCTTGGTGATGCACTCGGGTTTGTTGTTGAGGGCTTTTCACCCGAGGCATGTAAATGGTATGTCGAAGATTTTTTAAGGCCGAGGAAGACAATAGATTTTGGCCATTTTCCGTTTCCTTTCGGACAGTATTCAGATGATTCACAGCTTGCACGTGAATTAATGCAAAGCTATGTATCCTGCAAAAAATTTGACCCGGCTGACTATGCAGAACGAATAAAGCTCATCTTTGCCGAAAAGAGGATTGTAGGGTTTGGTTATTCAACAAAAGAGGCAGCAAAAAGACTATTCCAGGGCATCTCGTGGAAAGAATCAGGTGCCCCTCCTCCTTCAGCGGGAAATGGCAGTGCTATGCGTGCTGCTCCTATAGGATTATTCTTCTTTGATAATCCACAGCTTTTGATTCAGGCAGCACATGATCAAGGCCGTATCACCCATCGGGACCTACGATGTTCAGCAGGTGCGGTTGCTATCAGCGGTGCAGTTGCTTTGGTGTTACAAGAAAAAACAATAAACCCTGATTCCTTTATTTCTTCGCTTATAGAATGGACGGGGACAGTTGAACACAGCTTTGCTTCTGAGCTCAAGAAACTTATGGAACGGATATCAATGTCACCTGAAGAGGCTGCACCATTAATCTCTTGGGCTGGTCTCGAACCCGATTATAGAGATGAAGAAGGATGGAAGGGGATATCACCATTTGTTGTAAGCAGTGTTCTCTGGAGTCTCTATTCATTTCTCAGGTCACCTGAAGATTATTGGGAAACCATCTGTACAGCCATTGAAGTAGGGGGAGATGTAGATACAACAGCAGCAATGGCAGGAGCGATCAGTGGTGCTTATCTCGGGATTAGTGCAATCCCATCCCACCTAACACAGTATCTGACAGACCGGAAGACATGGGAATTTGATGAACTCGTTGCATTAGCACACAAATGCTATGAATTAAAAATGCAGGATATCCGATGAAGCTTTTACTCTTTTATGCCCATAAATGGTGGTTCAAGACCGCCTCAAAGAGCCTTCCTCAAGTACCAGATATTAATATAGAAGATTCATTGGACAATACAGTCGTTGTTTTTTACCATGCAGAAAAGGAGGATGAAGAGAAAGGCAAAGGACTTCTTGATAAATTCATAAAGAATATCAAATGGCTTGCAGGGAAATTTGGGACAAGAAATGTTGTTATTCATTCATTTAATCATCTCTCATCGAGTAAGGCTTCTCCTGAATTCTCAGAGCAGATGATAAAGCAGGCTACTGAAAGGTTACAGAATGCAGGCTATATAGTGATGTGCACACCCTTTGGATATTTCAATGAATTTTTTATGCATGTCGGAGGCGAAAGCCTTGCCAAGGTATTTAAGGAATTTTGAGATCGGATATTTTTCATTTTTCAGTTTTAATCGTCCCGAGACAAATCAGGATGTTCCAGAATCAGAAAGAGCCGTTAAGAGTATTCTTGAGAAGTTATCTACATAAAAGGGATTAAATGCGCTTCCTGCCTTGCTCTTCATTAATGAAAGGATTTCTTTTATTTCCCACTCCCTTTTGTACGGTCTTCTGTTTCGAAAGATGTCAAAGAAATCAGAGATTGCGACAATCTGACTGCAGATATGCTGTTTTTCCCCATCCATGGTAAGTTTCGGATATCCCTGGCAGTCATACCCCAGGTGGTGCTCAAGTGCAACAATGGGTGCGAGGTGTGTGAGAGCATCAATCTTTGCAAGGTAACGTGCCCCATAAATGGTATGCCGTTCTAACTCTTCACGCTCTTTTTCCCCAATGGTATCACTTCTCAGCAGCACCTCCTTTGAGATAAATAACTTTCCTACATCATGTAAGAGTGCTGCTATCCCAATGTCATGGAGAAGGTCATCACGTACTCCAAGGGACCCTGCCTGAAATATGGAAAGCGCGGCTACATTGGTTGCATGCGTATAGATGTATTCACTGGAGGATCTCATCGGGCTTATCAGCCTGAGTATATTTACTCCCTGTTTAAAGGTAGCTATAAAGTTTACTATAATCTCCTCAAGTCCCATGGTATTCAATTGCTTAAATTGCTTAAATGGTGAAGCTTCCGGATAGATTTCCTTAACCTTTTCAACCTGCTCTGATGAGAGGCTCTCAATATCAAATTCAATCTCCTTTTGGGGTATGCCCATACGAACATCAACAACACCGGCCTTGATATGGGGATATGTCATAATCTGTTTTTCAGGGTCTGAAATGTCTGTGATAAACTGCTTGAGCTCTGAGAGCGTAATTCCTTTTAAAAAATCAACACGTGAGATGCCTTTCCGTTTCATCCGCTTCATGAGATTTACCCCATGAATCCCTGCGTCCCGTAAGGGAGTTTTATTCACGATCAGATCATTTTCAACAATCATGATATCAAGGCTATCTGATGCTGACAGGAATTCATTCAGGAATGTAAATGCCTTTTGTGTGAACTCATCCACCGATATATGCTCCTTTGAATAAAGGGCACAATTGGACAAGGCAGACATAAAAGCAGCAAGAAACTTCTTCAGGGTCTTTATTTCGCCAATCTCTTTAATCGCTGTGACTCCTCTCTGATTCGCTCATTTCCAGATTTCAAACCAGCCTCTATCAAGTCCTTGATATCTACATAAGGATAGTTTTTCAATGTCCTGTAAATCTCCTCTTTCAGCTCCTCGATAGCCCCTTTAAAGATGATGCGCTTCTCTGAGATCAAATCCCTTAATACCTCGATGGCACGAGGGTCACCGATCTGTCCAAGCGCTCTTACGACCGGAATCTTATTGTAGAAGCCTGCGCCACTCCTATCCTTTTTTCTGAGCATCTGGAGTAAATCATGGACGACCTCTTTCACCCTGAATGTACCGGAAACCCCTATGGCATGGTCAACAATCTCTCCCTTGTCTGAATTCAGACAGTTTTTAAGTATCTTAATGCCATAACTATCTCCCACCTTCAACAGATATTTTATCGCCTCACAGCTCACCTTAAGGTTTTCATGATGGCAATAAGACCTCATATGTTGAAGAACTTCTTCTCCACCTAATTCGCCAAGGATATAGAGCATATTTCTCGTTACAAACCACCTCTTATCCCTGAGGCGCCTTAATGCCTCAGGGATTGCCTTATTCCCAAAATGTGTTATCAGGCTAATAAGAAATTTTCTAACTGTTGGTGATTCCTCATCGATGAGGGTGTCCATGAGATATGGAATAATCTCAATATCATAGTAATCACACAGCAAAAGAGCCTCTTCCCTCATTAATCTGCCAATTGTCCTGTAAGAGTCAATGAGGAGAAAGATAAACTCTGGTGAGTGAAAATATTGAAGGGCTGACGAGCTCATATCGAGAAGCCTTTTTTCCTGAACATTCTTTTCCAAGACCTTGAGTATCTTCACTACCTCTCCATACCAGCCAGTTCCAATAAACTGGTTGGTTTGCTCCTTCAGGATATTCATAAAATATTCATATTCATCTCCTGTTATGAGATCAGAGGCAATAAGTTCGAGTACGACGTGGCAGAAGTCCTTTTCAAGCAGTTCATCACCACACGCCTGGCTGATTTCATTCATCTCTTTCTGAACAAGTGATGATGCATCAAACGCCATCAACTTTTGTATCTCCTTCTGGTACCCCTCATTGACATAACTACCGAATTTGCCACCCCTTATAATCTCTGCTACATCGGGGAAAAGGAAGATATCATCAACAGCAAGGCTACTTCCATAGACGATCGCATGATCTTCCTGATCTGGTTGCGATAATTTATCGAGAAGATTCCGAAACATCTCCGGTATGGTAATCTTCTGTTCGTTGATGATCGTAAGGAGATCAATTACCTTATCCACTGGCATATCCTGTAAGGCATCCTTAGCAGAATCTATATCTTTTGTTACAATCTTGACAGCAGAAGAGAGAAACTGATTCTTTAATTCAGGTCTCAATCCGTGAATAAAATCCATAATTCTCTTGAGATCCTTACTCGTGAGGCTCCTTTCTGATGACCATCTGATGTAACTTCTCGTAAACCTGTCAGAAACATCTTCCCCAGGGGTATCAGGAACAGCCCGGTTTACGATGTGTGCAAGGGCTTTAGGGGGAATTTCTTGCATCATATCAGGCGTTGTTTCCGCCTGTATCGTTCCCTTCATGAGGGCATAGATATACTGCTCCCAGAGGGACATCTTTGAGCTTTCACTTTCAGTTTCTCCTTCCTTGAGAGCAAAGGCATCATAATCGATAAAGGCAACTTTGATGTGGATAAGTTTCTCTTGTAATTCTTTTTGAATTTCCTCTGGAGATGTACCTTTCGGTTTCCCTGGCAGAATTTTATTGAATTCATACAGCTCTTCTATGGTAAGCCCATTGGTGAAAGTCACAGCAGCAATGTCCAGACTATTCAGGTAAAGGGCAAATTCCCTGAAAGTCACGTTCTTTTTATCAAGGGAATACTCATCTATGATGATCGTATCCTTAGCAATAGCAAATGTAATTTCGGGTCTCATAATGAAGAGCTGTTGTAAGAGATCAAAGGCACGGTTTAATGACTGGTTCACTGTGGGATGACCCTTTGGATAGACAGCCACATTGCGGCGAGCGATGTTCAGTTCAATAATTGCATCGCTGAGTAATCGGGTATCGAAGAGGACTTTTTCACTCTCATTTGGCATACACTTATTCCCTTGTAAAAATTCTATAATGCAGACCTTCCAATGTCAAGTGCAGCCTGCAACTATTTACTGCATGAGATATACTAGTTTTTCCATACATCGTGCATCATTAATCGAACCTCATATTCCGGGGTTGAAGGAGGGAGGGGCCTCCAGGGGGGTGGAGGCCCCGGGGTGGAGGGAAACTTAAATCTCCTTATGAACTGTCTTTCTCAAAAATGTAGGCACATCAATGGTATCTTCATATGACATAATTTCTGTTGCCACTGTATCTGAAGTGTAATCAGGCCCCAGACTCTTTGCAAGAACCCTGTCAGACCCTTTGAAACTCACAGGTTCCTTGACAGGAGTCCATTTCTTTACCTGTGGCAACTCTACTTTTTCTTTCTGATCGCTAAAACATGTTGCAATAACGGTGACTTTTACCTCATCATCAATATCAGGATCTATGACTGCACCAAATATGATGTTTACCTCATCGTGTGCAGCGTCATAGACAAGAGATGCAGCCTTCTGTACCTCATCTAACGTAAGGCTGAGGCCGCCTGTAATGTTGACTAAAATCCCCTTTGCACCTTCAATAGAAGCCTCCTCAATTAATGGATTTAATATAGCCCTTTTGGCTGCCTCGACAGCCCTGTCATCTCCTTTTGCCGTTGCAGAGCCCATGACTCCACGGCCTTGACTCTCCATAATGGTTCTGACATCAGCAAAGTCAACGTTAATCAGTCCCGGGATGAGGATGATGTCTGATATGCCCTGCACAGCTTGTTTCAGGACATCGTTGGCTAAAGCAAAGGATTTCAGCAAAGGTGTCCCTTTCTCAACAACAAGGCTGATTCTATCATTGGGTATTACAATGATCGTATCTACATATTTATTCAGCTCCTTTATCCCTTCTTCAGCATTTATCAACCTCTTCTTGCCCTCATAAAAGAATGGTTTGGTTATAACAGCAACGGTAAGGGCTCCTACTTCCTTTGCGACATTGGCGACCACTGGTCCTGCCCCTGTGCCTGTACCACCACCCATACCAGCAGTTATAAAGACCATATCAGCCCCTTCAAGGGATTCAGCAATTGCTGTTCTGTCCTCAAGGGCAGCCTCCCTCCCGATCTGCGGATCAGAGCCTGCTCCAAGTCCTCTGGTAAGATTCGCTCCAATCTGCACCTTAACAGGTGCAAGAGAGGATTCAAGTGACTGCATATCCGTGTTGATCGCTATGAATTCAACTCCATGTAGGTTTGAGGCTATCATATTGTTGATAGCATTCCCTCCTGCACCCCCGATACCAACAACCTTAATCTTTGCCTTCTGTCCCCTTACTTCTTCGATTTCAAATAACATACAATACCCCCTTTTTATGTAATATTCCTGCAACCCATTCTCTCATCTTCCCGAATACTCCTGTAAAAGTTCCCTCAAAGGCATCGGGGTATATCACCCTGTTTGCCTCTGCTGCAAACCCATAAAGAGTAAGCCCGACACCTGTTGCATACATTGGATTGTTTATGTTGCCCTTGCATTTCTTTATTTTGTTTGGAAACCCTATTCTTACCGGCAGTCCTAATACTTCTTCTGCAACGCTGTCGAGACCATTCAGTAAGGAACCGCCACCGGTAAGAACAATGTTAGACACACTGTCGCATTTAGAGCATGATACAAGTTTATCCTTTATGAAATGGAAGAGTTCCTCTGCCCTTGGCTGTATAATCTCTGCTAAACATTCGTGGTGAACCCTGGTTGTCTGTTCTTGCTGAATGCGGTCTTCTCCGTTTTCTATACATTCTATAGCAGAGCCATATGCCTTTTTGATTCTTTCGGCTTCAGCAACAGAAATTCTCAGACCAACAGCAATATCATTGGTAAAATGATTCCCTCCAACAGCGAGAACAACCTCATGTCTCAAACAGCCATTTTTATAGAGAATCACGTCTGTTGTTCCACCACCAATATCTATCATGACAACGCCCTGTTCCTTTTCTTTATCTGTAAGAACTGCTTCTGCTGAAGCAATGGGCTCAAAGACAATGTCAATAACTTCAAGACCTGCCTGCTCACAGCATGTAAGGAGGTCCTGTATCGCAATAACCGATCCTGTAAGGATATGAACCTTTGCTTCGAGCCTCTCACCTGTCATTCCTACAGGATCCATGATACTATTCCTCCCATCGAGCGCATATCCTGCAGGAATGACATGGAGCACTTCTCTGTTAAGGGGAATATAGACAGCCTTTGCTGAGTCTATAACATTGTCTATGTCAAGGTACGTCACTTCTCTGCCTCTAATCCCTACCGCGCCATGGCTATCAAAACCCTTTACATGACTTCCCGTAATCCCAAGATATACAGCACTGATTTCAACCCCTGTGGAAGACTCTGTCGCCTTCACAGCTTTCTTTATTGATTCAACCGTAGATTCGATGTTCATGACTACACCTTTTCTGAGTCCGGTAGAGGCAGAAGTCCCTATCCCCATTATTTCTAATTCGTCTTTCACCATTTCTCCAACAACCGCGCAGACCTTCGTTGTTCCGACATCAAGACCGATAACAATACCTTCATGATGAGCTTGTCGAATCATCACTTTATAACCTCACTGATAGGTTTCACGACCACCCTGTTTTCAAACCGCAAATCTATGTAATCAACCAAGATTTTTTTCCTTTGTATCTCGTCTTCTAATTCGATCAGCCTTCCGAGTTTTTCTTCATACCCTCCAGCCCCCACCTTCACAACAGTTCCGTCAATAATAACGGTGATGTCCTCGGGTTTCGATGCAAGTATCTCAATGTGATTCTTTTCTGATGTTAAGCCCCTTCCTTTCATGATCTTTGCAAGCTGTATGGCATCGGAAAACCCTTCTGCATCTTTCACCGGGTCACATTTGATGATTGGAAGAAATGGAACCGAATCACCCCTCAGCTCTTCAAGGAGTCGCCCGTTTTCCTCCGCCAAAAAAAGATGTCCATCCTTATCTAAAAGTGCAAATGGTACCGCTTCCTCTATCATCACTGAAAGGTTTGTAGGGAATTCTTTCCTTATGCTCACTCTCCTGATCCACGGAGATTGCAGTAATTTCTGACTCAATTTCCTGCTTGAAATCGTCAGTAGGCATTCGTTCCCGCGAATCCCTGCGAGTGCCTTTAGTTCATCGTCTGTGAGATGTTTGTTCCCGACAAATACAATGTGTTGCATAGGAAATGTTGATTGCATTACTTTTAATGATATATATACGGTGATCACAAAGAACGATATGAGCAAGAAAATAGCAGTTATTTCCCAGAATATGCTGCGGCTAATTTTTATTTTCTTATCCTTCACGTATAGTCCCCCTCAGTATTTCTTCTATCAAATCAGGAAAATCAAGCCCTGCATGTTTTGCTATTTTTGGTAAAAGGCTCGTCTCTGTCATGCCCGGAATAAGTTTGACCTCAAGAACATAGGGATTCCCTGCGAGATCAATCCTGAGATCAATTCTCGTAGCACCTCTACAACCGAGGGCAATATGTGCAGAGAGGCCTATCTCCTTTGCCTTCTCATAAACCTTGCTATCTATTGCAGGCGGCAGAATATAATCTGTAAGGCCTGCCGTATACTTTGCTTCATAACTGTAAAATTCAAGAGATGGCCTCACCTCAACGCCACCAAGAACCCTGTTGTTCAGTATTCCAATATGCACCTCTTTACCATCAATAAATTTTTCTATGATGACCCTTTCTCCGAATGAAAGTGCTTTTTCAAAAGAAGATCTGAACTGTCCTTCATTTTTCACGATACTCACTCCAACACTTGAACCCTCAGCAGCAGGTTTTACAACCCATGGCAAGACAAAGTCAATCCTGAGTTCGGAGTTAGGTATTCGGAGTTCGGAGTCTCCCCCCCACCCCTGCCCTCCCCCTCGAGGGGGGAGGGTTAGGGAGGGGGTGTTGAAAGTTGGACGTTTAACTACTATAAATGGTGGTACCGGGATGTTGTGATAGCTGAATATCTTCTTTGATACTTCCTTATCCATTGCAAGTGCAGAGGAAAGCACTCCTGAGCCTGCATAAGGGATTCCCAGGACTTCGAGCAAGCCCTGTATAGCACCATTTTCTCCATGTCCTCCATGAAGTGCAAGGAATACAAACTCGACACCCTCTCTTTTTAGAGCATCACAAATGTCCGGACCCACATCTATTGCAGCAACGTTATACCCATGTCCTTTCAACGCATTATAAATTGCGGTTCCGCTCCTCAGAGAAACCTCTCTTTCAGTTGAAGTCCCACCCATGAGTACGCCTATTTTTTTAGTTGTAACCATTTTTAATCTCAAGCATATATTCAGACCATGGCCCTGCCATAACCTTAACCTTCATCCCTTCCAATTATTCTTATCTCCGGCTCAAGCACAACCCCGGATATCTGCTTCACTCTGCAAGCAACTTCCTGCATGAGCCGAATAAAATCAGAGGCAGTTGCCTCTCCCCTGTTTATGAAGAAATTTGCATGAATGCTGCTCACCTCAACATCACCAATTCTCATTCCCTTGCACCCCGCCTCGTCGATCAGTTTTCCTGCAGATAACTGAGGAGGATTCTTGAAGACACAGCCAGCAGATGGCTCAGAAAGAGGCTGGCTTCCCCATTTCTTCTTGACGAAATTCTCTACCTTCGCAGCAACCTCCTCTTTCCTATCTTTTTTCAGTTTTATCTCTGCATCGAGAAGTAGTTCATCTGATGTAATGCTCGATCTTCTGTATCCAAAGGCAAGAGCATCTCTATTTACAGTACGTATTCTCCCTTCTGCCTCCATTATTGAAACCGAGATAATCACATCCTTCATCTCATAACCATATGCACCTGCATTACCACAGATTGCTCCACCAACAGTACCAGGGATCCCTGCAAGGCCCTCTATCCCGGAATAACCATGTTCCCGTGAGAAGTGCACAAGCCTCTGGAGAGAAGCACCTGCCTCTGCGAATAGATACACATATTCGTCATCCTCTCTTAATGTTTCAACCTTCCTGAAAGCCCTAAAAGATATGACAACCCCTTCTATCCCTCCGTCTCTCACTAACATATTTGTCCCGCCACCAATGGGGGAAAATGGAGTCTCTCCCTCTTTGAATGCAATGAGTATATTCCTGAGCGAGTTAAGGTCTTGGGGTATCGCAAAGACATCTGCAGGTCCTCCAATCCGCAATGACGTGTGATTCTTCATGAGTTCCATAAATCGAACCTCACCCTTAAAAATACCTGAAAGAGCCTCTTGCCATGTCTCTTCATCCATAGAGAATCTCATCGATTTCAATACCTCTAACATTTCACTTTTAACTTGTTAAGTATCTCTTCACCCAACTTCCAGACATCGCCTGCCCCGAGCGTAAGAAGCATATCTCCCTTTCGCATGCGTGAGATAATTTGCCCTGTTACATCCTCTCTGTTTTTTATATACTCAACACTGGCATGACCTGTCTTTTTGATCCTTTCAAACAGGACTCCTGTGTTTATGTTCTCAATAGGTTTTTCACCAGCAGAATAGATATTTAGAAGGATAAGGGAATCTGCATCATGAAATGAGGCTGAAAATTCATCCATCAGGTCCTTTGTTCGGGTATATCTGTGGGGCTGAAACACGACAAATAATCTGCCTCCTGTCATTCCTTCTTTTGCTGCCTTCAATGTTGCCTTTATTTCTGTTGGATGGTGACCATAATCATCAAAGACCTTTATCCCTTCCGCTTCACCTTTAAACTCAAATCGCCTCTGGATACCAGCAAACCCTTTCAAGGCATCACGTATCTTTGAAACATCAACCTGGAGTCTTAAAGCTGTTCCAATTGCAGCCAGGCTGTTCAGAACATTGTGTGCTCCTGGGACAGGAAGGGAGAATTGACCGATATGTCTGTTTTTATAGGTTACCTCGAAACTGATGCACATGAATCCCTTCTGGATATTGACTGCGCGGAGTTCTGCGTCATGAGTCAAGCCGTATGTGATGTATCTTCTATGAATAGATGGCAAGAGACCACACAGATGCTCATTTTCAATACAAACGATTGAGACACCATAGAACGGAACTTTATTCATAAAGGAAAGAAATGCCTCTTTTAATGAATCTATAGTCTTGAAGAAATCCATATGTTCCCTGTCAATGTTTGTAACAACTGCAATTGTAGGAGAGAGTTTCAAGAATGAGCCGTCACTTTCATCAGCCTCTGCAACAAGGAATTCTCCTTGGCCGAGTCTTGCATTACTGCCGGTTGCCTTGAGTCTGCCACCTATAACAACTGTTGGATCAAGACCACTATGTGAGAGAATCGTTGATATGAAAGATGTTGTAGTCGTCTTCCCATGTGCCCCTGCAACAAGGATTCCATATTTCAGCCTTGCAAGCTCTGCAAGCATCTCAGCACGGGGTATCACAGGGATAGCCCTTCCTCTTGCTTCAATTACCTCTGGATTATCTCCCGAGACTGCTGAGGATATAACCACGACATGGGCATCGTCGATATTTTCTGCGTTATGTCCTATATAGACCTTTATCCCTAATTCCCTCAACCTTCTTGTTGTCTCTGAATCTTTTAAATCAGACCCTGTCACCTCATAGCCAAGGTTATGAAGGAGTTCTGCAATACCTGACATCCCTATGCCACCTATTCCAACAAAATGTATTACCCTATATCTCTCAAACATTGTTTCCCTCAAAAAGGTAACGAGTAACAAGTAACAAGTAACAAGTTTTTTCATCCATATTCTGTGTTCGGTCATCTGTATTTTTACTCATCACTCGTCACTCATAACCTGTTACTGTTTTTTTTAACAGGCTCATTGCAATATCAACCACCTTTGCGCCTGCATCCGGCCTTCCAAGTACCTTGCTGTTCTTCTGCATCTCTTTCCGTAACATCTCATCCATGAAGAGCTCTCTGATCTGACTGGCAAGAGATTGTCCATTTAGTTCGCTATCAAGCATCATCCTCGCTGCACGCATCTCAACGAGTTTCCGTGCATTGAATTCCTGGTGGCGTCTTGTTGCGTAAGGATAGGGTATCAAGAGAGCAGGTTTCCCAAGAGCAGTCAGCTCTGCAAGTGTTGTTGCACCTGCCCTTGAAATAACGATATCAGCAACAGCATATGCCTCGCACATCTCATAGATAAATGGGGCAATTGTTCCCTTGAATCCGAGCCTCCTGTATGCCTCTTTCATGTTTTCATAATCGCTTGCACCTGTCTGATGGAGGAATTGAATCTTATCCTTCAGGTCTTGCATATAGTTCAGGGCATCGACAACCGCCATATTGATACTCCTTGCACCTAAACTCCCTCCAAATACAAAGACGGTAAATACATCCTTTTCAAGAGAGAAAAGCCTGTATCCTGACTCTCTGTTCCCATTGAATATATTCATCCTGACAGGATTACCGGTAAGAAAGGTCTTTGCCTTAGGGAAAACGGAAATGCTTTCCTGATATGTGATGCATATTGCATTGACAAATCTTCCGAGAATCCTGTTTGTCAATCCCGGTATGGAATTCTGTTCAAGTATCATGGTTGGTATTGAAAGGAGATACGCAGTCAGTGCAATTGCGCCGGATGCATACCCACCAACACCAATTACTATATTGGGCCTCACCATATTGATGATTCGGTATGAATCAACAAAAGAGAGAAACGTTTCTACGATGGCCCTTATCTTTTTGATAACCGATACGCCCACAACACCCCGTGATCTCAAAAATTTTATTTGATATCCCTCTCGTGGGATTACCCTCGCCTCTATCCCATTTTCTGTTCCAACAAATATCATCTCTGTCCTGCCATCTCTGCTTTTGAATTCTTCAGCTACTGCCAATCCCGGAAACAGATGACCTCCTGTCCCTCCACCTGCTATCATGACCTTCATAACGACCGTGAATCATGATCTGTGAAGCGTGAATTGTTATAAATAGCCCTCCGGGCCTTCTTTCTTTCCATGATGTTCTGATCAATATCTGGTATTCTTCTCTGATCTTCTCCTCGCGATATATTCAGGAGCATTCCTATGGCAGTCATATTCACAAGGAGTGATGAACCGCCATAACTGATGAACGGCAGAGGTAATCCCTTTGTCGGTACCATGCCTGTAGCTACCGCAAAATTAATCAGTGCCTGAAGGGTAATCAACAGTGAAAGTCCAATGGGTAAATAGAAAAGGAACCCCTCCTTTGTCCTGTTTGCTATAGATACTCCCCTGAGAAAGAGAAAAAGGAAAAGTCCTACCACAACAGATACACCGATAAAGCCAAATTCCTCTCCGATGATAGAGAAGATGAAATCTGTGTGGGACTCTGGGAGGTAGGATAATTTCTGTCGCGAACCTCCCAATCCTACACCTGTCAAGCCGCCGTTTCCAATCGCTATGAAAGACTGCACTAATTGGAAACCATTCCCTTGTGGGTCACTCCATGGATCAAGAAATGATGTTAACCTCCTGAGACGGTAAGGCTCCTTAATAAGTAAGTATATTACTGGTAAGGCGAGTACAGAGAGCGACATGAGGTATCTGAGCCTTATACCAGAAAAGAAGAGCATAGTGAATGTGAGAAATGCAAGGCTCATTGCCCCTCCAAAGTCAGGCTGTTTCAACATAATGACCTGAAAAATTCCCATCACAATCACAGGCTTGATAAAAGATCCAAAGCTATCTGTCCTGTATCCTGGCATGGACATATACTTTGCAAGAAATATAACCATGGAAAGCTTTACAAGTTCTGACGGCTGGAAGGTCGAAGGCCAGAGCCGTATCCATCTTTTTGCACCATTTGCTGAGACACCAATACCGGGCACAAAGACGAGGACTAAGAGTAAGAAAGAGAAAATCAGAAGCGGGATAGCCATCTTCTCGAAAGAATATGGCCTCAATCGATATGCAAAAAACATACACACGAATCCTAAGAATATTGTTAATAAATGTCTCTTGAAGTAATAAAATTCAGTAATGCCTTTCTTTGAGAGTGCAGATGGAATCACAGATGTTGAACTGAATATCATGAGCGCCCCTGAAACTACCAACAGTGCTGTAATGATAAATAGCCACTTGTCGTAAGTACTATAAAGTGACAAATGACGAGTGACGAGTGATGAATGAGCAGTTAGCGGATAGCGGTTAGCGTTTAGTTCGTTTCTATTAACGGCTAACTGCTCTCTGCTCATTGCGGCTTTTTTACTTATTGCTAACTTCTTTTTACTCATTAATTTGCCTATCATGTTAACTCCATCACTATCTTCTTGAACTGTCTCCCCCTGTCCTCAAAATCAATGAACATATCAAAGCTGGCACATGCTGGAGAAAGTAAAACAACATCACCTTTTACCGCCATGCTCTGTGATAGGTGAACTGCTTCTTGTAAATCTTTGGCTATAACGGTCCTTGTAAGGTCTCCGAGTGCCTTTTTTATTTTTTCTTTTGCCTCACCAATCAAGACAATCGCCTTAACCCTTTCTTTTGCTAAATTCCTCAACTGTGAAAAATCTCCTGCCTTATCCCTGCCGCCTGCGATTAAGATGATTGATTCTGTAAAACTCTCGAGTGATTTGATGACTGCACCAACATTTGTCCCTTTTGAATCATTAAAATATCGGACACCATTCATAACTCTGACAAATTCAAGCCTGTGCTCAAGACCAGGAAATTCCTTCAGAGATTCCGCGACTGCCTTGAAAGGGCATCCTGCAAGGAGAGCCATGGCTGAAGCAGCCATGGCATTCTCCAGGTTATGAACACCTTTTATTTTTATCTCATCAACCCTTATAAGGGGTAAGGGGTAAAGGGGGACTGTCCCAGATTTACCGGCCAAAGGCGGTAGAATCGGGACTGTCCCCGTCATTAGAGGAAAATTACAATAAATTTGTCCATCTCTAAAATACAGCCCTTCTACTTCTTTTTTGCGGCTAAAGTAAAAGATTTTTGGGTTTTTATTTCTCATTTCTAATTTCTCATTTTTGACTTTCATTGTCTCAGGATCATCTGCATTCAGTACAAGAAAATCATCTGCTCTCTGATTTTCAAATATCCTTGCCTTTGCATCACGGTATTCTTCGAGTGAGTGATACCTGTCAAGGTGATCCGGCGTAATGTTGATTATTGCAGCTCCCCCGGGTCTGAAAGCCTCTATTGATTCAAGCTGAAAGCTTGATATCTCAGCAACAATAAAATCAGCGGTTAGCTCACTTCCCCCAACTGCTAACTGCTCACTGCTAACTTCCTTCAATATTTCTTCTGTCAATGCATTCCCTATGTTGCCTCCAAAAATTGTCCTGAAGCCACCCTTTTTCATCATGAAATCAAGTAAGGCTGTTGTTGTTGATTTCCCGTTTGTACCTGTAATTGCGAGAAATTCCGGAATCTTTGAATCTTGAATTTTGAATTTTGAATTCACTATCTGGTATGCCAGTTCAAGTTCACCTATGATTTTTATCCCTTTCGCACTGGCATTCTTAAGCTCCGGGATATTTATTGGTACACCAGGACTTATCACAACCAAATCTGTATCCTGGAATATCTCCTCAGGATGTCCACCAAGGCAGAGCTTCACAGAAGGTAAAAGCCGATGGACTGAGTCCATGAGTTCTTCTCTTGTTTTTCTATCTGTTACCGTCACCTCTGCTCCAAGTTCAGACAGCAGGTTTGCTGCACCTATTCCGCTCCTCATGAGACCCACAACAGTAACCCTTTTACCCTTTAGCTCCATTCTCACCTTTCTTAGCAATCCTGTAATACTTACCCTTCTTGTTTTTGGCCTTATCCTTTGCAAATATCTTTGCCTTTTTCTTAGTAAATTTTGCCTTTAACTTTGAACTTTTAACTTTAAACTTTAGACTCTTTTTATAGGTTGCCCTTTTCATACTGAGTGCATCATAATCTGCCTTTGCAAAATAGATGACAGCTTCCTCTTTATTCGCCATGATATTGAATCCCTTATCAAGAAGTGTCTCTGCCTCTTTCCAAAGGTACCATCTGCTCGGAGATCCGAGAAGGGTAACGATAACTTTACTATCCTCGCGTTCAGCAGCACATACAAAACAATGTTTTGCCTTTTGTGTAAATCCTGTCTTTCCTCCCACAAGATCTTCATCAGACCATAGCAGTCTGTTCGTATTTCTGAGGAATAAATCATTGCCATTTTCTGTTGAGACACCCACCACACGGGTCCCGATAATCTCTTTCAACTTGGGATATCTGAGCGCATACCTCATAATCCTTGATAAATCAAATGCAGTAGTATATTGATTGGGTCCGGGAAGCCCATGGGGGTTTATAAAATGGGTTTCTTTTAACCCGATAGCAATTACTTTTGTATTCATGAGTTCCACAAATTTTTCCTCTGAACCGGCTACAGCTTCTGCAAGGGCAACAGCAGCATCATTTGCAGAATTCAGCAGGGCAGCATAGAGGAGTGTCTCAACTTTTACCTTATCCCCTTCTTTCAAACCTGCCTTATGAGGAGCAACTCGGGCTGCATTTTTACTTATCATTACTACATCAGTAAGGTTTGCCTTCTCCATCACGATTATTGCTGTCATCAGTTTTGTTGTACTTGCTGGAAGAAGCCTGAGATTCGGATTCTTTGCATACAGAATCCTTCCTGTTGACGCATCCATAACTACCGCAGATTTGGAATGAATCTCGTCAGAGGCAATGACTAATGACCAATGACCAATGACCAATATTAAAATCAGGGAAAGGAAAGTGATACTAATGAGACCATGAGTAAGGGCACATAAGCCTTTCGTCTTTGTCATGCCGGCTTGTCCGGCATCCTTCTTGAAGAAAGATTCCCGACAAGCGGGAATGACACCGTATGTGGTCTTACTTATAAACTCCTTAGTAACTAATGACTGTTGACTATTGACTATTGACTGTTTCATAGTCATCTTACCTTCAACGTTGCCAGGCTTAATAAAGCCAGCATTATTCCGATTATCCAAAATCTCACGATCACTTTCGGTTCAGGCCAGCCCTTTAATTCAAAGTGGTGATGAATAGGAGCCATCTTGAACACCCTTTTGCCTGTAAACTTAAATGATACTACCTGCACCATGACAGAAATTGTTTCGATAACAAAGATTCCTCCTACTAATGCAAGCACTATCTCATGTTTTGTTATGATTGCGAGAGTTCCCAATGCACCACCGAGGCCAAGCGACCCAACATCACCCATAAAAACATTTGCCGGATAAGAGTTATACCAGAGGAATCCGAGTGAGGCGCCGAACATAGCACCACAGAAAACGGTCAGCTCTCCAGTGCCAGGGAGATAAAGGACTTGTAAGTATTGTGCTAACCCTTTGTGTCCAGAGATATAAACAAGTACGCCATTCGCCAGTACAGCAATAGCCACAAGCCCTATTGCTAAGCCATCTATACCATCTGTAAGATTCACTGCATTTGATGAACCTACAATGACAATGATTGAGAATGGTATATAAAACCATCCAAGGTCAAAAAGCCACTTTTTAAAAAATGGGATACTCAAGACATCAGCATAAGGGTCTTTCGGATTCATATAAAGGAAAACACCTATCAAAAGTGCAAGGAGTATCTGACCACCAAACTTCTGATATGCCCTGAGGCCATTGGGATTCCCCTTGACAACCTTCAAATAGTCATCAAAAAGCCCGATACCTCCAAACCCTATCAAAGAGACAATCATGGTCCACACATAGATGTTTTTCAGGTCTCCCCACATAAATACTGAGAGGAGTATGGAGAGAATAATAAGGATACCGCCCATGGTAGGAGTTCCTGCCTTCCCCAGATGGGTCTGAGGGCCATCATCCCGTATCTGCTGCGTCATACTGAGTCTCTTCAGTCTATTGATAACCCAGGGGCCGAACATGAATGAAAAAATTATTGCCGAAAGAATAGCAAGCGACGTTCTAAACGTTATATACCTGAAGACATTGAAAGGCGAGAACCAGTCATGCAGACTATATAAAAGACTATAAAACATACTACAACTCTCTACGAGCCATCGGCCATAACCCTGTCCATACGCATTCCTCTCGACCCCTTTATGAGAACAGTGTCTCCTTCTCTGATGATATCAAAGAATATTTTCCGTGCTTCGATTGCATTCGCAACATGAAACGATTGACCTGTAAATTCATCTGCGGCAAGAGACATCAAAGGGCCTACTGCAATGAAGATATCAATAGATAGTTCTGACATCTTTCTGCCAAGGTTTTTATGGGCATCCTCAGCATACGCACCAAGCTCCAGCATATCGCCCAAAACAGCAATTGCCCTCTTTTTCTTAAGTCTGACAAGCTCATGGACAGCCTCTTCCATTGATGCAGGATTTGCATTATATACATCATTGATAATGCACATCCCATTGAGTTCTTTAATCTCAAGCCTCATTGGGACACCAGCAAAGGAATCTATGACACGTTTCATACTTAATTGGTCAATATGAAAGAGAGAGCAAATCGATGCTGCTGCAAGAATATTGTAAATATTACATTTGCCAGATATATTTGGATGAACCTGAATCGGTTGATTATCACCAATGCGCAAGAGAAAGCTCGAACCTTTTTCAAAAAGTCTTATATCAGTGGCACGGGTTTCGGCATCATTTTTTATCCCATACCTGACAAGCCTGCCCTGAAATGATGACGCATAAATACCTTCCATTAAAAATGGATCGTCGGCATTCACAACAGCCACATCAACATAATCAAGGAGTTCAAGTTTTGTCTTTCTCAGCGTTTCCATATCTCCAAACCCTTCAAGGTGGGATGGACCGATGTTTGTTAAAACACCATAATCCGGCATTGCTATCCCGCATAAATCCCTTATATCACCGGGGATGCTTGCTCCCATCTCAAGCACAACAATCTCATCCGTTTCACTTATTTTTGTAAGGCTTAAGGGAAGTCCGATATGATTATTGAGATTACCAGTGTTTTTCAGTACTTTGTATTTTGTACTCAATATTGAGGCTATGAGTTCTTTTGTTGTAGTTTTGCCATTGGAACCTGTTATCCCGATAACAGGGATATCCCTTCCTAACCGCATAGAATGCGCTATATCCTGAAGGGCATTGAGCGTATCTTTTACAGAGATAATCGTCTTGCCTTTTACGGGTTCTACCGGAGCGACATTGACTACAGCACCGCTTCCAATCTTTAATGCATCATGGAGGAAATCATGTCCGTCAAATCTCTCTCCCTTTAGTGCAATGAACAATTCACCTTCTTTTATCGTCCTTGAATCAATAGATACACCTGTAAAAGCATCAGAATCACTCAAAACAACCTTTCCACCTGTTGCTGCGATGATATCGTCAACTGTTAAATTGCCTTGCATGTACCTCTCTAAAAAACATACATTGTTCATTTCACATTTTGAATGTGTAATGTATCTTTTAATATTTTTTCTAAAACCTCTCTATCATTAAATCGGTATCTTATCCCCTTGATCTCCTGGTAATCCTCATGACCCTTACCTGCGATAAGGATGATATCTCCATTGCCCGCCATATTTACTGCTTTCCTGATCGCCTCTGCTCTGTCAGGCTCAATAAGATAGTTTCCCCTAACCGCCCCCCTCTCAATATCTCTGATAATCTCGAGTGGTTCTTCAGACCTTGGGTTGTCAGAGGTAATAATCACAAAATCACTGAGCCTTGTTGCCATTTCACCCATTTTGGGTCTCTTGCCCTGATCTCTATCACCACCACATCCAAAAACAGTAATGATTCGAGATGAAGAGTTCGGAGCCCGGAGTTCAGAGTCTCCCCCCCACCCCTGCCCTCCCCCTCGAGGGGGGAGGGTTAGGGAGGGGGTGTTTCTGACTTCTGACTTCTGACTTCTGACCTCTGACTTTTTTATAAGTTCTCTTGCTGTATTTATAAGCCGTTCGAGTGCATCTTCGGTATGAGCATAGTCAATAATGCAGAGAAAGTCCTGACCAAGGTCAACCCTTTCAAATCTGCCTCTCACATTGGTTGTCTTCCTTATGCCTTCCATGATAATTTCCCACGGGACTTCTAATGAAACTGCTGCACCTGCAGCAGACATGATGTTATAGACGTTTTGCAGACCCATCAAATGGGATGTTGCTTCGTAACTTTTTCCTTCGAATGATATTGTAAATCTTGATCCAGAGAATGAATGATCAATATCACTCGCTCTGATATCTGCTTTGTTTTGAAGCCCGTATGTTATTATCTTTTTCAGGTTTGAGTTCTGAGACTTCGGCGATGGTTCGACAGGCTCACCACGCTTACCCTTCAGCATATTCAGAGCGTCACCCTGAGCTTGTCGAAGGGTCAGTCGAGCCGTTCTGATCTCGGAGTATAATCTTACCCCATAGGGGTCATCAATATTGATAATAGCGGTTCCCTCTCTATCAAGAATCTCTGTAAACAATCTCACCTTTGCCTTGAAGTACTCCTCCATGGTTTTATGAAAGTCAAGATGGTCTCTCGTGAGATTTGTAAAAACTGCAGTTTTAAATCTCGCCCCATCTACCCTGTACTGTGCGAGCGCATGCGAAGAAACCTCTGAAATTACATGTGTGCACCCTGATAAAACCATGTCTTGTAACAGAGCCTGGAACTCTAACGATTCAGGCGTTGTGTGAGGTGCGAGGTAAACCCTATCTTTTATCATGTACTGTATGGTGCCAATCAGACCTGCTCCTTTTCCCCATAACTCAAGTATTGTCTTGAGGATATATGTTGTTGTTGTTTTACCATTTGTGCCGGTAATTCCTATCAACGCAAGATGTTCAGATGGCCTTTCATGAAAATTGTTAGCGATACAGGCGAGTGATTTTCGGCTATTTTTGACCCTGATGAAAGAAAGTGACGAGTCTCCCCCCCACCCCTGCCCTCCCCCTCGAGGGGGGAGGGTTAGGGAGGGGGTGTCCTGTAACTCGTTACTCGTTACTGTTTTTTCATGCACTATCACAATTGCACCCTTCTGAATCGCCTCATTAATAAAATCATGACCATCACATTTTTCGCCTTTCATCGCAACAAACAGGTAACCATCTTTTACCTTCCGCGAGTCATAAGCCACACCCGAGATGTCCGTATCAAGTAACGAGTGACGAGTGATGAGTGACGAGTCTCCCCCCCACCCCTGCCCTCCCCCTCGAGGGGGGAGGGTTAGGGAGGGGGTGTCCTGCAACTCGTTACTTGTCACCACATTAATGTAATCGCATCCCCGAAGAAGTTCTCCGAGTTTCATCTCGATACCACTAAAGATGTCTGATAATGGTCATCCTCCCTTGGTATGTTGAGATATGATAGGGCCTGTTCGGCAATCTCCTTGAAAACAGGTGCAGCCACCACGCCCCCATAGTTCTGACCTTTCGGTTCATGGACAACAACTATGATTGCAAGCTTCGGATTGTCAGCCGGGACAAATCCGACGAATGAACTCACAAACTTTTCTTTGGAGTACCTCTTTGTCCTCGGGTCAATAAGTTGTGCTGTACCCGTTTTACCTGCAACCTCATTTCCATTGACAGATGCTCTTTTACCGGTTCCCCCTTCATCAACAACGCCTTTCAATATATCTTTGAATGTCTCTGCTGTTGCCTGTGAAATGACGCGCTTCTTATCCTTCTCTCCAAATGAGAAAAGCACTTTCCCGTCAGGTGAGATTATTTCAGAAACAATATGTGGCCTGACAAGAAATCCTCCATTCGCAACAGTTGTATATGCCCTGAGTACCTGAAGCGGTGTTACTGCAACCTCCTGACCGATCGGGATTGCACCGAGAGATGTCCCTGACCACCTTTCTGGTGGGCGTATCCATCCTGAGATTTCACCAGGTAAATCTATCCCTGTCTTTTCGCCAAAACCAAGGAGTTTTGCGTATTTGTAGAGCCTTTCCGGTCCAAGTTGCATACCAATCATTATTGAGCCAACATTTGATGACTTCTGTATAACCTCTTTGAATTGCAGAACACTGTATCTATGAACATCACGGATAGTCTTGCCACCGACATTGATACCACCCTTACTCACATCGAATAATGTATCGGGTTTTACTATCTTCTCTTCGAGTGAACCCAAACCTATCACAACCTTAAATGTAGAGCCTGGCTCATAACAGTCAGTTATTGCCCGATTCCTCTTTTCAAAACCAGTCACCTTTCCGGGGTAATTCGGGTCATAGGCTGGCCTGTTCGCCAGGGCAAGTATCTCTCCTGTTAATGGGTCAATCATGATAGCTGATGCAGAAGCAGCGTTCCATTTCGAAATTGCCTTCTCGATCTCTTTCTCAACAATATACTGGAGCCCCTGGTCTATGGTAAGCACAATGTTATTCCCTTTTGCCTCTGTATCTACTCCTGATGAGAGTGTCCTGCCACCTGCATCCCTTACAAAAAATACCTTTCCACCTCCTGTCTTGAGGTATTTGTCATATTTGAGTTCTATGCCTTCCAGTGCCTGATTATCCAGATCAACAAAGCCGAGGATATGAGAGGCAAGTCTCCCTCCAGGATAAAATCTTTTTGCCTCAGTCTGAAAACCCAGGCCCTGGATGTGAAGCTCTTTTATCATCTTCGCGGTCTCTGGTTCGAGCTTCCTTGCGATCCATGCAAATCTTCCCTCATCGGGTATCTTCGCACGGAGAACGTCAGATTTTTTTGCTATGACTGATGCGAGCTTCTTGATATTGTCATCATCAAGATCAAGATTTTCAGGATCACAGTAGAGAGATTCAAGCTCGAGGTTTAAAGCTAATTCCCTGCCCCACCTGTCAAATACTATTCCCCTTCTCACACGAATGTCTTCAGCCTTTGTATATTGCATTTTTGCCTTTTCTGAAAAATGCTTATGGTTCAGTATCATCAGGTCTGCAAGACGTACGAATATTGCAAAGAAGCTGAAGATGATGATCGTATTTAAAATAACCGCCCTTTTTTTATTCAACAATCCCCCCGCAATCAGGGTTCAGCTATGCGTTTCCCCTCCAGTGAAACTTTGTAAGGCTGTACCCCCTTCTGCCTTTTCACATGTATTACCCTGACCCTGTCAGGAAAAACCAACTCATGATTTCCACGAAAAGATGCGTTTACTCTTTCAAAAGAGAGGAGACTTGCTTTTTCAGCTCTCAGCATCTTTCTCTCCTTAAGGCACTCTATCTTCTTTTTTTCAAGGTCACCGAGCTGGTATTCTAATTTCAAAACATTTGACCTGATCATTACGAGGCCGAACAGACTGAACAGCAAGAGGGCAATACAGAAAGGTTTGATGATATACAACGCCATATTTTTACTGTTGCCTGTGCGTATCATATCTTCTCTGCAACCCTGAGTTTTGCACTTCGTGACGAAGGGTTTGATGACCGTTCTTCATCATTAGGTGTTACTGGTTTTTTCGTTATCATTGTAAGTAATCCTTTTTTCGCACCGTCTCTCATAAAATGTTTTACCATCCTGTCTTCGAGTGAGTGATACGAGATAATGCACAACCTGCCGCCTTTTTTAAGAATCCTCAGGGAGGCATCAAGCCCTGCCCTGAGCTCGTTAAGTTCTCCATTCACCTCAATCCTTAAAGCCTGGAATGTCTTGGTCGCAGGATGTGTCCTCCCCCTTTTCCTGTATATACGCTCCACAATGCCTGATAGTTGTGAACATGTATCAATCGTTTGCTTCCTTCTCATGCTGACAATGGCGTTTGCTATTTTTCTTGATAAACGTTCTTCACCGAATTCATGAAGGATCCGTTCAATCTCCCTCTCAGGATAGGTATTCACAACATCCCATGCAGACACCTTCTGTCTTCTATCCATCCTCATATCAAGGCGTTGATCAGAAAAAAAACTAAATCCCCTTTCATGATCCCTGAGTTGCACCATCGAGATCCCAAGGTCAAAAAGAATACCGTCAGCCTCGGATATCCTTTCTGAAGAGAGCACCGTTTCCATGTCAGAAAATTTTGCCTTCTCCAGTATCACCCTTCCATTCGAAAGTCTTGCTTCAGCCATTTTCAGTGCCTCATCATCCCTATCAATTCCGACGACCCTCCCCTCAGAACCTATAAACTTCAGTATCTCCTCTGAATGTCCCCCATGGCCAACTGTTGCGTCCATATATGTCCCACCCTTCTCTAATTTAAGTGCCTCAACAACTTCTTTAAGAAGTACAGGGAGATGGATAATCTCCAAAACGAGTAAAGCTCCCTTTTAATTTCTACAGGCCGTGGACTGCAAGTCCTCTCTCGAGATCTTCCTTATCCATATTTGAAGGTTCAAAAAGTACATCATACTCATCCCTGTCCCATAGCTCGATTCTTTCTAATTGGCCCACTATAACAATATTTGTGTTTATCTTTGAATCTTCCCTGAGTGAAGCAGGTATTAAAATCCTACCCTGCTTATCCATTTCCATTTCAACAGCAGATCCGATTACCCTCTGCATTAAGTACTTTATATATTTATCTGATCTCGGCTTTGTTCGAACCTGTTCCAGGAGTTTGTTCCACTCTTCAAGTGGATATATACAAAGACACTTTTCTGATGAGTGGTTTGTTATGTAAAGTTTTGTGCTATAATTACTTGAAATAATTTCTCTGAAAGGAGCAGGAATAATGATTCTGCCTTTTAGGTCTACAGTAAAATAATGTTTACCGGAGAAAGCTGGCACTTTTTTCCTCCACTTTACTCCACTTTACTCCACAAATATAATGCAGAAGACACCTGATGTCAAGAAAAAAAATAACTATCTATATTATGTATGTCTGATATTTAATTACTACAATATATTGACAATTCTCTATATAAAACTGCCTTCATATCAATACATACTAAGGAGTTCATACGTAAGGTCACGTTGTATGTCATTCCCGCCTGTCGGGAATCCTTCATGAAAAAAGATGACACGGGGTAATCCTGTAGCAAAACTACAAGGGAGAAAAATTCAATATCTTTATTCTACCTAAATTGAGCGATTTTAAAACCACAGAGAACACAGAGAGAGACTTGAAATTTTTTAAAACCCACATAATTCCTTGTATTTCTCTGTGTTCTCATATATTGAATTTGTAAAATGATATTTTATTGTCCTCACTCAATGAGTGCACAGAGAAATTTCTTTTTCTCTTATATTTATTATTTATCAGCGCCTTTCTCTGTGTCCTCTGTGGTGAATCGCCTTTTTTAGGCTCTAAAAAAATCAAAATGAGAAATTGAGATATTTGAAACTATTTTTA
>Ga0194113_10002213_pt1 | contig 26723 bp, 24 predicted proteins | sample TA2MahC200mmetaG_FD_146193 | JGI IMG/M metagenome (GOLD analysis project Ga0194113, IMG submission 146193) | Freshwater microbial communities from Lake Tanganyika, Tanzania - TA2015017 Mahale Deep Cast 200m | ecosystem: Environmental > Aquatic > Freshwater > Lake | place: Tanzania: Lake... | reverse complement strand
TAGCTCGAGACGTGGACGCTCGCATCCGCTACCATCCCTCTGCGTCCGGCCTGCTCGCCACGACAGCGTCCCAGAACCGCCGCTCCTCAAGCTCCTCGGCCCAGGCCTGCGGGTCAGACCGCAGTCGCGCGTACGCTTGGTCGGTCCGGTGCAGGAACCACCAGCGACGGAGGCGTCCCAGGACGCCGGTCGTGCGGTGAGAGAGGCGCTTGGGGCGGTCACGAGGGAGACGGAGAGTCACCAGCATCGCCTCCCGTGCTTGGCTGAGTCACCCACAGGGCCAGCAGCTGCCGCAGTCGGTCCTGGACAGCTGCGAACGTAGCGGGCGTAACCACCCCAACCTTCCTGAGCAGCCGCAAGGTAGAGATCGAGCGGATGTCCTCGCACTTCACGAAACCCGTCTTCGTCAGCCCGGCCTCCGGTGGGTCCTATCCCACGTGGTGGGGTAGTCTCTTGTCCTTCGAGGTGAGCGGCAGGGCTATCACCAGGCGGGCGGGACCGCGGTTCCACCGGTCGTGCGAGACGATCAGCGCGGGGCGCAAGCCGCCCTGTTCGTGGCCGACCGGGTGGCCCCAGTCCGAGTACCACACCTCGCCTCGGAGAGCGGTCACTCCGTCCATTCGTCATCCTCCAGGTCGTCCGTGATCGTGTTCTCTGACAGCCGTCGCTCCTCTAGTTCCTCCGCCCACGCCTCCGGGTCTGCCTGTAGCCGCGCGTACGCGGCATCGACCTCGTCGAAGAAGAGTTCCGCCCGGTACAGCTCGAGTGAGTGCCGTATCACGTCCGCAATCGACTGTCCGGTGTGTGCCGCTGTGTCCTTGAGGTCGTCTCGCAGCTGATGATCGACCCGCACCATCGTGCCCGCCATGGCCTTCACCTCCTGTCTACGCCTCAGCATACAATCCTGTATACAATCCTGTCAACACATCCGTCTACATCATCCCCTCCATCGCCCTCACCACTTCCTCCTTCGTCTTCCCCGCGTCGTACCCATCCGGCGCCCCGCGCTGGTTGATGGCGACCGAATCCGCCAGTACCTTCAGCAGCGCCTCCGCCTTCGCGGTCTCCGCCGACTTGCGGTTGGCCTGCTGGTTGGCGGCGATCTGGTTGGCGAGGGTCTGGAGGAGGTAGAAGTCCTCGGCGCCTTCGCGGCAGCGCTCGAAGGCGATGGTGGGGTAGATGGCGTTGCGGCCGTAGCAGAGCATGGCGGTATCGGGCTCGCGGCCGTCGAGGTCGAAGAACTGGTAGCCGTGCAGCACGTTCAGGTGCCACTGCCAGCGCGCGGTGACGCCCTTCCGGAACTCGCTCCACTGGTACAGGCCGAAGGAGTACCGGCTGGTGCCCTGGTTGTAGATGTGAATCTCGCGGCCGAGCTTCTTCGCTTCATCCATGACGCTCTGGTCGTGGCCGTTGAGGCTGCTGACCGGGAGTGCGTCGAAGAAGCGCTGGTGCCAGACCTTGAGGTCGTTCTCATCGGTCGGTCGGCTGTTGAAGTCCACGCTGTACGCGCCGCTGGCCTTGACGGTCCTGGGGAAGCGCTCGCTGACCTTCTGCATGATGCGCATGAACTCCAGTTCCCGCTCGGCGGTCTCGCGCACCCGCGTCTCGTCACACATCGCGTAGTAGATCAGCGGCCAGCTGTTCGCCCGCGCGTGCTCATCGACGACCTGCCAGGCGCGCATCACCGCGGTCTCGTAGTCCAGGCCGCTCTGCTCCTCGACCTTCCTCCCGGTGTCGCCCTTCTGGTAGCCGTCGTGCAGGCCGATGAAGCGCAGGCCGCCGTACCCGTTGATCGCCTTGGTGAAGCCGTACTTCCGCAGGAGCGCGAAGAACGCGTCACACCCGCCGAAGTCCACCTGCGGCACGCCCATCTGCCAGCCGGTCAGCCGGAAGCTCGGCCCGCCTGAGACCGCGTTCACCCCGTGCTCGCGCAGGAGCTTCAGCGTCTCCTCGAGTAACGCCGGCGCCGCGCCCTGCGGGAGCAGCTCGGCGGGCGGCTCCAACCCGAAGAAGCCCATCAGGTAGTCCGTGTCGCGCTTCAGGACCACGTCGTGCACGGTCACCTTCAGGGGCACGCTCAGCGCAACCCCGCCCCCGCTGATCTTGAGCGTCGCCTCATGCTTGCCCGGGCTAGCATCAACACCCACGTTCACGGTGACCACGATCTCCCGCGTGACGTCCTTCGGCAGCCCGACCACCTGCGCCGCCCTCAGCGTGTGCGGCCGCACGTTGTAGGCGATGCTTCCGAAGCCGCGGCTCGTGTTGTAGCGCACCACCTGCACCGTCGCCGGCGGGAAGTCCGCGGGCGCCTCCAGCTTCAAGCTGCACGCACCCAGGTCCTGAGTCGGCCGCAAGGCCACGCAGAGCGGCTCGTACTCGCCCCGCACCGCCTCCGCCGTCAGCGTGAACTCACCGGGCGCCTGGTCGGGCACCGAGTTCGGCGTGATCTCATCCTCGATACTCACTGGCCACGCGACCAGCGGCTTGTCCGAGGTGAACGCCTTCGCCGGCGGATCAAGGCAGACCGCCTTCGCGCGGAACTCGGTCCTCAGTGCCTCGATCTGGTCGGTCAGCCACTTCTCGGCCGCCGCATCGCCCACGCGGTAGAGCGCCAGCCCCGAGACCTTGCTGCCCCACACGCTGTCCGCGCGGAACCGAAAGGTGATCCCCTCGTTTCCCGCCTGCGCCTGGAAGCGGCAAGGACGCGTGATCTCGGGCTCCATGTACGTGTCCCAGAGGTCCGCGCCGACCGGCTCCACGTTCTCGAAGCGGTACAAGGCCGTCGCCGGGCCATCGGGCCGCTGCTCGGAGTACGCCGGCACGTCGTTCACCAGGATCTCGCGGGTGCGGTGCCGCGCCTCCTCGCCGCCCCAGTAGCCGCAGTTCTCGTAGACCACGAGGCAGTTGTACTGGCCCGGCGGCACATCGACCCGGAAGCTGTAGCCGCCGGCCTCGCAGAAGTCCTGCGTCAGCATCGTCCCGAAGGTCGTGTCTCGCGCGGCGCCGTTCCACGGGCGGTTGTTCGGCGGGAACCAGCCGTACCCGGGCGTCGGCGCATAGCCCGTCTCGTTTGAGACCGGCGTCCAGCCCAACATCACCGGTTGGCTCGGCGGCCCGAAGTCGAAGGCCCACACGCCCTGCACCTGCTCGGTCTTGATGAACCGGATGTTGTCGATGATGACCCGCCCGGTCTGGCCCTTGGCGCCGAAGTTCAGGTCCAGCCGCACGATGCTCGTGGGGTCGATGTCGGTCTTGATGTCGTTGTTCCGGCTACCGGCCTCGCCCCGGAACAGCCCCCGCACGGGGATCACCCACTGCCCCCTGCCCGGCGCGAAGGTCGTGCCCCCGTTGTGGCGATTCCAGTAGCTCCGCCCCTTGTCTTGCCAGGCCTGGTCGGCCACCAGCACCGCGCCCTCGATCGGGAACGCGTTCGGGTTCAGCACATCCACCACCAGCGCATCATAGGCGGACCAATCGCGCAGAACCTTGTTCCAGAACAGGCTCACGGGGAACCACTCGCCCGCCGGATCGAAAGTCACCTCCACCGCGCTCTTCCCCTCGGTGACGCCTTCGGTCACCAGCTTCGGCGTCCCCGCCACGAACTGCCAGTCCGCGAACTCCGCCTCCGACTCGAAGCCGTTCACCAGCTTCTCCTCCTCCGCCCTCGCCCCACACCCACTCACCACCAGGCAAACCACCAACAGCAGCCATCGCTCGCGCATCGGAACGCTCCCTTCGGGCAATCCAAGGCAGTGGAGCGCATTTTCGCTGGCGAGGAAGGCAACCCTTCGGCGCTGGGGCTTGACATTGTCTGAAGAATCGGTATAATTGTTCGCATGGAGCGAACATCACGCCGATCCGTAGCAGAGGCTCTGTGGCCCCTTGCGCGGCGTAAGGTGCTCGGGCTGCTCTTTGGGCCGCCGGACGTGGAGTTCCATCTGCGGGAGATTGCGCGTCGCACCGGTCTGGCGCCGGCGACGGTGCAGCGTGAGGTCGGGGCGCTGGCCCAAGCCGGCCTGCTCGAGCGGCGACGGAGCGGCCACCAGGTCTACTACCGCGCCAACCGGTCGTCGCCGCTTTTCCTGGACCTGCACCGCCTCGTACTGAAGACTGTCGGGCTGGCCGATGTGTTGCGCGATGCGCTGGAACCCTTGCGAGAGGGGGTCCGCGCGGCCTTCATCTTCGGCTCCGCGGCGCGGGGCGACCTGATGGACCACAGCGACATCGACCTGATGATCATCGGGGAGGTGACGTTGCGGGAGCTGACGCCGCCTCTCGGAGAGGCGCAAGCGACCTTGTCCCGGCCGGTGAACGCGGTGACCATGCGCCCGCATGAGGTCGCGGAACGCTTGGCGGCTGAGGAGCCGTTCCTGCTGAACGTCCTTGGCGGTCCGAAGCTCTTCCTCGTGGGAGGGCAAGATGAGCTTGACGCAATGGCAGCGGGAAGGTCGATTGCAGAGCCACAAGACCTCGCGCAGTGAAGTCCGCGACCTGCTGGCCGTGGCGCAGCGGGGGCTGAAGGATGCGCGCGTAGAGAGCATCTCGACTGACTGGCGCTTCGCTGCGGCCTACGAAGCTGCGCTGACACTGGCCACGATCCCCCTCGAGTGTGCCGGCTACCGCACACGCGGCGTCGGTCACCACGCGACCACGTTCGAGGCACTACCCCTCGTGATGGGCGCGACCTTCTGCGACCTCGCGGACTACTTCGAGCGCTGTCGCATGAAGCGGAACGAGATCGCGTACCGTCGCGCGGGGGTGATCAGCCGCAGCGAGGCGGAGGAGTTGATCCGGTCTGTGGCGGCGTTCCGTCAGCAGGTCGAGCAATGGCTTCGGAAGCATCATTCGGACCTGGCACCTGGGTGACGTAAGGCCGTAGGCGGCCCGGCCCAGCAGCCCTCCCATGTGCTACGGCGCCGGCTCCGCGATCTTGTAGGACACCAGCTTCATCTCGTAGGTAATCTCGCCTTTCTTGTCCTCCTCCTCGCTGCGCTGCACGACGCAGATGAGGCCGACCCCACGGGCGAACACGAGTTCCTCACAAAACGGTATCAAGAACGTGTTGGTCCATCGGTTTGCTATGCAATCGCTGAATGTACCAGCAGGCACGGTGAGAGGGTCCCGGAGCCGTGAGCACTCCACGCTGATATCTGGCAGTTCGTACGACCGGTGACCGGCCTCAGCCAAGACGGCGATAGGCCGGCGCTCCTGGTGGAGCTGCCCGGGCTCTACGAAGCTGACGTACTCGTAGACCAGCGGCGGGTCCTCAACCCTCGACAGCCCCCAGACCGTGAACCAGTACGGAAGGCGTTTGGGATTGGGGAACCGCGGCACCAATGTCGTGTCGCGTTCACACGCGACCTCGCGGTACTCCATTCCCGTCCCCCTACCAACCTCGGTGATCCGATAGGTGACCTTGCGCATCTTGCTGGACTCCTCCGTCGGCAGGGCCTCCCTCTCTATCTTCGTCTTTGTTTCCGTGCCGCGTTGGAGGCGGGAGAAACCGACAGGATCAGCCGAGATGCGCAAGTCGTACGTCCACTCACTCCCCACCGTCATTGGGAAGTACTCCTCGGGATTGTCGGGGATCTTCACCTCCGCGTCTTGTGCAAGAGCCCCGACCCCCCCCACCATCAACACGCCAAGGGTACCTCCCACCAGCGTCCATGATCGCATGTCGTCACCTCCCTTGGGGCGGGTACGGCTCCACCCATGATCCTGCTGTTGCGTCCAAACCGCGCTCACATTCGCCCCCCCCGGCGCGTTCCTCCAATGCCGCCTGTCTGAGTGCAGGGGAAGGCCCGCGCGGCCGCCTCGGGGAATGCGTCTTGCAGACTGAGCCACTTGGGGGAGCCCCCATGTCAACCGTCACCGTATCATTGATCGCCGCCCTCCTGCTATGCGTGCCGGGACACGCGGCCCTGCAACTCGCCCGCGACGGCAAGGCGGATTACACCATCGTGCTGTGCGCGGAGCCGATCCTGGCCGAGCAGACGGCGGCGAAGGAGTTGGCCGAGCATCTGAAGCTCGTGACCGGGGCGGAGTTCCCGATCGGCGGCACGGGGCGGAAGGTGATCCGCGTCGGCGGGCCGGCGCCGGGCGTGGACATGGACTCGCTGAAGCACGATGGCATCGTGATGAAGACCGACGGGGATACGCTCATCCTGACGGGCGGGCGGCCGCGGGGGACGCTGTATGCGGTGTACAGCTTCCTGGAGGATGTGGTTGGGGTGAGGTGGTGGACGGCGAGCGAGGCCACCATCCCGCAGAGGCCCACGCTGGAGGTACCGGGCCTGGACGTCGTCTATGTGCCGAAGCTGCAGTACCGGGAGGCGTTCTACCGGGGTGCGTTCGACGGGGTGTTCGCGGCGAGGCTGAAGACGAATGGGCACTTCGAGCGCATCCCGCCGGAGTATGGCGGGCACTACAACCTGCTCGGATGGTGCCATACGTTCTACCAGCTCCTGCCGCCGGAGAAGCACTTCGCCGATCACCCGGACTGGTACAGTCTGCTGAAACGCAAGCGCACGGCGGATGGCGGGCAGCTCTGCCTGACCAACGACGAGATGCGCGCGGAGCTGACGCGCGTGGCGCTGGAGTGGTGCCGGAAGGACCCGACCGCCGGGATGATCTCGATTGCGCAGAACGACTGGGGCGGGAACTGCCAATGCGAGGCGTGCAAGGCCATCGAGGAGGCCGAGGGGTCACCGTCGGGGCCGATCATCCAGTTCGTGAACAAGGTCGCCGAGGACATCGAGAAGGAGTTCCCCGACTTTCTCGTCGAGACGTTGGCGTATTCCTACACGCGCCATGCGCCGAAGACCGTCCAGCCGCGCAGGAATGTGATCGTGCGGCTCTGCTCGATCGAGTGCAACTTCGCCGAACCGCTGGGCACGGGCGAGAGCAACGCGACCTTTCGCGAGGACATCGAGGCGTGGAGCAAGCTCGCGCCACAGCTGTACATCTGGGACTACGTCACCAACTTCGCGAACTACATTCAGCCGCACCCGAATTGGCGGAGCTTAGCGCCGAACATCCGGCTGTTCGTGGACCGCAACGCCATCGGCCTGTTCGAGCAAGGGGACGCCTCGTGCTCGATCAGCGACTTCCCGGAGCTGCGGGCGTGGCTCCTCTCTCACCTGATGTGGGACCCGTCGCGGGATGAGAAAGCGCTGATTCGGGAGTTCGTGGAGGGCTACTACGGCCCGGCGGCGGACCCCTTGTTGCAGTACATCGACCTGATGTCCGACACCGTGGAGCGGCAGAAGACATACCTGCGCTGCTTCATGGCGGACACGGCGAGTTGGCTGCACCTGGAGACGCTGAACCGGGCGACGGAGCTGTTCGACCAGGCGCAGACGGCCGTGGCGGACGACCCGGCGCTGTCGGCGCGCGTGCGCCGGGCGCGGCTGCCGCTGGACCATGTCTGGCTGATGCGCTATCCGGCCATGAAGCGGCAGGCGAAGAGGCAGGGCGTGGCGTTCCTCGGGCCGGAGGACCCGGTGGCGGCGGTGGAGGCGTTCGTCGCGGCGGCGCAGGAGTTCGATGCGCGGAACTTCAGCGAGGGCCGGAGCTTCGCCGACTACGCGCCGGGGCTGGTGATGCGCTTCCGCGAGCCGGGCCCGCCGCCGGATGAGTGTAAGGACCTGCCGGCCGAGGACTGGGTCGATATCCAGGACAACGAGTTCACGCTGCACGGCCTCGGCAGTTGGGTGACGCTCGCGGACGATCCGAAGGCCTCGGACGGCAAGGCGGCGCGGATGGGCGGCGGTCACCCGAACTGGGCGACGCAGTACCCGATCTCGCTCGACATGACCGACCTTGGCCCGTGCCATTGCTACGTACGCGTGCGGTGTGACGCGAAGGCCAAGACCGGCGCGGCGTTCACCGTGGGCCTCTACGATGCCAACGCGAAGGCCGGCGTGGCGCAGATCGGCGAGACGCTCGAGAACGCCTCGGACGGCGAGTACCGCACCTACGACCTCGGCATACACGAGCTGAAGCCGGGGATGTACTTCTGGGTCTGCCCGCCGAACAACGCCGATGCGGTCGAGGCGGTTCTCACGGATCGCATGTTCTGCGTGAGGGAGAAGTAGGGCGCGGTCTGGCGCTAGAGAGTGCCGACGAGGCGCAAGCGCGGTGCTGGGTAGCTCTGCAGTGCGGTGGTCACTCCGGCTCCGGCGAGAAGGACACCGTGCCGCAGTGGGGGCACGTGATCCTCTTCATCCTGTTGAATGGCAGATCCTCCTTCGCGCAGATCAGCTTCTCAACCTGGGTGAGCGGCTGTGGGTCGGCCTCATGCCACAGGTAGCTCCCCCCGCACCGGCCGCACGTCCTGCGCTCCGAGAATTGGGTCTCGGGTACTAAGGCGGGTTGCCTCTCCCTGTGGGTCGCCCCGCGCACGGTGATCCATGTGCCGAGGATGGTGACGAGCAGGTGGCCACCCAGGAGCCCGACGGCAGCGCCGACCAGTAGGCCGATCAGCCAATACGGGTTGTCGTCGCGAACCACCAGGTCCGCTATCCCCCCGGCGAGAAGGCCGATGGCGACGATCGCCACGCCCCACAGGATCCAGTATCCCCAGAGGTCACCGGCAAGCACGGGACCCGGATCCGCATCGGGGTCCTTCTGTCCTCGGAGCGGGCCTGCCTTACAAGCCCCCGCGGCGACGATCGCCGTCCCGGTGGACCAGACAGCGTAGGCAATGGCGACAAGCAGCGGCCTTAGGCCGGGAGGCGCTTGCGCGGCCCGGTGGGGGCCGCCTGCGTCCATGAGGACCGTGGCGCCCACGAAGATCGCGAGACCGAAGATGGCTACTAGCGGCAGGATGAGGTACAGCGCCCAGATGCCCCCGGTGTCCGGCGGCCTGCGCCACCACTGCTCACCACAGTGGGGGCACACTAGACCCATTGGCCTCTTCGCCCGGGAGGCGGGAGCGACGACCTCGTAGCACCTGCCGCACCGCACAGGAAGGCGGAGGACCTCTCTTACCCTGTCCCGTGCGCTCGCGTGCGGGAGGTCGAGAGCGCCTTGGGCGTCGAGGAGGCTCATCGCCTTCGCAAGTGACCCAAGGCCTGCCGTCTCCAGGAGTACGAGGAAGGGAGGGTGCAGGGCCTCCGGGCCCGGGTCCGCGTCTGGTGGGCGTGAGGTGCGCTCATCCATACTGACGACCTCCCCTGAACTGCACGGCGGTCGCGAGGACTCCGGGTCGGCTGCTGAGGCGATCACTCCCTGCCGTGTGGCAGGCCCGATCATTGCCAGGTATCTCGTTCGCCGTGCGTCAGGACGTTCCCTGCAGCCACGAGCGGGGGGCTCGCCGCGGGCCTCATGTCGCTGCATGGCCTATCCGCGCCGGGGAGCGGGAGACCGCCAGGATCCCGCACGGAGGGACTGCTTGATCCGCGCAGGAACTAATCCCTCTACCATCCAGGAGCAACGAGGATCAACCGATGGAACAGCCGGCGAACGGCATTGAGAGCATGGCCGATCTGATGGATGTGGTCGCGGGGTACTGGGCTTCGCGGGCGGTGTTGACGGCCCACGAGCTGAGTGTCTTCACGGCGCTGGGGGATGAGGAGCTGACTGCGGAGGAACTCGCGAGGCGCGTTGAGTGCCCGGCGCGCAGCACGGAACTGCTCGCCAATGCGCTGGTTGGGCTAGGGCTGCTGAGGAAGGAGGTGGGGCGGTTCGCGAATGGGACATTCGCGGCGGCGAGTCTGGTGCGCGGGCGAGGGGATGATCTGACCGGCTATCTGGGTCACCACGCGATGCTGTGGAAGCGGTGGAGCGAGCTGACCGAGAGCGTGCGAGCGGGCGGGGGGCAGCCCTTCAGCGGCGAGATGCCAGCGGAGGCGACGCGGGCGTTCATCATGGCCATGCACGCGTCCAGCAGCCATTGGGGAGAGAAGGTCCTGGCGAAGCTGGACCTGACCGGCGTGCGGCGCATCCTCGACATCGGCGGCGGCTCGGGAGACTACTCGTACGCGATGCTGAAGCGCCTGCCCGAGGCGACGGCGGTGATCTTCGACCTGCCCAATGTCGTGCCGATTACCCTCGAATGCGCGCAACTGGCAGGCGTCGCCGACCGCGTCGAGACCCGGGCCGGGAGCTACTGGGAGGACGAGCTCGGCGAGGGCTTCGACCTCGCGATCGTGTCGAACATCCTGCACAGCACGGGGCCGGAGGGCTGCGTCACCATCCTGCAGAAGGCCTACCGCGCCCTCATTCCTGGAGGGCGGGTCGTGATCCACGACTTCATCCTCGGCGAGGACGGAACGCATCCCCGGTGGGCGGCGCTGTTCTCGCTGAACATGCTGTCAGGGGGCAACGACGGACGGAGCTACACGAGGGAGGAGCTAGAGGGGTTCCTCGAGGAGGCGGGGTTCGAGGAGGCGCAACATACGGCATGCTCGGAGGATACGGGGATTGTGGTGGGGGTCAAGAGGTAACAGGTGACAGGTGACAGGCAACAGGAACGGCAACGGCGTGCGCGCAAGGGTGCGCGCGATCCCAGGGACGGCAACGGCTACCACCACTGCCGGCAAGGGTGCCGGCGCTCCCAGCAAACGTCAACGGCAGATGACGGAGGGTAGGATGGAGACGGTGAAGGTCGGGTTGGTTGGATATGGGATGTTCGGGAGCGATGTGGTTGCGGGGACGCTGTGGGACCTGCAGAGGAACGGAATCGCGCCCTATCTGGATCGGATCGGGTTGGACGATCGGGCGAGAGACTACGGTGATGTGGCGTTCGAGCTCGTCGCGGTTGGGACGCGGTCGGAGGGGTCGGCGCAGCGGGCCTTGGACGACAACGAGCGCGAGACCGGTACGCGACCTAAGGCATACTGCGGCGAGGCGCCGTGGGACGACATCCTGCGCGACTGCCCGGACCTGGATGTGCTTGTGGTGGCGACCCCCGATCACCTGCATACCGCGCCGATCCTCGCGGCCCTGCGGAACGGCACGCACGTCGTCGCCGAGAAGCCGCTGTGTCTGTCGGTGCCGGAGGCGGACGAGATCATTGCCCTCGCCGAGGCACAGAACCTCATCGTCGGCGTGGACATGCACAAGCGCTATGACCCCGACCACAAGCGGATCTTCGGCGAGCTGCTGGAGGGCCTCGGGGAGCCGATCTATGCGCGCGGGGTGCTTGAAGAGCCGCTGGAGGTCTCGACGACGACCTTCAAGTGGGTGGAGGACAGCGACCCGTTCACCTATGTGGGCATCCACTGGGTGGACCTGTTCATGCACTACCTGAAGCTCGAGCCGCTTGCGGTGTATGCAGTGGGACAGAAGAAGAGGCTGCGCAGCGAGTTCGGGAAGGACGCCTTCGATGCGGTGCAGGCCACGGTTACGCACACTTCCGGGCTGACGATCATCTACGAGAACAACTGGCTCACGCCGGCCGATTTCGAGGGGCCGGTCAACCAGGAGAGCCAGCTCGTGGGGACCTACGGCAAGGTGGAATCGGATTCGCAGTACCGGGGGCTGAGGTACTGGATCGAGAACAGGGGCAGCCGCACTGCCAACACGCACTTCTTCCGCAAGGTCCGCCGGCCCGATGGGTCACAGGCCTCTCTTGGGTACGGCAAGGACAGCCTCGTCGATTGCCTCGAGAAGGTCCTGCGCGTCAAGCGGGGCATCCCGGCGGCCGAGCTGGCCGGGACCTACCCCGATGCACAGAGCCAGCGCCTCCCCGTGGCGGTCGTGCACGCGGTCCGCGGGGTCATCGCCCGCAACCAGGCGCACCTCGATGCGGGACGGGCGCCGGTTGTGACGGCGTCCCTCGGGAAAGAGGGGATCGTGCTGCACGACGCGTATGCGGGAGGGAGTGAGTGTCTGTACGGCAAGGCGGTGTAGGGGGGCGGGAGGGGTGAGAGGGGGAGGAAGGCCACGGCCAACAAGGGACAGTCCATGCGTCTCGATCCCTGCGGGATCGAGACTTGGACAGTCCCTGTCCCCGCTGCAGGATCGAGACTTGGACAGTCCCAAAAGGAACAGCCGGGCCATCCGTGGGGCGACGGGTGACCCGGCTGTAGTGGCTCCACCGCGGGCTGCGTTGGAAACCGTGTGTGAAGGCGGAGCCTTGACCTGGAACGCAGCCTGGGCGCTCGTCGGGGGGTCGACAGTAGCCGCGATCCAGGACAGGTGGCTGGCTCCTACTTCAGTCGCTGCCGCGGTGTGATAGTGTGTCTAGTGCTGTGCAGGTATGATTAGCATAGCTGCACAAAGCTGTCAAGAGGAATCTGCGGTCTTTTTTGCCGAGGCGATCATCCCCGCCAGGCGGTCCCCCGTCTCGAAGCCCTTTCGGAGGAAGGCGTCCTCGTCATCACCATAGGGCTCGTTGCGCATGGAGAGCTCCATGCTGACGCACTTCTCGTAGCCGGAGCGAGCGAGAATCCCCGCCAAGCGCCCCCAGTCAACGCTTCCGGTGAACAGCAGCCGGTGCTGGTCGGCCGAGCCGTCGTTGTCGTGGAGGTGCACGGAGATGAGGCGATCGCGGATGCGGTCGAGGCGGTCGAGGCCCTCGGGGAAGAGGTTGCCGTGGCCCGAGTCATAGCAGAGGCCGAGGTAGTCGGGTCCGTAGGCGTCGAGCACGCGCTCGATATCGTCGAAGCTCTGGTGAGAGCCGCCGTTCTCCAGCGCGATCCGCACGCCATGCATCGCCGCACAGGGGCGCAGCTCATCAAGCGAGCGCTGGACTCGCGGGCTATGCTCCTCGAACGCGCCGCCGGGGAGATGCATGATAACGACCTCGGAGCCGAGGCGCGCGGTCATCTCGATGCGGTTCGCCACCAACTCGACCCCGGCGCGCCGCTCGTACTCGCGCGAGGAGCCCCAGGCTTTCTCCTTCCCCGCTGAGGCGTGGAGGTCGAGCAGGACGAGGTTCAGCTCGCCGAGCCAGTCGGCGATCTGGTCGGTCTCGGCAGGCCCGTAGAGGAAGTCCGTATCCCACTGGTGGCACCAGTGGATGTGGCTGAAGCCGGCGTCGGCGATGCGGCGCAGGTACGGCTCCGGGCAGCCGGTGCCTGTGCGGTAGTCGGTGGTCATCGAGAGCATGGGTGAGTTCGCCTTTCAGGAGAGTGAGAGAAGGCCGAGGGTGACTACGGCGCCACCGCTGCCGGCAAGGGTGCCGGCGCTCCCAGCTGCGGCGCCACCGCGTGCGGACAAGATGTCCGCGCTCCCGGCAACGGCGCCACCGCGAGCCAGCCGGCTGGAAGCCCGCGCTCCCAGGACGGCGCTGCGCTCAGCCGCTCTGGGCGACGCGGAAGAGCTGGCGCAGGCGCTTCAGAGCTGCGAGCTGGTCGGGGGCGGTGAACTCGGTTGCGTACTCGTCCACGAGCGTCACGTCCTCGTGGGTGGCGCAGGCTTGCGCCATGCCCGGGTTCGCCCAGGTTGTCTGCACGGTATAGGGCGCCTCGAAGCGCAGTGGCTGCATCTCGCCGAGGCGCTGCACGGCGCGCTGCGCGGCCTCGCGGATGAGCTGCTGGGCGCGCTTGATGGGAGTCAGCTCGGCGGCGAAGCGCGTGATGCCGCGCTTCACGGCGACGGTCTCGACCCAGGGAAGCAACTCGCGGGCCTGCTGCGCCCCGGCCTCGCAGGTGGTCACCAACGCGATCGGCACGCCCAGCGCCCCAGCGAAGAGGGCGGAGATTCCCGTCTCGCCGAGCTCGACGCCGTTCACCACGAGCCGGCGCAGCGCCCCACTCCACGTGTGAGAGAGGATGCCGTCCGACGTGCCGGCGCGCGGGTGATAGCCGACGAGGAAGGCCAGGGAGCAGCCCTGCGTCAGCCCCTCCATCATCCCGTCCTCGACACCCCAGCCCTGGATCAGGGTCGCGCGCTCATCGATCTCGTCGGGTAGGAGGTTGAGCGCCCACCCGTGCGCGTCCTTGACGAGAACCTGCGTGACGCCCGCCTCACACGCGCCCTCGATGGCCGCGTTCACATCGCCCGTCATCCAGCGCCGCGCGTCGGGGAACTGCGCTCCGGTCTGGCTGGCCTGGGCGTCGTTAGTGACGCCGCTGATGCCCTCGATGTCGGCTGAGATGAACAGCCTCATGTTCGCCTCCGTAGTTGTCGTTCTTCCCCTCTTCGAATCTCCAGTGCTTCCCGTTTCCGTTGCCTCTACTTCCACTCCGTCCTCGCGCAGCCGACGCGGCCGGGCTTCTCGGGCTGCCAGCCGGCTTCGGCGGGAATGGGCGCCGCGAGGTCGAGGCCGGCCTTCGTCAACAGGCGGAAGCCCATGCCGGGGAGCTCGTACTCGACGGGCATCAGCTTCGACTGCAGGTCCTCCTGCCAGCGCTGCTGCCATTGCTCCAGTGCGTTGTCCGGATTCCAGGAGTGCCGCATGGTCGGGTTCCAGGTGAGTGAGGCGTACACGTTGTGGTCCGAGTGGTTGCTCATGACCTTGCGCTCGTACGGCTCGTACTCGCCGGGGCTGCCCATGTAGACCGTGAGGTCGCAGCCGCGCGGGCCCCTCTCCCCCACCACGTAGTTGTCGATCAGCAGGCTGTTGAGGATGTTCACGTTCTCCAGCGTGAACGGGTCTTCGCGCGGCATGCAGACGATGCCGCAGTCGTTGCGGGCGACCGTGTTGTTCACGATCCACACCTTCTGCGAACCCGAGATGTAGATGCCCCGGCCGTGGTTGGCGTAGACGAGGTTGTCGGCGATGGTGCCGCCGCCGGGGTTGATCTCGTAGAAGATGCCGCAGCCATCGTTGTGGTGGCTGATGTTGCTCAGGATGCGAATCTGCTCGTTGCTCGCATCGAACCAGATGCCGTCGGAGTTGATGTTGTAGGCCACCTCGTTGCGTCGGATGAGGCAGCGCTTGTTGCCGGGGATGCACTTCATCCCACCGGCGTGCCAGCCGGGCGAGAAGCGGCGGTAGTTGTTGTAGAACAGCGTGCAGTCTTCCACCACGCAGTCCTCGCACTCGCCCAGGCCGAGCCCCGTGTTGCCGTTGTACGAAAGGTCGCAGCGTCTCACGGTGCAGTTCTTCGAGCGCCACATGCCGAACCCGCAGAAATCGGCCTGGCTGAAGTGGCAGTCCTCAACGACGACCCGCTCGCACTCGCCAAGGCTGGCCATCGGCCACTGGCCGCCGGGCTGGCGGTTCTGGCGCAGCTCAAGGCCGCGGATGACCACATCGTGCACCTTACTCGCCGTGAGCGTCCACCCGCGCACGCCGACCTCGATGCTGAACCAGGCGGGGTCGCCGCCGATCTCGATGTAGAGCGTCTGCGTGGCGGGGTCGAAGAAGAAGGAGTCCATGACGAGGTCGTTCAGCCCCCGCCCGACCGTGCGCAGCCGGGCGTACGGATCGTTCGTGTAGATGCGGTCCTCGCCGATGAGCTGGAGCGCGCGGTAGTCCTGCAGGTAGACCTGCGAGACCCAACGCCGGGCCTTGTCCTGGTAGCTGCCGACGAAGTCGGGATCGGTGAAGAACTCCTCACCCAGCTCGATCTTCCACACGTTCTGGAAGGCGTTCGGGAAGGGCTCCTGGATGGCGGGGTCCTCGCTGACTCGGGTCCACCGGCCTTTGACCACTTCCGAGCCCTTGACGACCACCTTCGCTCCGGGCGCCGCCGCGAAGGTGATCGGGTTGCCCTCTTCCCCCGAGACCGTGATCTTCGCGTGCTCGCGGTAGACGCCGGTCCGGATGAGTACCGTGTCACCGGGCTTCAGTTCGGGCGCGCTCCCGGCCCGCGCAATCGTCTTCCAGGGCTGGGCCGCGGTGCCCGGGCCGTCGTCGGAGGCGTTCTCCGCCCGGCCATCGACGTAGTAGGTGGCGGCGAGGAGCGGCAGCCACGCGAACAGCAACGCGACAACCACCACTGTCCTGACCATGGCAGACCTCCTGCGGCAGAGCGCGAGCGGGAGTAGGTTCGACAGGCAGACCGCCCAACCTTGACCGTCGTGGAGGAGGATCCACGCCCATGCCGTAATGTCTTGGCAGTCGTAAGCGTCTTAGAGGGTAGACGGGCCGCTTCGTCTCGTGCGGCGCATTCCTGCTGCTCGATGGGGGGTCTCCGATGGTGAGGCTATCGGTTGCTCTTGTTCTGGTTCTCGCCGCATTGCCCGCGGTTCTTGCGGCAGGCGAGGGGCCTGGCGCGGTGGTAGAGGTCATCGCTCTGAAGCACGCTGACGCACGAACCATCGCGGCCATGTTCGGCGGCGAACCAGGCCCGACGGTGCCAGCCGTGGACCCGGCTCCGGCGCGCCGGGAGTTCGCCGACCGCGTGCGGAACGGCGCCCTCGAGGTCGCGAAGCCTGCGCCCGAGGCGATGCGCGAGGCCGGCCTCTACCTGTTCGCGGCGCGCGCAACGGTCGAGGTCCTGCTCCCGCCACCGGGCTACCTCCTCAACCCCAAGCAGAAGCCGGAGGAGGCAGGTGGGGGCTTCGCGGCGCTCCTGCCGGATGGCCTGACGCAGGGACCGGTTGCGTTCATCGATGAGAACTCGCTGATCGTGCGCGGTGATCCGGAGGCGGTCGACGAGTTCCGCGAGGTTGTTGCGCTCTTGGACAAGCCGGCCAGGCCTGTCGAACTGTCCTTCCGGCTGATCACGCCGGCCCCGAGGATGGGCGAGGGCCCCTACGCTGCGGGGGTTCTGCCGGGCGAGCACGCGGCCCACAAGGGCGAGGCCCGCTCGACGGCGTCGCTGGTCGTGCCGAGCAACCAGTACGCCATCCTACGTACCGGGGTGGCGGTGGCGTTCGTCGGGGTGCCTGCCGAGGGTTCGCCCGACGGTTACCGGGCAGGGGCGGCGGTCGATGCACGGGAGTTCCTGGTGCTGCCGCGCGTCAACGCCGACTCCAGCGTCTCCCTTGCGATCCTACCCACCGAAGGCGGCGGGCAGGTGCCATGGGCCGGACGCCCACGGACAGCAGTCGGAGTCGAGGGTCCTCTCCTGCTGGGCAAGGATGGAACGGCGATCCTGGGCGGCTTCCCCCGAGTAGGCGAACTGGTGGGGAAGGAAGCCGGCCCCCTCCGCGCAGCCGAGCCCGGCGCTTCGGCGGATGCCCAGGCGATACTGCTCGTCACGGCCCGCGTGCTGCCGGCCGAGAAGGCACAGGCGGCGGTGCCCAAGTAGCGCGGAGGACATCGGGGCGAGGCTGAGAGGCCCAACGTCAACAGGGGACAGTCCATGCGTCTCGATCCCGCAGGCGGGATCGAGACTTGGACAGTCCCCAACGGCATCCCCCGTTGTAGGATTCTGCTGGCCCTCGTGGAACTCCCCAAGGCGTAGACGGGTGGCGTGATCGGTTCTGCCGACCGCCGGTGGCGATCGGTGGCCGCCTTATCGCGTGTGCTGGGGCCTTGAGCCGGCCGGCCCCGAAGTGGCGTCAATGCTCCCCCTCCTGAAGGGAGGGGGTTTGGGGGGTAGGAAGCCTTGGCGTTCAACGATCTGGCGACGATGATCGCGTACTTCGTCGAGCAGCAGGACAAGATCAAGCGGGTAATGGCGGAGGTCGATGAGATCAACCAGGGCATCACGAGTGAGCTCGTCGAGGCCCAGGACCGGACCGAGGCGGCCGTCGCCGATGCGGTGGCGATCGCGCACGACGGCTTCGGAGGGCTGGATGTCTCTGCTCGGGATTCGATCGAGGCGACATTGGCCGCTACGCGGGAGGCCAAGACCGCGCGCCGCGCCGAGCTTGGGAAGCTGATCGCCGATCTGCAGACCGACCGCTCGGAGATCGAGCAGAAGGACACGGACGAGTCCGAGAAGCTCGCGCAGGAGAACCCGACGCTCAACGCAGGCGAGGAGATTCTGAAGACCAAGGTGGCGGAGGCCCAGGCGGCCATCGCCCAGACCGAAGAGCAGCTCCGACAGGCGGCGGCGGGGCTGGCATGGCTGACCCATGCCAGGGCCATCGGCCGCCTGCGCAAGCAGCATCAGAACCAGGCGACGGCGCTGTACGGCCTGCGGGAACGGTTGAGCGAGGTGCGCAACCTCTGGGCCAAGCACCGAGCCGCGGCGCGCGACGAGGAGGATCGTCTGCAGCAGGCGTGGCGCTTGCGCACTGCCGAGATCGCCAAGCTCACCCAGGAGCTAGATGCGCTCACGGACGACTTCGAGGGCGTCTGCCGGCAGAGCGCGATCGAGGGCTGGGTACGCGCGCAGGAGACCTACGCCCCCACCGGCGTGGGCGACCTTGACGAGGCCCTGAAGCAACTCGTGGCGGCCCGTCAACACGCGGCCGATTGCGAGAGCGGGGTCGTGGCGGTGTCGGAGATCCTCGGCGTGCTCAAGGGCGTGGGCGACGGCATGGCGCGGATGCAGACGAGCATCGAGGGCGTCAAGCAAGAGCAGGACATGCACTCCGAACTCTCGACGCTCAAGATCGAAGCGCCCTCTGACTTTCTCAAGTTCCACGAGCTGTGGGATGCCCTCATGGAGACCGTCACGGACGAGAAGCGCTCCATCGAGCACCCCAAGGCCTTCGCCGACATCGTCCGCAACGTCATCGACACCTACCTGAACAACCAGAACCTGGAACTCATGTTCAGCATGGCCGGGGAAGTGCTGAATAAGGCGACGAAGGAGCAGTGGGGGTGAACGGCAGCGATGAGTGCGAAGTGCTAAGTGCGAAGTGAACGACGACGGCAGAGGCAGAGGCAACGACGGGAGGCAAGGCATGGCGATAGGAGGCAGGCGAGGGCGACGGAGGATGAAGGAGCTGTCGCTCTGGCTGCGGGAGTTGGGGTTGATGCTGCGTAACGGCACCGACCTGGGAGCCGCGCTCTCGATCCTGGAGTGCCAGGACTTCGAGGCCTCGATCCGCACGATGACCTCCAAGATGATCGAGCAGGCCGCGATCGGAGCGACCGCGGAGGAGGTCATCGCAGATCAGGCAGAGGCGTTCCCACCGGTGGTGCGGTTCGCGCTGCTGTCAGGGCGGGCCGGCGGGCGGACGCCGGAGACCCTGGTCGCTCTGGCGGATGCCCTCGCGCAGGCCGCCGACCTGGGGATGGATCTGGGGATCGTCGCGCCGGATGTGACCGCGGAGATGGAGGGAGGCAGCGGTCACGCGCCGCTGGTGCGGCTCGTGAATAAGCTGCTCTGGGATGCCGCGCAGCAAGAGGCGACGGAGATCCACATCCACACCTCCGAAGGGCGTGACACGACCTGCGTGGACCTGTGCATCGGCGGCGAGTGGAGCGAGGTCGCGCAACTACCGGGCGACCTGCTCGGGCCGATCTGCCGTCGCCTGTGCATCATGGCGGGCATCAACTGGGTGCTGAAGCAGCCGGCGCTGGGCACGCTGCGGGTGGGGGAGCGCGATACGGATGTGCGCGGCGCGGTGCAGTTCCTGCCGGGAGAGTCGGAGGCGGAGCACGAGGTGAGGGTGACGCTGGGAGGGCGAGGAGTGAGGGGAGAGGAGTGAGGAGTGAGAGGAACGGCGGGAGCGCGCCCCGGTAGCGTTGAGGCCTGGCAGGTGCACCTGCGGGGCTGAAGCCCCCCACCGTGGAACCTCCGGGGGCGTGGGTTGTCCCCCTTATCGCATGGCTGCAACGCGACGTGCGTTCGAGCGCAACCACCTGTTGCTCCTGGTGCTGTCCGACGCCGCGGCGTGCGTGCTGGCGATCGTGACGGCGTACCTCATTCGCGCCTACACCCCGGAGCTGCTTCGCCCGCAACTGAAGCACCCGCTGGTGATGTACCTCAAGACGCTGTGGGCGATCTTGCCGCTGTGGCTGATGACCTTCGAGAGCCTGGGCCTGTACCGCGTGAGCCGGGCCGCCCCGCCCTTGCACGATCTTACCGACAGCTTCCGGGCGGTTACGCTGGCGACGCTCCTCGTCGCGGCGGTCTCCTTCCTGAGCCACACGGACTACTCGCGCGGCATGTTGGTGCTCTTCTGGGTTGTGGCGCTGGTGTACGTGTCGGTGGGGCGGCAACTGCTGAGCGACCGGCGGGCGCGGGCGCTTGCGACGGGCGTGGCGAGATCCCGGGCGCTCGTCATCGGCTGCGGGGAGTTGGGAAGGCTGGTGCTGCAGCGGACGCGGGAACACCCGGAGTTCGGGTACGAGGTCGTAGGCTTCGTGAGCCCCAATGGCGAGACGGGCCCGATCGACGGCGTCCCAATCGTGGCGCAACTTGGCGGGCTGCCGGAGTACGTCAGGGAGCAGCGCATCGACCAAGTCATCGTGGCGCAACCGGGGTTGAGCACCGGGGAGCTGATGGACGTCATCTCGAGCTGCGAGGGCCTGCCGGCCGAGTTCCATGTCATCTCGGGCCCCTTCGGCGTGCTCACCGGCCAGGCGCACGTCAGCAGCCTGACGGACCTCCCGGTCATTGAACTCCCGCACGGCTCCTTCAGCGTGTGGGAGGAGGCGATCAAGCGTGTGGGGGATGTGGTGGTCGCGGCGCTGCTGCTCGTGCTGCTCGCGCCGCTGTTCGCCATCGTCGCGATGCTCATCCGGCGGCAGACGGGCGCGTCGGCCATCTTTCGGCAGGAGAGGGTTGGGCGACACGGGCGACCGTTCACGCTGCTGAAGTTCCGGTCCATGCGCGCCGACGTCAATCCGTACGCCGAAGCCCCGCAAGAGGAAGACGACCCGCGCATTACCCCCATCGGTCGGTGGCTGCGACGCTTCAGCCTCGACGAACTGCCGCAGCTGTGGAACGTCATCCGGGGGGACATGAGCCTCGTCGGGCCCCGCCCCGAGATGCCCTTCATCGTGGACGAGTATGAGCCCTGGCAGCGCCGCCGCCTCGAGGCGAAGCCCGGTATCACCGGCCTCTGGCAGATCCTCGGCAGGAAAGACCTTCCCCTGCGGGAGAACATCGAGTACGACTTCTACTACATCCGCAACCGATCGCTGGTGTTGGACCTGGTGATACTGCTCAAGACCGTCGGGGTGGTCGTCAGAGGAAGGGGAGCATACTGACGGCAGGTGATGGGTGACGGGTGACAGCAACGGCAACGGCGACGCCGGAGGCAGGGCCGGAGGGCGACATGAAGATCGCGGTGATGTCGGACAGTCACGATCACCTGCACGCGGTGAGGGCGGCGCTGAGGAAGGCGAAGGAGGCGGGGGCGGAGGTTGTGATTCACTGCGGGGACCTCGTGGCGCCGTTCGTGATTAGCGAGCTGAAGACGTTCGAGGGGCCCGTGCATGTCGTGTTCGGCAACAACGACGGCGATGTCTTCCTGCTCAGCAGGCTCGCCGCCGGCAGCAACGTCACGCTGCACGGGGGAGTCGCGACGCTGGAACTCGGCGGGAGGATGGTGCTCGTGGTCCACGAGCCCGACACCGCGGAGGCCTACGCGGCGACCGGTGCGTATGACGCGGTGTTCTACGGGCACACCCACCTTGCGGGCGAGAGGACGGTCGGGGAGACGCTCTTGGTGGGCGCGGGAGAGCTGATGGGGTTCAAGGAGCAGCCGTCGTTCGCGATGTACGATACGGAGACGAACACCGCTGAGCGCGTGTCGGTGGCAGAGGAGTGGGCGGGATACGTGGACGGCGGGAGAGCAGGAGTGTAGGAGTTTGGGAGTCTGGGAGAACGGCAGAGGCAGAGGCGACGGACACGGCTCATGCGATTGCGGCAGTGGCTTCACGACCTTCGTGCCAGGCATACCCCCACGTTCGGCGCGCTGGAGATCCTGAAGTACATCGGGCCGGGCCTGCTGGTGACGGTCGGGTTCATCGATCCGGGCAACTGGGCGTCGAACGTGGCCGCGGGGTCGGGCTTCGGCTACAAGCTGCTGTGGATGGTCACGCTGTCCACCCTCATGCTGATCCTCCTGCAGCACAACGTTGCGCACCTGGGCATCAGCACCGGCCTGTGCCTCTCCGAGGCGGCCACGAAGCACCTTCGGCCGATCGTGAGCCGGGCGCTGCTGGGGAGCGCGGTGCTGGCGGCGATCTCGACGGCACTCGCGGAGCTGTTGGGAGGGGCGATCGGGCTGCAGATGCTCTTTGGCATCCCGCTACCGGTCGGCGTAGTGATCGTGCTGGCCTTCGTCTCGTGGATGCTCTTCACGAACTCGTACCGGAAGCTCGAACGGTGGATCATCGGGTTCGTATCGCTGATCGGGCTGGCGTTCCTGTTCGAGCTGCACCTCGTGCACATCGACTGGGGGCAGGCCGCGGTCGGGTGGGTCACGCCGCAGGTACCGCATGGAGCGATCCTGATCGTGATGAGCGTCCTGGGCGCGGTCGTGATGCCGCACAACCTCTTCCTGCACTCGGAGATCATCCAGAGCCGGCAGTGGAACCTCGAAGACGACGCCGTCATCAGGAAGCAGCTCAAGTACGAGTTCCTGGACACGCTCTTCTCGATGGTCGTGGGCTGGGCGATCAACAGCGCGATGATCCTCGTGGCAGCGGGCACGTTCTACGCGGCAAAGACGCAGGTGTCCGAGCTAGGGCAAGCCGAGGAGATGCTGCGCCCGCTGCTGGGGCCGGCGGCCGCCATCGTGTTCGCGATCGCGCTGCTGCTGGCGGGGGTTGCGTCGTCGGTGACGGCGGGCATGGCGGGCGGGAGCATCTTCGCGGGGGTCTTCGGCGAGCCTTACAACATCAAGGATACGCATACGCGATGGGGGGCGGCCCTCACGTTGGGCGGGGCGGCGCTCATCATCTTCTTCATCCGCGACGCCTTCAAAGGGCTGCTGATCTCGCAGATGGTCCTCAGTATCCAGCTGCCGTGGACCATCTTCGCGCAAGTCGCGCTCACTTCGTCGAGCAACGTCATGGGCCAGCACGCGAACTCGCGGCTGACGAAGGTGACGCTCTGGATCGTCGCCCTCGTCGTGAGCGCGCTCAATGTGATGCTGCTGGTGAGTGTGGTGAGAGGGTGAGGTGCAATTCGGGGACACGATCCCAATCCGCGCACGACGCGAATTGGGTCATGTCCCCGAATTGCTACGTGCGCCAGGGAACGTCTACGGCCTGGCCCAGCCGGGCGCTGCGGGTGATCGTTGCGATCAGCTCGTCCACGTCGTAGCCGGTGAGGGGCGACTGGTCGCCCTGGGTGCCGCGGGCGATGTTCTCGCAGAAGAAGGCGACGGCGCGGTTGAAGGGCGAGACCGGCGCGTAACGGTACTCGGTCGAGACCCCGGTCGCGTTGTCATAGTGCACGCAGAGGGAGGCCTTGGTGTCCACCTCGCTCCACCACGTGGTGTAGATGTCGAGCCGCCCGTTCAGGCCGTTGATCTCCATGCGCTCGTCCCAGCCGTCGCGGAGGAAGCCGATGCGGCTCAGGGGGTGCCAGATGGTCTCGTAATGGACGGGGCCATTCGCGGTCTCGAGCAGCGCGTTGGCCTGGAGGTCGTAGTCGCGGCCCTCGGGGATGTGCATCTGCCCGTAGACGCGGTGCGGGCGGCCGAGGAAGTGACACGTCAGGTCGAGGATGTGGCTACCGCAGCACGTCAGCGCGCCGCCGCCGTAGTTGCTGATGACGCTCGAGGCGCCGCCCGGTGGAGTGTGGAAGAAGCCGGACTCAGGCATTACGTCCCAGATGTCCCCGGCGGGCTGGAAGGAGCGGATGTAGATCGAGGTGATTCTCCCGAGTGAGGGCAGCAGCTCCTTGGCCTTCTGGACCGCCGGGATGAAGCGCTTCATGTAGGAGGTGTAGAAGACGACGCCCTTCGCCTGGGCTGCCTGCACGATTGCCAGGGCATCGTCGGCGTTCGTCGCGAGGGTCTTCTCGCAAACCACCGCGTGACCCGCCTCGATGGCGGCCAGGCAGACCTCCCGGTGCGCGGCGGAGACGGTGAGCACCCAGATCGCATCGACCTCGGGATCGCCGATCATCTCCCGGTAGTCCGTCGCCACCCTCGCCCCGAAGCGCTCCGCATACGGCCGCGCGCGCTCCTCTGCGAGGTCACTGACCCACTTCACGCGCGCCCCGGCCTGCTGAAGCCCCGCGAAGTGGAACTGCGCGATGTTGCCGCAACCGATGACGCCGACGGTGATGGGCATGTGGGGTCCGCCTCTGTCAGGGGAGTTGGGCACTCTGTGGGGGGAGTTGGCGCGCTTCTCTCAGAGGGTGTATGAGAAGCACGGCATCGGGCGTGATGAATCACGCCCCTACACTCGGGCACGATGAATCGTGCCCCTACGTAACGGCGATTTACGGTCGTTTGCGACGTAGGGGCGCGATTTATCGCGCCCAATTGTGTAGGGGCGCCATTCATGGCGCCCGCCCACGCTTTTCATACACGCTCTCAGCACGGTCACGTACTCGTCGGAGTCCATCGGGCAGTCGATCAGACGCAGCAGCTGGCGCACGGTGGGCAGACGCAGCTGCTCCCTCATGCGAGACAGCAGGAAGTCCCCGTAGTCCTTGCCACCGTGACTGATCTTCGTCCGGATCGCCGTTCGCCGCCCATCGACGTAGAGGATCAGGAAGCGGTGGTGCCTCTGTTCGACCCGGAAGCCCTTCCTCAGGAGGGCGGACTCGATCACCGTGCTGCGCCGGGCCGACACTACGAGGCCTCCGTCCGGACCATCTGGAGAAACGTCGCCCGCAGCTCCAGAGCGTCCTCTGCCAAGCGCGCCTCGTCAGCCTGAACGTAAGTCTCCCAGAGCCACCCCAGTTCCTCCAGGAAGGCGGCCACCGCCTCGGCGCGCGTCTCGCCCGCGGCCATGATTCCAAGCGGCGGGTAGTCCAGCGCGACCAGGTTGTCGGCGGGCCGCGGCTCGACCTCGATGGGTGTCACGAACCGAAGCACCGTGGCCCCAAGAGCCAGCTCCCGAACGACGAGTGGGGTCGAGTCGAACAGCGCGACCTCCTCGATGTCGAGCAGTTCCAGGATGTCGTCCTCGCGGTCGTCATGCTTGACGACTCGACACGCGGCGCGGACCACGACCCACTCGCCCGACAGCGAGGCAAGCCTCTCGGCCTGCTCGGGGCCGGATGGGCAGGCGTATGCCCGATCGCCCTGCTGCAGCTCGGCGCGGGCGTCTGGCCCCGGGCCGAGCGTGACCAAGCGCCCGATCAACCGGCGTTCCTCCAGAACGGTCGGCTCCGGCGAGACCTCCACGGCAGAACTACGCGACATCGCTCATCCCCCCTCGCGACCCGGAATTCGGGGACACGATCCCAATTCCCAACAGCGGGAATTGGGTCATGTCCCCGGATTCCCGATGCAGGCAAGCGCTATTATAGCGCAAGCAGGCGCAATGCCATAGGTGACAGGCACCATTTTCCGGCGGAAGTCATGCCGGAAAATGGTGCCTGTCACCTATGGGCTGCCATCTCCTGCTGGGCCTTGCGGACCTCCTGGAGCACGTCGTCGTCGGAGACATAGGGCTTGTAGATGAGGCGCAGGCGGAAGGTGAACTCCTTGTCCGGTGCGTAGCGGGCGGCGGGGATGATCCACAGGAAGTCCCAGGCGGGACAGGATTGGCCGGGCAGGAGGCTTCCGCCGCCGCCGGTGGGGGAGCAGAAGAAGCGCAGGTCGGGTGGGTTGTCGAAGACGTAGAGCAGCACCATGTGGCCGAGGCGCCCGTAGTAGAAGGGCTCATCGAAGCGCAGGGGCGCCCAGTTCACGTGGAAGGGTTGCCGCTTCTCATCCTGCGGAGGCATGGTCTCAAGCTGGTCCTCGGGGATGTACGACGGGGCGATGCGCGAGCCGACGCCGTGCTCCGGCGAGAGGTACGATGTCCATTGAGCGCCGGAGAGGAAGTGCAGCGTCGGGTCCTCCGGGCAGTTGATATAGGAGCACCAGCTCACCTCACGGTAGCCCAGTTGCCCCACAAACGAGCGCGTGTCGCGGATCGTGAGCGTGTGCTCGAGGCAATCCGGGCTGACGAACCGGTAGGTCGCGCGACCCTCGGAGGGGTAGGCGTCGTCCGCCTTGTGGACGAGGGCCACGGTGCTGTCATCGACGATTTCGACTGAGACCGCCTTGCCGCGCAGGTCGCCGGGGATCAGGCCCGCATACGAGTTGCCGAAGCAGTTGAACTGCCGCTGCTTGCTGGTCAGCGACCAGAGCCCGCAGTACTGCGGCCCGCCCATGCCGTCGCGCGAGCAGTCCCCCACGATCGCCTGGAGCTCCCCCGTCTGGATCATCTGGCAGTGGATCACGGGCTTGTTCTCCCCTTCCTGGGCGTAGGCGGCGGCCATCGCGGCGAGGAGGCTTGCGGCTCCGAGCAGGCACCGGATTCTCATCGTTCTCCCTCCATGGTCAACGAGTGAGGATCACCACGTCGGTCGCGTCGAGAGGCAGGGAGAGGCTGATGCCCTTCGCGTCCCGCGAGAGGGCCACCTTGGCGCCGGAGAGGGCCCGCGCGGACTTGTGGACCGGCTTGCCGGGGATCGCAATTCGCACGTCGGCAAGCGGGCCGCCGGACCAGTTCGCCAGGACCAGCGCGTCCTCGCGGGGGCCGTGCAGCAGCTGGGCCTCGACGAGGAGTGAGTCGATCGTCAGCGTCGGCGTGACTCCCGCCAGTCGCGCAGCGGCCGTGAGGACCGGCAACTGCTCGGGCTTGTAGCCGACGGTCAGCCGATCCGGGCCCGGGTCGGCGGACTTGGCGTACCCCAGGCCCGGCATGAAGGCGAAGCGCAGGACAGAGCCGGCGCCGGCCTTGTTCAGGTACACGGCGGGCGAGCCGTCCGCGAACTGCGCAAGGACCTGCGCGGTCGTCGCCTCCGACGTCTCGCGATAGCCCAACAGAGGCAGCGCGGATTGCGGCCAGAGGTCACCGGCGGTCAATGAGACCTCGCCCTTCGGCGCGGTGTAATGGAGGCCGTAGTGCT
>Ga0194113_10002203_pt1 | contig 26810 bp, 32 predicted proteins | sample TA2MahC200mmetaG_FD_146193 | JGI IMG/M metagenome (GOLD analysis project Ga0194113, IMG submission 146193) | Freshwater microbial communities from Lake Tanganyika, Tanzania - TA2015017 Mahale Deep Cast 200m | ecosystem: Environmental > Aquatic > Freshwater > Lake | place: Tanzania: Lake... | reverse complement strand
AACGGACATAGCAAATAACAGAATGACCGCCACGACTGTTAGTGCGGGCTGCATAAGCCCCTTGATAAAGTCTATGATTTTGGTTTCCATGATTTCCCTCCTGTTTTCTAAATCAAAAAGCCCGCTTGTGCGGGCTGTGGAATGGAATGTTGAGCGAGTTACCTTTTCTTCTTTTTCTTTTTGTCTGGCTTCTTTTTACCGAATCCGAACATAAAACCTCCTTTTTATTGGTACACAATCAGAATCCGATGCTGTCCGTCGTGGTGTTGGAAGGACAGGGTAACTATCCTGTAGTCAGGTAGAGTGGCAACGAATCGGGCAGCCTTGTCTAGGGCATCGTGAGCGGACTCCCCTGTGACTTCGTGGAGTTTTCCGTAGTGGTTTTCTCTGCCATCTCCCTTCTTGTGCATTTCTCTATATGCCCACAATCCAGACACCTAAGAATAATCAACTGGTCGTCTAGCCTACGAGCCACAATTCTCATAGGTTGTCCACAATGTACGAAAATAGCTCATTCTACTCCCATATTTTACCTATCAGGACTATAACAGCGCCGATGACTGCGAAGGCCAATGGTAAAGCCCAAATCAATAGCGTCAGCTTGCCGTCAGAGTTTGCGCCTGATATTTTCAATTCCACAACATCCTTTTCAATATGCTTCAGGTGGTTGTCCTTAATATCAAAAAGCTGTGCCTTAATATCATCCTGGCTGTTCTCTAGTTTCCTGAACTGCTCCTCACACTCTCTTATCATTTGATGTGGCAACGGCGTAATCCTCCTTCTGCTTTCTCACACTCCCGCCTCGATTGCTTTTATGCCGAATAGGTATTCCGTAGGGCCACGCACAGCATCTACGGAGATGTTCTCTTGAATCTTGTCAATGGTTGCTGTGTACTCTTGCCCGTTGAATAGCTTAATCGTCACAGGCCAGGCGTAGTTCCTCATCTCTCTTAGTGTGTCAGCCTTCGCCTCTATCTCGGCTATTGAGATTCCGCCTGTGCGTGTTGACTGCTGCGCTGCTAAGTTCAACACAAACTCTATCTCCTTTCTGGACTCAGGGCGCAACTTTCCGTCTAATATATAGGCAATTAGACTTGTGTCAGTGGGCGAACTCAATGTAAAGAAAAGATACATCACGCGCCCTACCGTATTCTCCGGGAAGTAGAGCACAGTATGGGGGCTTTGTGTGGCTATTGTCTCTAAAGTTGTCCACTCCGCATCATCGTCGAGCTTATACTTAATGGTCAGTGTTTTTGATGCGGTCAACCCCTGTGTGATTAGCGTTATTGAGTACCAGTTCTTAGGTGTGGCTGCATATTCTTGGTGAATCCAAGAGGTATCCCAACCGCCGAAACTCTGAATCTCGCCGTACTCGTTGATAGTTAAACGCCCCTGCTCTAGATTAAACGGTCTGGCTAACGCCCTTAACGTGTAGCCTTTGAATTGTGGAACTGATGTCTCAGAGTTTGTAGCCAGCACAAACTTTAGTTGCATCTTCAGGGCTGCCGTGTTAGCAGGGAAATACAGCGTGTCTAGGGGGCTGCGTGTCACAGTCCCCAATGATGTCCAGCTAGTCTCGCCTTCCTTGCGATAATGTGCTGCGATGGTTTTGTTAGCATCGAGGTTGTCACCCCGCACAGACAACGAGTAGAACACCTTTGCAATATAGGGGTATTCCGTTCTATGCCACGGAGACCACAACTCCCCCGTAGTGGCGAATCTATAATCTGAATCCAACGTGATGTCACCATAGGCTTCAGGATGATGTAAGTAGTAAATGCCGTCAGTGGTGTTTGTGCAGCCTAACCAAAGCCTTCTTACGCCGTTGTCTGAGGATATACGCATGGCACCTATGTTGCCACTGGTGGCAGTTAGTGTTAGTTCCCTCATCTGATGCCACCTGAAGGCGACGCTACTACCTACCGCTTCCCATCTGCCTGCCAGTATTTCGGCTTTTGTGCCGTAGTCAATAGCCACCCAGAGATACGATTGGTCTCCCTCAATAGCCATAACCCTGCCCTGGAAGTCGTTTTGCCCGGGGATACTCAACGACGGGGTGACGTTTGTGAGTGTCTCGGAATCAACAGCGTACTCATATAGCGACCCCAACCCGCTAGGAACGTAAACCGAACCGTTATACTCGATTGCGTTCTTGGATGTGTTTGTGTCAGATTCCTTTGAAAGCAGGGATATAACAGGTTGCACCGTTTCGCCCACAAGATAGAAGCCATCCTGTGTGCCAACAAACAACGAGGTAGGATGGTCAACGATTGACGTTATGACAGTGTTCTGCCCTATGATGGTGGTGGCGGTCCCCCATGAACCACCGTTAAGAGGGTTATCGGCAGCCTTAACATGGTAGTCACTGGAGCTTCCATACAAAGTGTCCCCTACCACTCCGAGATATTTCATCTTGCCTGTAGTTAAAGTCGATTGTGTCCACGTTGTCCCGTCATAGTACCAGTAGAAGTCGGACGTGCCGAGTGCCACGAATAAATAGTCCCCCCAGACAGATAAATCGGTTATAGTCGCAGGGAAAATAGCCACGTCGTCCCAGTCTGTGTTATCCCATTTCAGTAACGCATTACCACAAGCAGCGTAGAGAGAACCACCATACTTCGCAAAATCAATCACAGCGCCTTTGGTTAAAGTTGTTGCGCCCTTGAGGAAGCTCCATAATCTGTCCAGCGAGAACGAATCGAAAAGCCCCCTTTGTGCACCTTCCACCTTGCCTACAATCCTGATACGTGTTGCGCTTGCTGAGAGAGTGCGCTCCACGGTGTGCTTCGTCCACGATGCGGTGTATGTTGTGCCTGTTGAGTAAGTAGAACCCACGCCATCATCTATACCTATCGAGACAGTAGCACCTAAAAAAGGGTAACAGTAAGCGGAGACTATCGCAACCCTCCCCTTCCATGTGTTTATGTCCACGGAAAGGTCTTGGTAAAACGTAGATGGGCCAGATTCCTCACCTGCGTACGTCCCCTCATACTTGTAGACAGATGACACTCCTGTCAAGGATGTCCAGCCTGTTGTGTCCCCTGTCTCAAAGCCGGGGTTGACGATAGAGGGACATGCCGTTGTAGATGTGGTGATTGTTGACTTAACAGACTTAGGCCCAGGGACTACGATACCTTTTATTCTGGCGTCCACATTCGGCGATTTGTAAATTCTGTACGTGCCCTCCTCGTAATACTCCTCTCCCATGCCCCCGTACATAAAGTCCTGTTCCGATAATACATCTCTTTCGGGTGGCACGTGGGCTGCCAGTGGGCGGTCTGTGACAAACATGGGCGGTATAATTGCGGAATCCTGCACAGACCATTGTTTCTTACCGTCTCGGTCTTTAGCCAGCATGAAGGGGTACTTATTATTCTTGAAGATTATCTCTACATCGCTATTCACGTTCTACTACCCCACTTTGAGCGCTGAGAGCGCCAGTAAACTGTGTAGTTTAATGCCTTTAACGTCTCGTATTTTCTCTCCCACCTATCGGCTTCCTTCAGGACAGTGCCCTTGTCTTGCGAGTTGATGTTAGACGCTTTGGAACGGAGTAAGTTCGAGATGGCACCCGCCACAATGATTTTCTCCCATTCGGGGGTTATGTCTATTGTGGAAGTTTCCGATGATAACGCCGTGTGAGTCTTAAGTCCTCGTATCTCTATTTTATTCCCGCCCGATGCGCCATAGACACGTATGTACTTCGTACCGCTCTTGTTGACAATTTCCCAATCGCAAGGATACCACGATGTTACATTGAAATCGTCAGCGCTGTTGCACTCGTAAACCGCAACTGGCTGCGTCAGGGTGTCGGGAAGCGTGAACTCCTCGTTGCCTGTAAGTAAGTAGGCGTTGTCGAAGTAGGCCGCTGTGGTCTTACTGATACAGAGTCGTATCTGGACTACCGCAAGGTCGTCAGGTATGCTTACGTTCTCAAGTTCTAGTTTCTCCCACTCGTCACCCCCTGTGTGGTAGTCGCTATACGTTGTCGCCTCTGTCCCTGATTGTGTCTTGGTGTAAATCCCTAGCCTTGCGTTGCTATCGGCTGCGGTTTTTACCCAACAGTAAAACGCCACCGCTTTATTCTCCAAGTCACGCAACCTAGCACAGCTATTACTAGAGAGATGTAAGTAGCCCGCCGCTACGGAAAGCTTCACAGAACTTGTCCCGTGTATTACGTTTGTGGTATCTTCTGCTGCGGTTGCGGTACTAACTGCCCAGTAATCGGGATACGTGGCTGCTGTCCACACTTCAAATGAAGCGTTCTCTAGGATATTCCCTGTAACTAAAGTGGTGTCAATGACTGGCACTGCCAACGCAGGGAAGGAATCCTTTATGGCCACGTTGATACTTTCCTTCACTTCTGATATGTCAAAGTCCACAATAGCGAAAGACAGCCCCGAAGCGATTTGTGCTGGAAACGCCCTGTAAGGGAACACAGTACCCGATGGCTGCTGGTTATTCTTAATCTTCCTAAATGAGTACGCCACTGTGGAGTTCGAGGAATCGGTTATGTAGGCGTATTTGTCTCTGAATGCGTCCTCGTCATAGTCCGCCATCGCCGAGGATATAAGACTGATACCTGCTGAACCACCAGTGCTGGTTGTCGTGCCTTCTATCCACGACCCCAAATCACGGCAGACTCGCTCTGTTAATTCTAATAATGTTTTGTTCATGGTAGAGCCACCACCTCAAATGATTGTTCGCTTGTCTCGACCACCGGACCGTCCCTAGTTCTAACTAACGCTGTCCATGTCCCTGCATCCGCAGTTGAGTCGATGGTGTAGCCCGTGTACCTGTACTTCCCTGTGTCCACTTTGACCATGCTGGTAAAGTCCTGTTTCACCACGTTGTTCGGGTCAAGGATAGAACAGGTTATGGAAGTTGTGGGGTCAACCAACGCCCCCGCCTCGTCATAGATAAACGCCCTAATGTTCGGTGTGTCTCCTCTGAAATACTTGTCCATCTCTACGTTCACCTCTATTCGTCTGTATGATATAACCTGCACAGTAATTTCCCTGTACGGTGTACTGAAAGTGTCCAACCTGCGATACGGTGTTAGGAACCGCCTGTGTTTCAGCCAGCGGCGGAGAGCGTGCGATATTATAGACGAACCAAACGCCTCAGCCGTGGCGATACCCGACACAACAAGGTAAAGAACTATCCGAGCATCACCAAACGCCTCTGTGCTGGCTATACCTGAAGGCGAAAGATAAAGCGTTAGTTTAGCTGTGCCAAACGCCTCTTGTGTCTCTATCCCATCGGGTACTAGAATTTGCAGAAATAAGGTGACAGTAGGGTTGCCAAAGGCTTCATTGCTACTTATGCCAGATACGAATATCTGGATAATAACATCGCTGCCATCAAAGTATGTCTTGTCAAAATAATTGCGGTCAAACATTTACTCCATTCCGCTCATATTTTCTCAACCTTTGCTTTGACTTCCAGTTGCTCAATCTTGTCGCTGACAGCAAAGGTTGATAACTCTGCTGTCTTGTTATTGGTCTTATCTGCCACAAACCCAGACAGCGTTATGGCAGGAATCGGGAAACCCACAGAACGCATATAGACATCAACATCGTTACTTACTGCCTTAATCTTGGCATAGATACCTGCTGCCTTCAATGCCTCAATCTTGGTCTTGCCGATGGCAAGCCAGTTGCCTATGACTGCGCCTGTGGACTTTTGAACGAGGTAGATTTGCCAGAGTGCATTTTCTTGTAGTTTATGATTTTCCATTAGTCAGCCCTCACTAAATAGATAGACAGTAGCGTATTGAACTCTCCAGCGAGATAATCTATGGTGGCATTGGCACTCTCAGAACAATAGCCGTGCAGTGTCACGACATCGTTTGCGTCACAGTGAATTAGCCCGCCATGGGGTAGCCTTACATTGGTATTGGCAGATACGGTAGTTAGTGCGGCTATATTTTGGACACCGTTAATAAAGATGTAAACACCATATCTGTCATCAGCTTCGCATGACCCATAGTAGATTTGGAAATTAGCCTGATACCAGCCAGCTACAGGTGCAACAAAAAAGCCCTTTTTAATCCAGTAATAGTAGCTAGCGGCAAAGTCCGCTCCAGATGTTTTGTAGATTGTCAATGTATCTGAATCTATGCCAGACGCCACTACATAACCAACACCAGTATTTAATGTGCCTGCGGCGTTAGAAGCCCACTTGACAAGAGAACCCGCAATGGCATTAGGGAAATTGGCGTCATCATCCTCTATGTGGGTAGCATCGGAATCAGCATCCGACTGCCTGTAAGCACCATCAGCACCATACCAGTCACCGAGTTGGAAATTAGAACCAATGTCAATAGACACAGTATCCAGCATAACTCGGGGATTGCCAGTATTTAATAAATCTGATTGCTGAACAGCTAGGTATGCTTTACATAAAACCTGAATTTTTACAGGGTCAGCACCATCAAACTCATGGCGTGAATTATGACTGGCTAGGTTTAGTCCATCCACGCTAGACTTGGCTATGTAATTTGCGCCTACGCCGTGAACACCTGTCGTTAATGCTTCATGGTCTTGAATTTGCTTAATGATAGCTGCAGTGACCCTTAATTCAATCAGTTCCCCAGCACTGTGAGCTACAGGAGTTGTACTTTCCTGACCTCTAACGATAGTGAGTGTATCACCACTTCTGTTAGTGCATTTCACTATCTCGATATTAGACTCAGTTGCACCTGTGCGCAAACAGATGGTGATATTAAAAGGGAAGTTAGAAGGAAACCTTGCACCTTCCCCAGTAGCTACAGTTAAAGAAGTATCATCATCATCTATATCAGCAGCCAATGTACTATAGGCTCTATTCTTAACTTGCAGAAAGTCAGTCATGTCTCTCCTTTAGCTCTAGAGCTTGAATATCTTGTTAGTGCCGTTATCCCAGGTGATTGTTATGTCTCCGCCGTTAGGTGTGCAGGGAAGACCTGTAGCGGTATCGATGCAAGCGATAAGGCGTGACGTACCCGCGGTGCCTGTGTCCTTATACAGTACGATGTACTCAAACTGGTCGCCACTGACACTAGAGATGGTAACATCGGCTGCGTCCGCCACGCCTGCTGTTACGGTCTTGCTGGCAAGTGCGCCGCTGGTGGCAACACGCCCTGCTCCTGCTATGTCGTCCAAGAAGTCGTGTGTGGACAGGTTGGGCGTGTAGTCTGCGCCGTCAACCAGCACAGCCTTAATGGTGTCCGTGTCCCAGTCTATGCTTCCGTCTAGGAAGCCTTCCCTACCCTTGTCGTAGAGTGCGTTAGCCATGATTTACCTCCTGTTCTATATGATAACCTACAATCTTTTTTGTGCTTTTGTCTCTAAGCCTTGTGATTGCTACGTGTCGGGGTACGAGCAACCTCCTGGGCTTTTGCCTCTCCTCTTTGACTTTGTGTGCGATTTCCTGAAACTGGTGTCCGTCCAGCGTGCCGAAATCGAAAACCAACACGGGCATATCCCCCGGCTTCTCTGGCATAATCGGTATGACTGGAAGCGTGTGTTTCTTAGGTATCCAAAAGTCCATCTTTGCCCCTCGCTATCTTGTATTCGTCTCTGACCCTTTGAATAATAATGCCTCTCTGCATGTGTAATTTTTGTGTCTCAGTGTCTATCTCTAGCCACCTCTTGTCTCTATCTTGAAGTTCGTCTATCGTCTTGACCAAGTGCTTAATCATGATTCCTTTAAGCGACACAGTAGGCGATGGTACTAGGACTTCGTGTAGCTTCCTGTGAAACCTATGGTATCCAACCTGGACTATGTTCGCCTGTAAGTCAGGGTAGTCAACGCCGTCAGGCTTGTTGAACCTCGGAATGAAGTATGCGCTGAACTTCCCTTGCTCTATGTAGTCCTTCACAAGCAATGGTTCTTTCTGGCTCTCGATAACTTCGTCTGAGTGAATGAACCACACAAACCCTTCACCATATCCTCTATCTCATTGAGTACGGGCCTCCAGTAATCCTCTATGATAACCTTCCAGTCGTATTGCTTGGCGAACTCCACGGCTTTCATATCCACTGTGTGTGGTCTCGCATAGCACTTTTCAAGGTGAGACACAATCTCATCCCTGTCAGCGTCAGCCATCCAGGAACCTAACGGCTGGAACTCTCTCTCGAACTTCTTAATCAGATACCCGCTCCCGCAAAGTTCGGACATGGCGGAGAAATCGGTCACAATGACAGGCACACCACAAGCCTGCGCCTCTATAATCGGTATGCCAAACCCCTCGCCCTTAGACGGCATACAGTACACATCGAAGGCGTTATACAACGCTGCCATCTGTGCATCGTTAAACTGGTCCACTGTTTTAGGTTGGAAGTAAACCGATTCGTCAATGCCCAGATGCTTTGCCATGCCCGCTAACGGGAGTCCTTCGGCATCGGTAGCGTCTGTGTGAATGTAGAGTAGCGAGTCCTTGTTCCTATCGTGAAATATCTTAAATGAGGTCATCAGTTTGCGTAGGTTCTTACGTTCCGCTTTATTCGTAGCGACACAACCCACAACAAACCTATCGCCCCATTCCGAGAACTTCCTCACAGCCTTGCCTGCTTCCCTGTCAGGCCGGAACACAGCAGTGTCAACGCCATGAGGGATATACCAACTGTCTATACCCTCACTGTCCAGCATCCTCTTGCCGAACCGAGACATAGCGATGGCCTTCCTTGCTGTCCTCAGTTGCCTCTTGACAGGTGGTGGCATAGGGTCATGGTCTATTGGAACATAGGGAAACCACGCCATGTTCTTACCGTGGTCTCTGAGAATCCACACATCCATTTGTGTAATCAAGCAATCGGCGTTTACTCTATCGTAGATTCCCTTCGCCAGTTTCATACCCCAATCGCCAGCGTCGTTAGGAAACACGGGTATATCGTTCCAGTGAAGGACGTTACCCTTTAAGCCCCAATGAGCGAATATAGTAACATCGTGTCCTAAGTCCTTAATCCCCTTTGTGATATTCTTTGTGCAGACTCCGTAACCCGTCCCCGCCCACGGCACGACTGATTGCCAGAGTACCTTCAAACGTCTCCTTTCTTAAAAGGGGGAGATTTCTCTCCCCCTCATTAGACTAGCCTTCGGCAGCAGGTTTGCCACAGACATACTCCAAGCCCACCACAAGCCCATTGACACTGATAGTTGACCCTTCCGATTCGTTCTCCCACTTTACGGAAACGTAATCGCCTTCGTCTATCGTGCCTTCGGAGATGGTTTCATCGGCTGGCGTATCAGCAGCATAGGCTGTTGCTGTGCCATGTGTGGCGATGGCTGAACCTGTTGCCGTCCCTGCCTGTCCTTTATCAAGTAGCGTGACTTTGAGTGTGCCAGCACCAATCGCAGCATTGAGCACCGTCCATACCTCGGTAATCTCACAAGCTGCTGGCGCTCTCCACACATTCCACTCCTGGTCTGTGCCCTCGATTAAGTTCGCAGTAGGAAACGGGCCGATAACTACCGAAATCGGCGACATTTCAGGAAAGCTCATCTTCGACCTCCTTTATGTGTTCGTTTGTGTTGACCTAGCCGTGTGGGGTCTTTTGCTACAAACCCACAAGTAGGGCAGATATAAGCCTCTACGCTCTCCACCACCTCATCTCTTGGTTTGTCCAGCATTAAACCCTTGCGGAGGTAATACGCCATGCGTGGGCCGTCTGCGGGTAATGGTGCAGTCCAGGATTTTGTTTTCGGGTCGTAATAAGAACGCCGATTCCGCCCTGAACTGTGCACAAGTTCGGCAGTCCACCCCTTCGCCTCCAACTCCCTTTTCATAGTAGGGGTTAAACTGATTGGCATATTACCTCCTGTTTACTAACTACTTGTCAAACAGCGTTGTCATCAACTCGATGGCGTGGCGCTGTCAAACAGCATCTCAATCCCATAGCCATCGTCTAGTTCAACCCAGTCTGAATCCTGGACATGAACCAACTCGTAGGCACGTAGAGATATGTCACGCTCTCGCTCTGTGCTGGCTTCCTTAGAAACCACGTAGGCAAGTGCTGATTTTGAGAACACTCCGCCCTTCGCATCATCGCTTGCATCAACAGACAAGAGACCAGTAGAAAACACAGGGACACCGTAAATCACAAAAGAACCCTTCCAGTAGTTCTTCAGCATCTCGGCTGAGAAGCCTTCTGGTAGGGGGTATGTGCCAACGGTGGCCACAGCGTCCATGATTCTCCTGACCTGGAAAGGATGTGCGACATAGGCGTATGGTCTCGGTGCGGGTTCTGATTTGCCCTCCAGTCTCGTTACAGCAGCAGCAAGATAGCTCGCTGTCAGGGTAGTGCCAGCACTACCGAGTGAGGTGCTAAAGCCGTCCAGCATACCCAGGCCGTCTTTTTCGACTTTCCTGGCCATCGAATCGCCTAACAGCTTACCCACCATCCTGAATACATCCTCGTTGTTCTGCCTAATCAGCTTATCGGTGACTATGCACTTTACGCCGATTTCGGAAGTGGTCAGAGTAACGTAGGTATCCGCCAGTTGCTCCGCCTGTGCGAGGTCAACGCCTTCCACCAAGTCAACAGCATCGCCAAATGCGGACATCTTAGGGACGGTAATCTGCTTCTCTCCCTGCTTCAGTGTGAACTTCTCCACAAGCTGAGGCATGAGAGGCGCATGTTCCAGGGTATAGCGTGCTTCGGCGATAACGATTCGCTGCATTTCCTCAAGGTCTGAAGTTGTTGAAGTCGTTATCCCGTATGCCATTTCTCCTCCTATCTCAATCCTCGTTCACCTCTGGCTTTCTTGTATTCAGCAAGAGTTACCTTGCCTTCAAGGAAATCTTGTTCAATCCGTGCGAAGCCAGTTGCCCCTGCATTGGCCCCTGATGTATCCACCCGGAGCGCAGGGTTCTTTTTCAGCTTTTCTATCAACTCTGCCTCGACCTTCTTCTTGATTTCTTCCTCGTTGATAGACCTAGCTTTGGCTGCAAGCACAATTTCCTCGGCTCTGTCCACAATCTCGTCCAGTCCTTCACCACCAGACTGGTAAACCTTCTGCCACTCTTTGTTGACTTTCGCCACAATAGGGTCGCTTAGGTTGTCTGGTTCGTGTCCCGACTTCTTCAGTATTCCCTTCACAGCAGCCAGAACTTCCACAGCGTCATCTTGCACAACCTTTTCGCCCAGTTGCTTAATCTGCTGCTGAACGCCATCATCAATAGCCTTCATCTGTTGTGTGATAGTTCCTGCTGACAAGTCCAGTGAACCTTCCTGAGACTGCGCCATAAGCTGAAGTTTCTTACCTTGCGCCTCTTGTAGGATGTTTGCCTTTGCAATCTCTAACTCTTGCTTCAGTCGAGTTATCGCCCTGCTCTGCCCTCGCCTGTCACTATCAACGGACTGTAGCTGTTGCCTTGCCTGTTGTAGTTCAGCCTCAAGCTGTGCGAGCCTGGTTTTCAACTCCTCTGGGTCAGACTTAGCCTGCTCTTGCTGCACACCCTCTGTTGCGGTTGCCTCTTGTGACACAACCCCGATTTGTTCTTCCATGAAAAACACCTCCTTAATGAAAAAGGCGCTAGATAACGATGCACTAGCGCCTTAAATGGAAGCACTTGAACCTATTGCCTGAAAGCGGTTATCTTCCGTCCTTTCGCAATACGTCTGACTTTCTCGAGGTCACAGTTTGTGACCTCTAGTTTCCTCAATATGTTCTTGACCTTATCTTGAAACTCAATGGCATTGTTCCTGAACTCAACCACATTATCTTTGAAGGCTCTTATATCTAGTGCTGCCTCGGACATTTTAGCCTTCAGTTCCACAACCTCATCCCTTGCTGTGATAAGTTGTGTTTTCATTGTGGCCAGTGCGGTCTCGGCTTTAACGACTCTATCCTTTAGGTCTTCAAACTCCTTATCGGTTACGGCCATTAGCGGAAGCCTGCCTTTCTATATTGCTCGTATTGAACAAGGTCTTGCTTGATGTTATTTTCAGCCAACCTGCCCCACGTATCGCCCTTCAGCGCTAGTTGCTGTGCGAGAGGCAAGAGGGACTCCAGTGATGTAAGCGACCTCTCGATGTTATCCATAATCTCGTCATGCCTTTTGACATCGGCAGCGCTACCTAAGAGTTCGATGTTAGCCCTTAGCGTGGTTTCTATGTTCTTGCGTGCTTCCATGATGCTCTTGGAGCTTGTGGACTGTGGTACACCCTTTGCGCCTCTGTATAGCAAACCACCTTCCCCTCGTAGCCTCTGATATTCCTCGTATTGGGGTGCGCTCCACTGCCTGTTGACATCAACCGGCATCTCTCTCGGAATACCAGTCGCTACAATCTCGTTGCCCGCTATATCGGCTGCGTCCTGTGATTGTACTGTTTTACTTCTGCCTATAACGTACAACGCAGCGTCGACTTGCGGGTTTTCCTTCAACCATTCTGCACGTTCAATCCTTTGTGCTGCGGTTGCGGATGGTAAGTCCCAGTAACCAGAGTCGTTTATCACCATTTCCAGACCACGCACAGAACGGAATAGAGGGGGTAGGTTTCTCCCTGTTAGTTCGGTCTGCCGTGAGTAGTCCCATCCCTCTTGCCCCCATTCTTTGATGTATGTGTCCTTTGCCTTGCGGTACGCATCCCAGTATTCACTTGTGCCGTATTCCAATTTGCTCAGGTCGTCATACATGGCCTGGGTGTAGGATTGATACGCCATGCCATAGAACGACGTAGCGCCTTTTCTATCCTTTAATCCTTTATAATACTCGTCAACTTTAGGATACTCCTTATACAGTCCCTTAGTGCTCTGTGCGTATTCAGACGTAATGGTTTTCCATTCCTGTCGTGCCTGTGCTACGTCTATTGTGCCTGCGAGCAATTTTCTCTCAACCCCCCACAACTTAGCGTCTTGCTCGTTCCGAAGGTCGCCAGAGCGAATCACAAAATTGTCAAGGTCTTTTCGTAGCCCTATTCCAGCAACACCAGTTTTCTTCCGTTCCTCGGCTACCTGTTTGGATAACTTCTGCACCTGCGGGGAATTGTCAATCTTCTTGGCTTCTATAGGGTTTTGTGCGTATAGTTCGTCATAGGTTATACCGTGCATCCGCATAGCCATTTGGTCTCTCATATCACGCCTCTGGAGAGAAGGACTATTGGCGAATGTCATGTAACCAAATATCTCAAACGCTGACGGTGTTAATCCCCTGTCCTGATAGCTGGACAATCCCTCTTGCAAGGTCAAAGGAAGCACACCTTTAGCCACTGCGTTTTTGAACCATAGAAGCGGTGTCCCTGTGGGCTCTCCTATATAGTTCTCCTGAATCAACGCACTAGCGATAATAGACGGGCCGAACGGCGAACGCCCCCACAAATACCTCAAGATAGGGTTCACAGCGGGGCTAGGGTGAACAAGCCTTGCGGGGTCTTCCGCTGTGGCTTTGAAGATATTAGCAGCAGCCTTAACGGTAGCCATGTAGGGCCCGCCCATCTTAACTCTTGTGCCATTCACCACCACGGTCCCGAATGTGGCTTTACGGGGGTCTAGTTCGGGCTTCTGGTTTAGCGCAAAGCAAATACCCGAATAGAACGTAGTCCAACCGCCCATCCATCTTCCCAGGGATTCTCTTGCCAACGAGCCTCGCATACCGCCCCTGAACACATCTCCTAACAAGGCGAACACAGAGCGGTACATTCTAGGGGATAGGAACGCAAAACCTGACTCTATTGAGGACTGGAGTGTGGACATGCCCATCTTGGCTGTGTTCAATGTCCCCATCATGTTGTCTATTGAACGTGCTAATTCGCTATACTGCTTCTGTGTCATATTTGGTCTGGCTTTCGCTTCCCAAAATAAAACCCTCGCACCATCAAGGAACGTGTTGACCTGTCTTTCAAACGGGCTAATTACCTTCCCTATACCAGGGATTGTTTTCAAGAAACCTGCTGCTTCCACAAACTCGGCGTTGCCGAACTTCATCCCGCCCTTTTCTATCATGTCCACAATGGTCTTAGAGTGTGATTTAGCGAGGCCTAGCATAGCCTTATCGCCCATGAAGGTAGCTTCCATTGACTTAGTAAAGGATTTTGTCCACACGTCGGGTCTGCCAAACTGTAATAACTGCCCTTGTATACTCTGCACAGCAAAGTCCGTTGACAACGCAGAGAGCCTTTGTGCCTGTGCGAGTTTACTCATGCCTTCTACGCCCCCGGGCACCTTGGGAAATAGGTCACGTTCTATCGTCTTGACGACATCCAACGGGAAGGCTAACTCTTTGAGTTCGTCCACACCGCTCAGTTGCTTCATACTCGCAGGGACATCGCCTTCAATCTTTGTGCCCAGCTTACTGAGTCCATCAATGAGCCTTTTGTCAGTCATCCTACGGTGTGCATCATAGACCACGTGAGCCACAATATCGGCGGGGTTGGCCATCGGTTTGTAGCCTGCAGCTAGCGCCTGTTCTACTGTTTCAAACTTCACAGGATGCTCACGCACAGTAGGCTGAAAGCGCCTTGGTAGTGGGAGTTCACCTTCGGGGCCTCTTATCATAATATGGGGTACGTATTCGCCTTTGCCTTTTTGAAGGAATACGGGAATCCCCTCGCCTTCAACTAACCGCCCTGACTGTTTCATGATATCGTGGAAGCGGACAGTTAGGGGGTGCTCTGCCCATGCTGTGCCGTGTTTTGCAGGGTGGGCCAGTGCGTTCCATATTAGTGGTTGTCCTTCAAGATTTAGCACCTTACCGTAATCAGGAGAGGCTATATCTGTGACCACATTTGCCCATTCCTTGCCTCTAAGCCTGAAAGGAACGGAGAACGTCCAACCATAACCTTCGGCATCCGCCATCCTGATACGCCATGCCTGACCCTCGATTGCTGCGGGGTTGTTCATCCTGTTGATACCTGGGTGGAACACCCCCATAAATCTGCGTGCAAATGAGTTTTTGACATCCTGTAATTTAATAGGAACGTCCATCTGCTGAACGACTACGTGGGTATCCTTGACACGTGGTATCTTAGTGTGTGTCCCTACGTAATACTCCCATAACTGAGCCTTCCACAACTTTGCAGCATCGTCTAGTTCCGCTTGTGCGACTTTGTAGGAATCAGACAGTGCCTTGCTGACACCGCCTGTCATCTGTGCTTCCTCATTGATTGTCGCCAGTAAAGCATCTGACTTTTGCTTTGCCTTCAGATATGTAGCCTCGGAACTTCTCAATGCGTCTTGTGACGTTTTCTCAACGCCTTCAAGAATCTCCTGAGCCTTCAGCTTCCTGCCCGTAGCATCGGCTATCTTTCTGGTCAATCGGTCAGGTACAGCGACACCCTTTTCGGTGTATCTAACCGCCTGCTTATCAAGGTTCTTTAATGTTTGAGACGCATTTACATAGTCCTTCATCACACGCCCAGGGGAGAGGGCTTTAGCAGCACCGCCCATCGGGACAGCCATCCATGTAATGAACTCGGCGATGTCGTAAATGTTCATCTGCCAGTCTTTGCGTAAATCTTCAGGTGTCCACGGGAACGAGGGATGCTTTATCCTGATTCCAATATCCCCCGTTACTTCCTTAAAGTCCTTGTGCGGAATGTAACTATCAAAGTCCAGAGACGACCAACTTTCGGGCATTGTTTTCATAGAATCGGGAATGAACGGGAGAGCGTCGTTTATTCTGACGGCAAGCTGACCGCCACCAGTGAACAACCTCTGCACAATCTCAGATGCAATAGGCATAACTTGTGACGCAGGGAATATACTCCCCCACGACTGTTGTACTATCTCTTGTGCGTTTTTAGGAATCTGCGCCTCCGCCGTCTCCGCTATCCCTCTGGCAATATCCTCTATCCAGTTCTTTGGTCTATTCTCTAACGCTTTTTCTATTGTCTTAATATCGTCTTGTGTCAAGTTCAGGTCAATGCCCTGTGCTTCCATTCTCTTGAATAGCCCAGGGTACTTTTCTTTGTAGGGTTGAAGTTCCTCAAATACCTCGATGCGCTGCTCAGGCGACAACATGCGGGGTTCAGACAAACTTTTCACAGCCTGCGAGATGACCCTGTAATCCTCTTCCGACACAGTTCGGCTATTTAATAGTTCCTCATGTGTTATCTTGCCTTCCCTGAACTCCGATACTGTGTACCAGTCCTGCTTATATTTAGCCAAATCGCCCCTTGACATACGGTAGGCTCGCATATACTCAGCGTCAGTAAGAAACTCGTCAAAAATGTCCTTGTTCTCAAATCTCTGTGCTACGCCTCCGCCTGGTGCGAGTGCAGCGCCTAGAAAACTCTGCGTTTTATCCTTTAAGCCCATAAAGTAGTTGCCTGGCCCGAATACACTAGCCCACGCTGGGGCGCCGTAACCCCATGTTACAACCTTATCGCTCAGGGCTTTTGTGGGTGGGCCGAAAGCACCGCCTATAAACGATCTCGGGTAGCCTATGGGTTGGTATGTCTTCCCTTCATCAGGGTCAATGATGTGTAGCCCCATCATTGGTGTAGTGTGTATTTGGTCCCACGTATGAGTGGTGAGTGTGGGATACCCCTGTGCGTTCCACCCCCAAAAAGACACAGGCGCGTTAGAGGGTTTGTTGTCCATAAGCATTGTGGTAAACCCTGCGGTTACAGGGTCTATCTGTGTCAGGAAAGTCGCAAGGTTGGCGGGTTGCCCTTTTCCATTAAAACCTATAGGGTGGTCTAATGGAGTCCCGCCCTGAAATAGAAGTCCATACACATCCTTCTCAAACGCCCCCCATCCCTGCCAGTCCTTAGAGAATTGCTGGTTGAAGTAAATATCATATAACGCCTGTGCCCTGTCCCTGGCAGTCCCTTTAGCGGAGTGGGTAAGCATATCATACGCCCATGTAGGCATGAAGTCTGGCTTTGACGGCACGCCAGTCCACGCATCTTTGAACACGCCCATTAGTGCGCCTTTCGCTTGCTGTCCTAGTATATCTGCGATTTGCTCAAGTTGCTCGTTGCCCGCCGATTTAGCCACATGGCCAAGTATGGTATTGGCCACCATCCCGTAATACGTGCCCATCGGCGTCCCCTTATGTTGGTTGGCTAGATTTGAATAATTAGCGTACTCTTGCGTCCACTCGCTTACTCCGTAGTCGCTAATAGCATCAATCGCCTGAGGGATACCTGCCAGTTGCTCGCTCAGCGACACCGCTGCGTTGGTCATCTCGGCTTCTAGCGCCTGCTGTTCCGTCATCCCTGTAACAGCAGGTGGGGCAGGTGCGCCTTCGTCCTCTCCTTCGTCTCCATCGTCGCCGTCATCACCATCGTCGCCGTCATCACCAGCGCCGCCGTCATCACCAGCGCCGCCGCCACCGTCTCCACCGCCATCATCGGCACAGCAAAGGATACTCATACGGAAGGGTAGGAATATATCTAATTCCTCTAATTGTTCGAGCAATACTTTCAGCATGTTATGCCTGTTTCACAGCCCCCCATCTAGGTATTCTTGAAGGTTTGGTTTGATGCGGTTGTGCTGCCAGTGACCGATTCATCCATGCGTCCCACTCTACGCCGATGGTTTTCATGTAGTCACTTAAAATAGGTTCTAGTCCCAACTTTTTTATCTTTCTTAACGTTTGAGCGGAGGCTGCCTCAGGTATAACTGCCTCCGTCATGGCAACCGTCGGCCCAACATACGGCACTGCACTTCCCGTCACAGCCCCCAGTGCTGTTATATCATGCGGTAACGGCGGTTGAGGGACTCCCCCATGTAGCTGTGTCCAAAACGGCATTTCCGCCTCTTGCGGCAGAAGATAACCCCCTGCGTGCGCTATGTAGGGCATCCTTATAACGTCCTTCGGAATGACAGGGAACAAATCCCTGAGCACCGAAGCAGCGAATGGTGTCAACTGGTACATTTTTTCCGTTGGCATCTGTGCGAACCACGACGGCAGACCTTGAGCCAACGGATTAGATGGCCTTACTGCCTCTAGCGGCGTGTACGCCTCTGTGCCTGTTCTAACGTCTGGTGTCAGTTGAAGCGTATGTATCGGCCAAATATATTGCCCCCAGGGGTCAACCATCTGAGGGGGGGCAGTCTTAGGTGTACGAGCTTCTGTTTCTTTTGCCATCACGACCCCCTCTTAACGGTCATAAATGGAGGCTGCTTGGAAAGTTTATCTTTAATACTTTCCCTAGCACCCTGTACCCGTTTTGATATTTCCAGAGCCAGTGTTGTTTCCCTAGATTGCTTCATAAGCCCCCTCCATCTCTGCCCTTGAACCTATCTCTCCTGTGCCTTGTTCTAACCGCATCTTTGAGCGCATTGTGTCCTGTGCCATTCTGTCTGTTATCGGTTTCCCTTGATTCTGCGGTTGTAATTGGCTGGGCGCCTGTAGAGCGCCTTGTTTTATCATCTCGATTAGTTCGTGCATCCCCATATCCTGAGCAGCAGCCACGGCAAGCCCCTGCTGGATGATAGGGCTGTTCAAGGCAGCTTCGACCAGTTTGCGATTCATCTCTATATCAGGGTCAGCGTCAAAGTATTCTCTTGTTATGGTCTCCCATGACAGCGCCCCCTGCGAGAGCAGCCGTAAGCCGAGCATAATCCGCCTATCCCTCATTTCAGGAGATTCAGCATCAAGCTGGACATAGAATCTTTGAATATCAGGGTTAAGTATTTCGGGTTTTATCGTTTGCATGGACTTACCTGTGCTGAAGTTGCCGAGCAAGCCTATCGGCTCCATAACCACGTCTTTAACCAGTCTGGTAACATGGTTGAGCTTATTTCCCGTTGCTATGCACCATGAAGTCTTTAGCCCCTCTAATGACAGTCTCGCCTGTCCCACGGATATAGCCCCCATGTAGCCTGATGTAACGCCTTTAGGCCACACACCCTGCACAACAGAGGGCATGACCTTCTGCTGGTCGTCATTTATCAACTGCAACATGCGGTACGCTTCGGGGTTAGCCCTCGGCGTTTCCTCATAGCGGAAGTTGTAATGCTCAGGGTGTACGCTCCTCTCTCCTGGTGCTATGGCATCTATAAAATCCTCTCCTGGGGGTACGTTTGTGGTTGGCTTACCATAGACTCCGTACTCGAGTTCGGCGGATAGCGCAGTCTTTAGCCTTGCTTCCATTTTGTATGAAGATAAAGCGGGCGCAATCATAGAAACACACAAATCTTCAGGCTTCCCGTCCTCTGATTCCATGCCAAATCCGCCGTATCCTATTTCGTATGGCACGAAGCCGTAGATGTTCTCCTCTTGCGAGATAACCTGCTCTCCGTTTTTACCTTTAGAGGCGGTCACAAAGTATGCCCGTTGCTTCGCATCCCAGTATTCCCACCACAGGACGTTATCAGATAGGTTAAGTGAGCCGTAGTCCCACTCAGGCCACTTGTCCTTAATAGAGAAAACCTTACGGGGGCATACTTCTATCACAAACTCAGGGTCGATGGGATTGCCTAGATAGATGTTTCTAGGGTGTACTGATTGAAACACAAATGGGAAGCTCTGCCTCAGATAGGAATCCCAGTCGTCATCGTCCATCTCCTCATTGTGAAAACGTGGAACGTAGAGAGGCCCCTTAAAGCAGAACATACCGTATAGAATCCCGTGCTTCAGGCAAGAGCGCCTGATATTGTGGCGGTGTACGGACTCAATCCACTGCAAGAACGATTCGCCGAACCGTTGTAATACAGAGGCGGTCTCCTTTGCCTTCTGTGTCTCCGCCCACAAAGGAACGACGACACGCTGCTTCAGTGCCATTAAGTGGTCTGTGGCATCGTCAACCTGGCTTCTGGCGGTGGGCGGAACGTAAACCTCGATGTCACTGGGCATGATGCCGAGTTGCATAGAGCCGTTGTAATAACCTGTCAGTTTGTCAAAAACAGCGTCTCTATTAGAGTTGTCGTGCAGTAGTGATGTTTTTAATTCTATTATCTCGTTTATGCTTCTCATTCCACCCCTCTAGACATACATGCCTGCTGTTTGTCGTTGTACTAATCGTGTTTTTGTTTTTATGCGTGTATAAGGCGATGCGTACTTCAATGTCCTGTACGCCCACATGAGAGCCGATACCGTATCGTCGTGTCCTGACACCGCCTCATAGGCGACGCCCTTACCCTTTGGCACTGACTGGAAGTTGAACATCTCCAGCACCATCGGCTTGTAATAAGTCAACACAGAACCGCTAATCAGCCCTGTAGACAGTTCGACGAGGGTTGTGTACTTTAGTGTCTGTGCGGTTCTCACGCCGTTGTACGGTGCGCCCTCGTCCTTATACAGTCGTGGGTAGTGGAGTTCCTCCAGTTTATTCAAAACGGCGACGCCCGTGGCATTACGTTCCACGGCAAGGATAGGCTTCTTATACTCGGCGCAAAGGTGGTCAATCATCCACGCAAACTGGTCTGTAGGTATCTGGTTGGAGTGAATCAGCGCCACCACTTCCGATGACAGACCCTTCTTCCCCAGTAAGACCATACATTGATAGTCGTTGCCGTAACCTTCTGATGTATCGGCTGCCGCACAGTAGGTGACTCCTGGTTGGAATCGGGAATAGATGAATACCGAGTTCTCCCTGACCTCGATGGGGTCACGACAGTTATCGAGTAAACGTTTCAGCGTAGGTTCGTCAAAGAACGACTTCGCCGATAGAGGCGACAACGCCTGTTCGGGCGTGAAGGGGTAGTTTTCCTGTAGCTGCCACTCCCTCCCGATATAGTTGCGTTTCTCCGTTTCGTACCACTCGTCGTCTCTATCGGGGCGGACATCCCAGGGGAGGAACTTCGCCACGAAATTATTCTGCCCCTCGACCGCCTGCTTGTAGAGGTTCTTGAACAACGAGTCTGGTTTACTTTTCAGCACCGTGCTTACGCCGATAATCTTCCCGCCCGCACTGACCGTAGCTTCTGCGGTGGCGTAGTCTGATTCGGGGTACTTGTGGAAGTCCCACTCGTCAATGATGACTAAGGTCGCCGTCTCGCCCACGCCTGGGGTCTCCGTAGAGGGGAGGGCGACAATGCGACTGCCCAACGCTGGAATGGTTATCTCGGTCTCGCTCCACTTGTCGGTGGGGAAGGACGTCTTGACCCAGTTAGGCAACTGGGAGTAGGCGAACTTACACTTGCGTAAGAGGTCGGCTGCCTCCTTCTCGCCCGCCGATATAATCAGACAGTTGAACGACCTCTGCGTGAGCGCCTTCCATAAGGCATAAAAGGCGAGAACATACGACACGCCCACCTGCTTCGACTTCAGGACGATGCAGAAGCGGTTGGACTCAAACATATCCACCATCTCCGCCAAGTGTGGCCAGAACTCAAAGGGGATAGACCCCCTGTGAGCGTCGTTTATCTTGCAGAGAGAAAAAAACTCACGCCAGTCAGCCACTATTGATACGTAGTCAACTTCAGCCTTCGTAAGTCTCAATGCACGCCCTTAATACGGCCTTTGTTGGCACTGGCGTAAAACACCCTGCTGCCTTTCTTTTGCCCGTATGTCCTGCGCATACGGCGTATTATCTTGCGTCCTTTCTTCGTTAATGGCATACACGCTCCTAATCGTGTTTGGTTTACATAATGAGAGAGGTCAAAATAGGGTAAACAATTCGGCGGGTTGAACTCAATATAGAGATAAGTGTATTTAAGGTTTCCCGTGGGCGTGGCGGGCTTCCCGTGCACCCGTGAAATTTGGCCCTGTAGCCGTGCTGTGCGCCTTAAACTGCCTTACGTGGTGCTATTTGACTCTACTGCAGATTCAAGGCCGTTCTCGTTGACCTGGTAGCGGTTCGCACAATCACCGTTCTGTGAACCGCTCAATCTAGCTTCGATTACCTCGGCTATCAACGGCAGAATGTCGGTCCGTACTACGTCTTCATGCTCTCTACTCGTAGCTGGTGGGACTTTACTCAGGCTATACGGAGCTACTTCCAGGTATGCATCGAAAGCTTTTTGAATTGCGGCGCGGTCCGGAGACGGCTTGCCCAGCTCTACCCGGGCTTGCTTCCATAACGCGTCGGCCAGGACGAGGAGACGGTAGGCTATTGTCCCGGCTTGAGAGCGGAGGCGCTGCTTTCCGAGAGTAATACCCCCCGAACCACGGGGCCTGCCTCCTTTGTTACGGTCCCGTATCTGCTTCTCATTACCCTTGTCTATCATATACTGTACTACCGTGGGCTTTGTGCGTTGTTATCTTTAAGTCTTTGTGGAGTTTATTGGTGGTTGTTTTGTGCTATCTTCCAGCTCCTGGGCTTTCCCAGGCGCAGCAATACACTCTACTGATAAAATACCCCTAACTGTTGTACTTGTCAAGTGCCACTTGTGCAAACTTTCACAAAAATTCTTGAAAATCATTCAAAAATTATACCAAACCCTATTGACAGATGTCTAAACAGTATGCTAAGATGATAGCATAGGAGGGAAAGGAAATGAACAAATGCACAAAGAACCACACTAACGCAGTCAAGAGAGAAGATGTCAAACTACTCACACTGGAGGAAAAGAAACAATTACAGTATGGGGACCATTGCTACACTGAGGCACTGTGCGGCTGTTTGCTTCGATTCAAAGTAAATGGACAGCCAAAGACATGGAAGCGCAATCCTGAGAGGGTAGCAATCCCATTCAAATATGGCATGTATGAATATGGTTATCTTACGGAACGAGATAGTATCTACAAGTATGCCACAAGCTAAGTCTGTGACTTGTTAAGGAAATAAAACATAGGAGGGCTAATATGGGAATAGCAAACATTAAATACAAACCAAAGGGCGACATCCTTAATCTTGTGACTGGTAAGTGGGAGAGTCCCGTTGTGGAGACTTCCAAATCTAACGGGAAGTGCACGCCAGAGAATGTCATGGCGGAAGCGCAACGGGCCAGGAGTCTAGGGGCAGAGGCCTGTATAACGGGGCATTGGGCATGGGCGAAGTGGAAGTCACCACCTCCACAAGCAACTATCGAATCGCTGAAGTCGAACGGCTGGGTGTGGTGTCACCATAAGGGGAAGTGGGCGTATCGGGGGAAACCGGCACACTCGAAGCAGTCTATGGACTGGGGCTACATTGTGCGGAAATACGGATATATTGAAATCAAGGGGGCTAGCGATGATATACAATAAGTATAGGCCGATAACATTCGGAGAAGTCCGGGGCCAACAATCCGCCGAACTTCTCCGGCGACAAAGCCTATCAAATAGGTTTGCACACGCTTATATTCTACACGGGCAGAGCGGCGCCGGCAAGACCACTGTGGCCCGCATCCTGGCAATGGCGCTAAACTGCAAGCCAAAGAACGGAACGGGCGAACCATGCGGAGAGTGTCCCGATTGCAGGGCCATTCAAAAGTCAGCACATTGGGACACCATTGAAATTGACGGGGCCAGATGCAGGGGTATAGAAGATGTCAAGGAGATATGCAGGCGGGCGTATCTATGTCCGATGGGAAATCATAAAGTCTATATCCTGGACGAATGCCACATGCTAACCGGGGAAGCGTGGAACTGTCTCTTAAAACTACTAGAAGAGCCACCTCCATACTTTGTGATGGTCCTATGTACGACACGGCTTGACATGATACCCGAGACGATAGCCTCCAGGTGTCAACAATTCCCATTCCTGGCCATAGATGCTGAATCAATAGCAAGCAAACTGAGCAACGTAGCCCTAGCAGAATCAATCACAGTACCACCGGCGACTATTAAGCATATAGCCGAGATGAGCTGTGGAAACATGAGACAAGCCGAGACGTTGTTAGAGCAAGTTATCACAACGAAAGGGGGTGAATAGCAAGGTAGTGTACCCGACTTGTGCAAAGTTAGAATAAAAGGAGGAAAAGAAAATGGAAAGGCAAGAGTTCTTAGCAAAGATGGACAAGTGGCTGGAGCGGTGGCGGGTACTCGATAAAGAGTTGGTCGAACTGGTTAATACCTATCAGTATTCTTGTGAGAGCAGGGGTTCACCAAGGGATAACTTTGAGGAACTTGACAACGGGGACTTCGGCAGGCGATTAGACGCATTGGCAGAACGGCGGGGATGGATTGAGGATAGGTTAAATGGACGAACATGGTCTAACCGTAAGTGTACTAAGAAGATTCGCCGAGCGCTGGGATATACATATCCGTAAAACGGCCTAGTTATTATGATGTCTATGTCAAGGGTAAAAAGGAGGATTGATAAAATGACACAGCAGGAGCAAATCTATACCTACGAGGACGACTTCAAAGATTTTATATCGGCGAAGGACAAGGGGGAGTTGTGTCGAATTGATGAGGAGATGTGGTACTACTTCCTTGAGGTGCTCCCGCCGATATACATGGGCGAAAGGCAAGACGTTGTTATTGACGGCGTGACGTTTAGCCGTTATTGCTCATTTGGGTTTGCGGAAGGATACGAGGAGATTACGGACTTTTGGAAAGACGGTGCCTGTTATTATTGCAAGAAGTCGAACAGGATGAATCGATGCTAAACCATACACAAAATAAAGGAGGAATAAGGAAATGCAAAAAGAAAAGTTGCATCTCAGAGCAACGTACACCCGCCACTGCGGGGGTACTACATACCAGTACCACGCCTGGTGCGCCCACGATGGTGATGGGCACTGTTGGGGTAGGCTGCCGACTCGAAAAGAGCTGGTTGCCTACATCAGGCTAACCAACGACCTAGTGAAGAACGGCCAGTGGGCAGAACGGCCGTGGTTAGTTATACGGTGATCTGCCCCGACTCATAGGCTACTATGACGGGGCAAAGGAGATATAGGAAATGGTACGAATCACAAGGCGAGCAGCAATAGATGATTTGGGGAGAATTTACAAAATCTACCCCAAAGGCATAGGGCGACTACCAAAAGGAAACTTTGAACTCAAAGACGGGCCATACGTGACGGGAATCTACCATATTGAGATGAGAACATTCACTGGATGGGAAGCGGAGGAAATACTAGAACGAGAGGCAACGCACAATAAAGGCTAAAGGAGAAGAACAATGAACACAAAGGAATTAAGACAAGCGCTGGGGCTATCTCTGGAGGCGATGGCCAGGGAATTGGGGGTTAGTCTCCAGACTGTGCACCGGTGGGAAAAAGGAAAGTACCGGCCGTCTCACCTTGCACAAGAGAAACTTAACAAACTGGAAAGGAGAATAAAATGAAAACCAAAGAAAAGACTGCGGAACTGGAGAAGTTAAAGCAGGGGTATCCGTTTGTGTGGGGTGAAGTGATAAAGATTCACGAAATAGGCGACTACGCTATTGTGGAAGCCTACGGAGACGAGTTTAAGAACTACTCCTCAATGGGCAAGATAGACTATACACACAAAGATTATCACAGTTACGTTGGGGGCGAAGATTGCGGGCACATTTTTCGGGACTTGGACTCAGCACTAGCTTTCTGTATCGCCTATAAATACGAGGGGATAAACACAAGGGCGGCAGGATACTTTATAAAGATGATTAAGAGGGAAGTCAATCTCTAAGCCAAGAGGAGGCTAAAATGAACTACGAGATAAAACACTATCTGGCAAGGTACACAGCAGGCGGATACCCGAAACCTACCTATGAGGGCACTCGCTTAATAAGTATAAATACAGAACTGAGCGATGTGCACACTAAGGATGTCGCCCGAAGCAGGGCACGCAAGGTTATTGCCAGGGAGCTAGCCTGCGAACCTGTCTATGTAAGAATAAACGCTATTTGGGAAGTCAATCCCTAAACCAGGGGTCTCGCCACTGTGCGGGGTTAGCGGAGACTATTTCAAGAGAGGGCAGTTCGGGAGGGCTGTCCTCTTTGCGTTTATACGGACGCCTGCGCCGCTTCCATTTCTGCCCTGTGCGTTTGTTCATTTCCACAATACTATTCAGATATGCCTGTGAATCAACACCCTGGGGTACGCCTATCCACGACAACAACGATAGTCCCCAGTCTGTGCTGCTGCCCAGTCTAACGCTGCCCTGGGGGCGTTGGTTCATTCGGCAGCCTTCGGTCAGGCAGACCAACATATTGGCCCTTCGATTCCACTCGATTTCTGTTAGCTCTGATTCACAGCATTTGCAAAGCATTTCAGCGCCTCACGCTGGAGATAATTCAAAGCACTTGGAAAGTATCCTGTCCTCTTGTGTCTCCTCTGTGAGTTCCTTAATGGTGATTTTGACACGCTTGCCCTCGAATGGTTCAATCATTTTGTCGGGGTAGATGTGCTTGTGTCCAGCATCTAACACAAACTCCTCGCCGTCGAAACACACAGTCCCGTAGTATTCGCTCATAGCTCCTCCTCGCAATTTCTGATAGCTGCGATACATTCGTCAAACCATCGTCTCGTTTGTGGTTCACTCCAATTTACGTTTATACTCATGCCACGCCCAGGGTATTTGTACCATCTGATTTCAACGTCTTTGAATTTGAAGTTGGGCTTTTGTGCATCTTCTGAGTCGGAATCCCAGCAGTAGGAGCGGTACTCTATCCCCGGTATCTGTGGGTCATCGTAGTAGTCCCACGCCTTTTGGTTATTGTTCCAATAGACACGACTTATCTCACCAAGAATGTAATCGAACAACGCACAAACGTATTCAGGGCAATCATATTTCCCGTGCGGATTACCAAATAACGCCTGTCCTAGTTCTGGTTTGCATCTCATCTTGCCCTCCCTACGCTCAACGAGTTTAATAGCCTGTCAATGATTCTCTCGACCTGTTGCTCTCCCTTTTTCCTGCGCCACTGTTCGTACTCTATCCGCTTTCGCTTGTAACCGCTCACAAACTGAAGCATCTTTGATAGTTCTATGATAAGACTTTGTGCTTCTATGTTAAGACGGTCTGCTAGTACGTATTCGTCTATGCCGTCTGTGTAGCACATGATAAGAGCTTCACCCGATACGCCCACAGAACCATCAACCTTCCCTGGTAGTGTTGTGTAGATTTGTGAAAGTCTTGA